>Ga0210388_10004803_pt1 | contig 10555 bp, 8 predicted proteins | sample IncBWC19OmetaG_FD_155485 | JGI IMG/M metagenome (GOLD analysis project Ga0210388, IMG submission 155485) | Forest soil microbial communities from Barre Woods Harvard Forest LTER site, Petersham, Massachusetts, United States - Inc-BW-C-19-O ...
GGACTGGTCGGGCAACAACGAATGGGACTATGAGACCACGGGCAAGGAGGACCAGCTGTTCTCGCCTTTCTTACGCAAGCCGTTTCAGAAGGCGCTCGCGGCCGGCATCATCCCGGCCAGCTTGAGCACCATCGCCGGCACGTGGGGGTCGGTGTCGGATCAGGGTGACTTGACCTACCTCAACCTGGTGCACCTGCCGGAAATCGACGGGACCGATCCGAATGACCTCACGGTCGGCGAAATGCGCGGCAGGCGCGAGGCGATCTACGCCCTCGAGGCGCTGCGCGGCTTCATGCCGGGCTGCGAAGATGCCAAGCTGCGCAACTTCGGCATGACGCTGGGCATCCGCGATACGCGCAAGATCGACGCACTCTACAACCTCACGGGTCACGACGTACGCGAGCAAGCGCGCTTCGCGGATGCCATCGGAATTTTTCCGGAATTCATCGATGGCTACGGTGTGCTCATCCTGCCGACCACGGGGCGCTATTGGCAGGTGCCCTATCGCGCGCTCGTGCCCAAAGGCGTCGCCAATCTATTGGTTGCGGGAAGATGCATCGGCGGCGACAAAATGTCCCATGCCTCGGCGCGCAATATGATGTGTTGCGCCGTCAGCGGACAAGGTGCCGGCGTTGCCGCAGCCGTCTCGCTACAGCGAAATGAAGCGCTCGATCAGTTGGACATCGGCGCCGTTCATCAGGAGCTGGCTCGGCAAGGCGCACGCTTCCGGTGAGGAGCGGCCAAGCCGCCTCGCCGCTGCGCTGGTGGGTGCTGGTGCTCGCCGCCATCGCCGTGTCCAGCAGTTACTACGAAGACGATGTGATCGGCCCCATCGCCGACTTGCTGCATCGGCAGCGCGGCTTCAATCAATCGCAGCTGGGCATGCTCAATGGGGTCATCAGCATTCCCAATGTTGCGCTCGCGCTGATCAGCGGACTGCTCATCGACCGCTTCGGACCGGCGCGCGTTGCCTTTTGGATGGCGGCGATTGGAGTCCTCGGCGCCGCGCTGACGGCCATCGGCGAACCGTACGAGATCATGGTGCTCGGCCGCTTTGTTTTTGGCATCAGCGAGGGGGCAATCTTCATCGCGCTGGTAGCCGGATTGGCCCAATGGTTTCCGCGCAGCGGCATCGCACTCGCGACGGCCCTGTACCTGAGTCTTGCCCGCGTCGGTTCTTATGCAGTCGACACCTCGACGGCATGGGCGCATCCGCTCTATGAACGCGGCTGGCAGGCGCCTCTTTGGCTCGGCACCGCGATCACGGCGATCGGCGTGGCCGCAGCCGCGACTTACTACTGGCTCGATCGGCGCCATCGGCCGAAGGCCTCGCTCAGCATCGCGGTGGAGCAAATCAACTGGCGCCAACTGCTGAGTTTCGATCTGTCGTATTGGTACATCCTCGCGCTGCACGTGCTGTATGCCGCGGTGTTCTTCCCCTTCCGCACGACCTATGCCATCGAGTATTTCCAACACGCCAAAGGTCTTACCCTGCAGCAAGCCGGCGTCGCCAACAGTTGGGTATTTTTCGCCGCGATTTTCGCAACCCCTTTCTTCGGCCTGCTCGCGGACCGGCTCGGACATCGCGCACTCATGCTGAGCCTCGGCACTCTGCTCCTGCCGCTGACCTTCGTGGTTCTCGGCTTTAGCAATCTCAATCTTTGGGTCTCGACCGTGATGATGGGCATCAGCTTCGCCTTGGTGCCGGCGGTGATCTGGCCGGCCACGACGCTGATTGTCGAACCGCGCCGTCTGGGGACCGCGCTCGGTTTGATCACGCTGATCCAGGCGCTCGGCATGGCCGCGTCGAATCTCGCCGCGGGCAAACTCGCCGACATTGCCGGCGCCGGAGCGCAAAATCCAGCCGGTTACGACGTGATGCTCGGGTTTTTCTTCCTCTTGAGCCTCACGGCGCTGCTATCGGCGGTGCTGCTGTGGCGGCGGGAGGCAGGGCCACACGGACACCATCTCGAAGCAGCTCGAGGCGCCTGAGGCCACGACCCCGTAGCCCATCCGGGCCCGCTCAATCTCACGTTGCCGAACGCGCTGCAAACCGCCGCTGAATCTCCCCAACGAATCCGCGCCGAAACACCAACACGCACACCACGAAGATCGCGCCGATGATGACGGAGACCCAGGCGCCGACCACATCCGAGAGATATTCCTGCAGCGTGACCACGACATTGGCGCCAATGACAGGACCGAGGAAAGTTCCGCTGCCCCCGAGCAGGGTCATGAGAATGACTTCACCGGAATTGGTCTGGCTGACGTCGGAGAGCGTGACAAAGCCCAATACCAGCGCCTTGAGCGAACCGGCCAGGCCGGAAAGGCTCGCCGACAATACAAAGGCCATGAGCTTATAGCGATCCACCTTGTACCCCAACGAGACGGCGCGCGGTTCATTGGCGCGGATGGCTTTGAGGACCTGACCAAAGGGCGAATGCACGATGCGGCGGATCAGGACAAACACCGCCACGAAAACCGCCAGCACGAAGTAGTACATGACCCGATCGTTGCCGAGTCCGACCAGCCCTAGGAGGCTGCCGCGCGGAATGCCTTGCAGGCCGTTCTCGCCGCCCGTGAAGTTCGCCTGCAGACAGACGAAGAACACCAGCTGCGCGAGCGCCAGGGTAATCATCGCGAAATAGATTCCCTGGCGGCGCACGGCGATCGCGCCGATCACCAGACCCAGCAGCAGCGCGACCGCGACCCCGCCGAGGATTCCCGCGATGGTCCCCCATCCTTGCGCCGTCACCAACCATCCGGTGACATAGGCCGAGGCGCCAAAGTACGCGGCGTGACCGAAGGACAACATCTTGGTGAAGCCGAGCAGCAGATTGAAGGCGCAGGCGAACATGGCGAAGCACAGCAGCTTCATCAGAAACACCGGGTACAACCCCAGGAATGGCGCGATCAGTGCGAGAGCGGCCAGTGTCACGTAGACGGCGATTTGGGCGCGCACTTACTGCTCTTTGCCGAACAGGCCGGCGGGCCGCCAGATGAGCACCACCGCCATGATGACGAAGACCACGATGTTCGAGGCCTCGGGATAAATGACTTTGGTCAGCCCTTCGATCAGGCCTAAAACCAAACCGCTGATGATCGCGCCGAGAATCGAGCCCATGCCGCCGATGACGACCACGGCGAAAACCACGATCACGAGCGATGAACCCATCAAGGGACTGACCTGAACGACCGGTGCCGCGAGCACGCCGGCGAGCGCGGCGAGTGCCACGCCCGCGCCGTAGGTGCACATGACCAGCAGCGGCACGTTGATTCCAAAGGCCTGCACCAGCTTCGCGTTCTCGGTCGCGGCGCGCAGCCTTGACCCTAAGCGCGTGCGTTCGATGAGGAACCAGGTGGCGCCGCACACGGTCACCGACGCGAGGATGACCCAGGCCCGATAGATGGGCAGCACCATGAAGCCGAGATTGAAGCCGCCCTGCAGCAGCGACGGAACCGGATACGACTTGCCTGACGCACCAAACAGGCTGCGCATGACGCCTTCGGCGATCAAGGCGATGCCGAAGGTCAGCAGCAAGCCGTACACCGGCTCTACCTGATACAGGTGCCGCAAGAAAAGCCGCTCGATGACGATGCCCAACAGGCCCACGGCCAGCGGCGCGAGCAGCAGCGCCCACCAATAATTGACGCCGAAGGATGCCAAGCCGATGTATGCCGCGAAGGCGCCCAGCATGTAAAAGGCGCCGTGCGCAAAATTGACGACGCCGAGCAGGCCGAAGATCACGGCTAGACCCAAGCTTAAGAGCGCGTAGAACGAGCCGTTAACCAGGCCCAGCATCAGCTGGCCCAGAATCGCGGGCAGCGGCACACCGAAGACGGTCGTCACAGGTCAGATACCATTCTGCGGCAGCGCGGCGTCCAATGAATGATGGTCTTCTACTTCTTGATCATCGGGCAGGTCTGATCGGGCTGCGAGCCGTCGGCCTCCTCGCCCGTCATGACTTTGACGACTTTGTAGTAATCCCACGGATACTTCGATTCCGCGGGCGTCTTGACCTTCATCACGTACATGGTATGGACCATCAGACCGTCGGCGCGAATGTAGCCGTCTTTGGCAAAGAAGTCGTTGATCTTGGTCTTCTTCAGCTGCGCCATCACTTTGTCCGAATCGGTGGATCCCACCGCCTTGACCGCGTTGAGGTATTGGGTGGTGGCGGAATAGACCGCGGCTTGATCCATGGTCGGCATGCGGTTGACCTTCGCGAAGAAGCGTTTGCCGAACGCGCGCGTCTGATCATTGAGGTCCCAGTAGAATCCTGTGGTCAGGTACAGACCCTGCGCGGTTTGCAAGGTCGCGGCATGAATATCCGTGAGAAAGGCCAGGAGCGCGGCCGGCTTCATGGTCTTGGTGATGCCGAATTCGTTGGCCGCCTTCAGTGAATTCGAAAAATCGGTACCCGCGTTCGCGAGCCCCAGCACTTGGGCGCCCGAGGCTTGGGCCTGCAGCAAGAACGAGGAGTAATCGGTCGTGCCGAGCGGTGCACGTACTGCGCCCAACACCTTGCCGCCGTTGGCGACCACCACCTTGGTCGCCGCGTCTTGCAACTGCGTGCCAAAGGCATAGTCGGCCGTAATGAAGAACCAGGTCTTGCCGCCCTCTTTGATGATGGCGCTGGCCGTGCCGTTGCCGAGTGCGGTCGTATCGTAGGCATAGTGAATGGTGTACGGCGTGCAATCCGCGCCGGTGAGCGAGGCACCGCCCGCGCCGATGGCGATGAAGGGAATTTTCTTCGCCGCCGCAACCTTGGACATCGCAATGCTCACGCCGGTGTTCGATCCGCCGAGCACGAGGGTCAAGCCATTCTGGTCGGCCCATTCGCGGAACTTGGACGCGCCGATATCGGGCTTGTTCTGATGATCGACGGAGAGCACGGTGATCTTCTTGCCGAGCACGGTGCCGCCGAAGTCGGCGATCGCCATGTTGATGACGTCGATGCCGGCCTGGCCCATGACATCCGCATAGACGCCCGACATGTCGTCGATATCGCCGATGACCACTTGATCGGCCGCGGCGCTCGCTTGCGAAGCGTACAGGCCCAGCAGTGCGCCCAGCACCGTGATTGTTGATTTGCGCGTCATCTCGTTATCCTTTTTTAAGTTTACTCAAACGCCTAAGAATTCTTGCAGCAATCCCGTTTGCGAGGCCAGCTCGGACTGTGCGAACTGCTTGACGATCTTGCCGCGCTCCATCACGTAGAACCGATCCGCCAACGGCGCCGCAAACCGGAAGTTCTGCTCGACCAGCACCACCGTCATGCCCTTCGTTCTCAAGGTGCGAATCACCTCGCCGAGTTTGCGCACGATGACCGGCGCCAAGCCCTCGGAGATCTCATCCAGCAGCAACAACCGCGCGCCGGTCCGCAAGATTCGCGCCACCGCCAGCATCTGCTGTTCCCCGCCCGACAGCCGCGTGCCGGGACTCGCGGCGCGCTCGAGCAGATTGGGAAAAATATCGTAAATCTCTTCGAGCTGCATCCCCTGCGCTCCCTTGAGCCGCGGCGGCAACAGCAAATTCTCTTCGGTCGACAGCGCCGCGAAAATACCGCGCTCCTCGGGACAGTACCCTACGCCCATTCGAGCGATCTGGTGAGGCGCATAGTCAACCGACTCGACCCCCTCAATCAGCACCGAACCCTTGCGCGAGCCAACCAACCCCATGATCGCGCGCAGGGTGGTCGTGCGGCCGGCGCCATTGCGGCCCAGCAGCGTGACGATCTCGCCCTCCCGGACTGAAAATTCAACCCCGTGAAGAATGTGCGATTCGCCGTACCATGCTTGCAGATCGGCGACTTTGAGCATCTCGCGGCTCATGGCGCCGTGCCCGACAACTCCTCGCTCGAGGTGCCCATATAGGCTTCCATCACCGCGGGATTTTTGGACACTTCCGCATAGGGACCTGCGGCGATTACCCGGCCCCGCTGCAATACGGAAATGGTGTCGGCGATGGAGGCGACGACACTCATGTTGTGTTCGACCATGAGCACCGTGCGGTTGGCCGAGACTTTCTTGATCAAGCGCGTGACGTGCGAAACGTCCTCATGCCCCATGCCTTGCGTGGGCTCGTCCAGCAGCATCAAGTCCGGCTCGAGCGCCAAGGTGGTCGCGAGTTCCAAGGCGCGCTTGCGGCCATAGGGCAGATCCGCGGCCAAGGCGCCGGCGTGATTCTCCAGGTGCACCTCGGCCAGCAATTCCATGGCGCGCCGATCGAGATTGGCGAGACTCTTCTCGGAGCGCCAGAAATAAAAGGAAGTACCCAGACTGCGTTGCAGCGCCACCCGGACATTCTCGAGAACGGTGAGATGAGGAAAGACCGCGCAGATTTGAAAGGAGCGCACCACGCCGCGGCGCGCGATGTCGGCGGGCTGTTCGCGAGTGATATTCCTGCCGCGATAGAAAATCGTGCCCGAGGTCGGCTGCAGGAACTTGGTCAGCAAATTAAAAAAGGTGGTCTTGCCCGCGCCGTTCGGGCCTATCAGGGCGTGAATCTCGCCTTGTCTGACGCGCACCGACACGCCATCGACCGCGACGAAGCCGTTGAAGTCCTTAACCAGACCGTGCGTCTCAAGGATTACGCCGTCTTCCAACGCCATCGCGACTAAGCCCCCTGCAATTTCTCAATGATCCCTCGATAATACGCAAAATCGGGCGTTCGCAGTCCGGCGATCTTGCCCCGATCGTCGAAGTGGCGCAGCTCGACGGCATCGCGGTGGAAGGGTTCGAGGCGAAACGCAGTGATCTCAGCGTCCGACATCGCACCGCCCTGCAGCGCCAGCGTCCGCACCGAGGCGGGGCTCAATTGGGCCAAGAAACCCGAATCCGTCGCGCAAAGATAGCGTTTCGCGGGTACGTGCAGGCGAACAGGCTCAGACACCTCGGGCCCAAATCGTTGCGCGAGCCAGCTGCTGCCGCTGATTTCGTGCCGCGCATCGCGGTGCCAGTCTGCGAAATCCGTCGGGGCCGGATCGATCAGATGCCCGATGTCGTGCAGCAACGCCGCGACCACCAGCGCATCCGCGGCGTTCGATTGTTGCGCAAAATAGGCCGCCTGCAGGCTGTGTTCCAAGGTGGTGACGACCTCCCCGAAATACGCGCCGGCCCCGCGGCTGGAATAAATCGCCCACAACTGCTCGGTCAGCGTCACTGCCGCGCCCAATCAGGCATCTTGACCGAGCAACATAATGTTATATTTTTCAATTGTTTACGACAATTATGCAATAGTTAAGTTAAGGATTATTCGCGAAGCGCACGCGACTCTATCGCACGCGTGCGGCTCTTGACCACGCAAGCACGACAGGCGGCGCGGAAACCGTCATCATTCACGCTGCACATTTCAGGAATCACTGCCAATAATGCCCAGCAAAATTCCCGACGGCGAGACACGCGGGTGGATCGTTCCGATCGGCGGCGCCGAAAACAAGGAAAACGACCGCCAAATTCTCGAGCGCTTCGTGCGCGTTTCCGGCGGCTCGGAAGCCAACATCGTCGTCATTCCCACCGCCAGCCGCATGCACGAGACCGGGCCCCGCTACGAGCAGTTGTTCAAAGACATCGGTGCTGCGGAAGTCGCCGTGATGGACTTTGACACTCGGCGCGACTGCCAGGAACCCGGCCGACTGCGCCGCCTGGAACAGGCGAGCGGCATTTTCTTCACCGGCGGCAATCAGCTTCGCCTCACGACGTTGCTGGGCGGCACACCCGTCGCCAAACTGATTCGTGTGAGCAATGCCCGCGGCGTGACCGTCGGCGGCACCAGCGCCGGCGCGAGCATTTTGAGCGAACACATGATCGCCTTCGGCGATGAAGGGTCGGCCGTGATCTCGGGCAGCGTGCGGCTCGCCCCGGGCTTGGGATTGACCAACCGGTTCATCATCGATCAGCATTTTCGCCAGCGAGATCGCTTGGGCAGGCTGATCACCGCCTTGGCCTACAATCCCTTCGCCATCGGTATCGGCCTCGATGAGGACACGGCCGCATTCATCGGTCCTGACGAAACCGTCGAAGTCCAAGGCAGCGGCGGCGTCACCATTGTGGATGCCTCCGAGGTCAGTTTCTCCTCCATCGGCGAAGTGAGCGAGGGGCAGCCGGTGTGCGTGCTCGGACTGCGGCTGCACATTTTGGTCGCCGGCGCGACCTTCAACCTGCACACCCGCGTGGCATCGGCCGGCGGACTTGGGGCCGCCAAAGAGTAATTGACCAAAGGCACGAAGCACTCATGCGAATCCTCGATCGTTCCGTCTATGTGGGTCCCTCGCTGTATGCACGCTTTCCGGTCATTCGCCTGGAACTCGACTTGGGGGCCTTGGAGGCCTGGCCCACCGGACGGCTGGGTGCAGAATTTGTCGACGCCCTCGCCGCCGCGCTGCCGGGCCTGGCGCAACACGGCTGCTCTTATCGCGAGCCCGGCGGCTTTTTTCGCCGCATGCGCGAGGATGAGGGCACCTGGCTCGGGCATGTCCTCGAACACGTCGCCATCGAGCTGCAGAATATCGCCGGCGAGGAGGTCACCTTCGGCAAGACGCGCAGCGCCGGACCGCCGGGCGTCTACACCGTGGTGTACGAATACGCGCAGCGCGACGAAGGCATCGCGGCCGGCGAGCTTGGATTACGGCTGCTCTGTTCGCTGCTGCCCGCCGCCATCCGGCCGGAGGACTCGGTCCCCGCCGACTGGAACTGGCAGGAAGCGCGCGATGAATTCATTCGCTTCGCCCAGCGTCGGGCCCTCGGGCCTTCAACCTCTTCGCTGGTGCGCGCGGCCGAACAGCGCGGCATCCCCTGGCTGCGCCTCAATGAGCAATCGTTGGTGCAATTGGGCCATGGCAAATACCAGCAGCGCATTCAAGCCACGGTCACCAGCAGCACCTCGCACATTGCGGTCGAATTGGCCAGCGACAAGGAAGAGACCAACAAGATCCTGGCGACGCTCGGACTGCCGGTGCCCAAACAAGAGCTCGTGCAAAGCGAAGGACAAGCCATCCGCGCCGCCAAGCGCATGGGATTTCCGGTCGTGACGAAGCCTTACAACGGCAATCATGGCCGCGGCATTTCCATCAGGCTTACCGACGACCAGGAAGTCGCGCACGGCTACGCGGTGGCGCGCGAACACGCGCGCTCGGTCATCGTCGAGACTTTCTTGGAGGGCGACGATCATCGCCTGTTGGTGGTGAACGGCAATCTCGTGGCCGCCACCCGGCGCACGCCGGGCCATGTCGTCGGCGACGGCAAGCACACCATCGAGCAGCTCATCGAGATCGTCAACCAAGATCCGCGCCGCGGGGTGGGCCACGAAAAAGTATTGACCCGGCTCGAGCTCGATGCGCAGGCGCATAAAATGCTCGAGCGCGTGAATATGCGCGCTGATTCGATACCCGATACGGGACAAGTGGTCCTGCTGCGTTCGACCGCGAATTTATCGACCGGCGGCACCGCCACGGACGTGACCGACGTCATCCATCCCGACAACCGCGAGATGGCCGAGCGCGCGGTTCGGGCGATTGGCCTCGACGTGGGTGGCGTGGACTTTCTCTCCAAGGATATTACCGAGAGCTACCGAACGATCGGCGGCGGCATTTGCGAAGTCAACGCGGCGCCCGGATTTCGCATGCATGTCGCGCCGAGCGAAGGCACCGCACGCGATGTGGCAGCCCCGGTCATCGACATGCTGTTTCCCGCCGGCACCTCGGTACGCGTGCCGATCGCCGCCGTGACCGGCACCAACGGCAAGACCACCACGGCGCGCATGCTGGCGCATATCACCAAGATGGCCGGCTATACGCCGGGACTCACGACCACCGATGGTGTCTACATTGACGGCCAGCGGACGGTGCCGGGCGATATGACCGGTCCCGTGTCGGCGCGCATGGTGCTCGCCGATCCGCAGATCGATATCGCGGTGCTCGAAACCGCGCGCGGCGGATTGCTGCGCGCCGGAATGGGCGTCGCGGAAGTGAATGTCGGCGCGGTCCTGAACGTGCAGGCCGATCATTTGGGCCTCAAAGGCATTGACACCCTCGAACAGCTGAGCGAGTTGAAACGCATCGTCGTCGAAGTCGCCACCGACTGTGCCGTGCTCAACGCCGACGATCCGCTGGTGCTCAAGATGGCCAGCCACACCGAGGCCAAGACCATTTGCTACGTGACGATGAATCCGCACCACGCGCTGGTGCGCGAGCATATTCGCGCCGGCGGCCGCGCCTGCGCCCTCGAGGCTGGGGTCAACGGCCAAATGATCACGCTGTACGATCGCGGCGGCCACATCCCGCTGCTGTGGACCCATTTGATTCCCGCCACCTTGGAGGGCCGCGCAACCCACAATGTGCAGAACGCGATGTTCGCCGCCGCCATGTCGTTCTCATTGGGCATCAAACTGGACGCCATTCGCCAGGGCCTGCGTACTTTCGATTCCACTTTTTTCCAGGCGCCGGGTCGCATGAACGTGTTCAACGAGCACCCATTCAAAGTGCTGTTCGATTATGGTCACAATGCGCACGCGGTCGGGATGATGGCCGATTTGGCATCGCGGCTGGACGTGACG
>Ga0210388_10004807_pt1 | contig 10552 bp, 10 predicted proteins | sample IncBWC19OmetaG_FD_155485 | JGI IMG/M metagenome (GOLD analysis project Ga0210388, IMG submission 155485) | Forest soil microbial communities from Barre Woods Harvard Forest LTER site, Petersham, Massachusetts, United States - Inc-BW-C-19-O ...
GCCTGGCCGCGAGCCTCTGTTACGTGCTCTACAACGCGCTGGCCTGGCCAGGAATCAGCACGGCCGTGACCACGTGCTTACTGACCGCGCTGTCCACGATTGGCTCATCTCGTCAGAAGCAGATCCTTCGTATCGCAGGCGCCGCCGTCGGCGGGTTTGTGATCGGAATGGGGTCGCAGATTTTCATTTTGCCCTCCGTCGACTCCATTGCCGGGTTCCTGGTTCTTTTCGGTTTGGTGACTGCGGTGTCTTCCTGGTTCATGACATCCAGCCCCCGGTTGTCGTACTTCGGCGTGCAGCTCGCTGTGGCTTTCTACCTTATCCATCTGCAGGAATTCACAGTACAGACTTCGCTCTCGATAGCTCGAGACCGCGTTGTCGGGATTTTACTGGGCCTGATCATGATGTGGCTTGTCTTTGACAAGTTATGGGGAGCACCCGCCGCGGTTGAAATGAAAAGGGCGTTCATTCTTAGTCTTCGATTGGTGGCGCAGTTTGCAAGGCAACCGGCTTTAGGCGATCTCAGAATTGCACTCGCCCGAAGCCTTGCTCTTCGCGAGACGATCAACGCGAATCTGGATAAAGCAAGGGCTCTCGCGGATGGTGTCCTGTTCGAGTTCGGCCCCTCGCGCCAGAGAGACCTCGAATTACGGAGCTACATCCGCCAGTGGCAACCGCAATTGCGCACGCTCTTCGTGATGCGGATTGCGTCGTTGAAATATCGCCTCCAGTTGCCCGGCTTCGAATTGCCGGAAAGCGTTCGTCTTCTGCAGCAGGCGTACGATGAGCGTTCAGGCCGGATACTGGAGGAGACGGCCGATCGGGTTGATAGCCGGGAGCACCGCGGCGCGGATCAAGGCGAACAGTCGGTCGCAAATTCGAAAGAAGCTTTGCGCAAGGCCGAATTGGAAGCCCGACGTGAGCTACCTTCCGCGCGGGCTCAGTCATTTGTAACCTTGCTTGAGGCTATCGACGCTCTGACTACTTCTCTGGCGAGCGGAATAGAAAAGGATTTCGCACAGTGACGCTGCGGATCTTAAGCCCCACCAGGAGCCTCTGTGGGATCTCTGTGCTCACTGTGCTGCTTCAACGCAACCCGCACGTGGAGGTGCCACTCGACCGGGAATACCTCGGACGCCCCCCGAAGGACGAAGTGTTCTTACAGGGGGAATCGCTGATGAATGAGGATCAAGGTTATGCGGCGTCACTTCCGGATATGAAGAGCAGGTTCAGCGGGCGAGGACCCTGTGCGCCGTGAACCATAGTGGCTTCCACATCACCCGTCGCCGAAGGTCCCATCATGAAGCACCCATAGGAACGCGGCCCGGTGAGGGCGGACCTTAGTTGCCGTTGGGCTTGTTCCGGGCGGCGGCGCTCCGTGCAGAGACTTCCCTCATCCCGACGAAGACTTAATCGGAACCGACCGATTGCATAATCTGTCCCATTTCCATCGCATTAGTCGGCGGAATTTCCTGAAGAGAAAGCGCCAGCTGGTCGGTCGCAATTCCCGTCAGGTTCTGGAACATTGACCACAGTTGGCGGAGCATGTCCCCTTTCTCTGACACCCCGTGGCCGCTGCGCAAGACGCAATTGACTGCCGCGGTGGGAGCCGCTGTGCCGGCGGTATACCCGGAACCCGCCGGATAGGAGAGAAACACCACCCGGACAAAATTTCCCGGCACATTCATAACGGTAGAATGAGTCCGCGTAATCTCATCGGCGACCTTCGACCTGGTCTCGGTCGAAAGAGACCCCTCCCGCGTGACTACGGTGTAGAGCGGCATTCTATTCAACCTGGGAGAGCGCCGACCCGGCCATTTTGTTGGTGGGCAGAGGTCGGTGCGCCAACAACTTCTGTCGCCCTGCCCTCTCAACCGATGAAGATTCGCAGGTTTGGAAGAAAATGAGGTAATGCCATGTCCTCCGTACTCGTTACCAAGCGCGTCTACAAAGAAGCCGTCGAGTTCCTCCAGCAACACGCTGAAGTCGACTATGTTTCCACCGACGACGGCCTCTCACCCCCCGAACTCATTCTTCGTGCCCGGGGAAAGCAGGCGATCATCTGCCACCTTACCGATATGTTCAGCGCCGACGTTCTCTCGCAGCTTGAAGGCGTTCGATTGCGGTGTCTCCCACGAAGCGCCCGATTGACTCGGCAAAACGATACATCAGGTAGACGCTGCCCGCTATGAACGCGCATCCCAGGAACGCTGCTACGGGCAGAATCCACCAGGCGTGGCCGTGGAGCGCCTGGCTTGCACCCACGGCGATCGCTACGGAAATCGAACCAGGTCCCACGGTCAGCGGCATTGTCAAAGGATAAAATGCCCGGCGTGTCAGGTAGGCGGTAAGATAAGCGTCTTTGAGCGGCTTGGACGAATATTCCGGCGCTTTGGCATCATCATCCGGCCGATTCAACAGTTTCCATCCAACCGCGGTGATAATAAGGCCGCCGCCCACCTGGACGACTGGCAAGGATATGCCGAAGAATGCCAGGATGTGGGTTCCGATAAGAACAGCGACAATAAGAATCCCGAAAGAGTTTGCCGCAATCTTGCGCGACAGAACCGCTCGGCTCTCGGCGGAGAGGCCTGGAGTTAACGTCGCAGAAGGAGATTTAGCCCCACTGCGCGAGAAGACCGAAGGCTCGGGTTTCGAAGTTTCCGCCGATGACCAAGGTTTTCAGCGAGAATTATCTATAGAATCAGTAACCTGGCAAGACCATGTTCAAAAATCACCCCTGACGTCTGCCACAATGTCGCCAGATGAGAACATGCGCTAAATCCTATCCTCCGTCCGCCACGCCAAAGAACTCATCGAAATCCGGAATTTTCAAAAAAAGTATATTTTGCCAACGAACCCAAGCAGCTCGGGACCAGATAAATACTGACTCATTTCCCGGGTTTCTCGGGTCATTAACGCCCCACTCCCGGGTTCGCGCGCGCCACCCCGGCATCGCCCGAAACCAGCGTGCTCATACACTTCCCGGAATCCAACCCCCCCGCCGGGTCAACCCGGGAAAAATGCAAAAACGCGAAACGAAGTGAACCTAACCCAGGAAAAATCCGAAGCGGAGAACCCAGGCCGAACCCAACGCTGAATCTTTCCGGTCGGCACCAACAAACAATGATTGAACCGCTCTCTTCCCAACTGTAGGAAGCGGAGACGAATTCAAGGAGACGATGAATGGCTTTTGACAAACCAATACGGCGCATCGCGATTGTCGGGACCGGCGTTATCGGGGCGAGTTGGGCGGCTGAATTTCTGGCCAAAGGTTTCGATGTGATCGCGACCGACCCGGCGCCAAATGCTGAGGCCAATCTGCGCAAGTACATCGACACCGCGTGGCCGAGCCTGACGGCTAAAGGCCTCGCCAGGGGCGCTTCACGGGAAAGGCTCGCCTTCACTCCGGACCTGAAGAAGGCGCTAAGCAGCGCAGACTTCGTGCAGGAAAACGGCCCCGAAAGGAAAGATTTCAAGGTTCAGTTGTTCGCCGACATGGACGCGGCAGCGCCACCCGATTCCATCATCGCGTCCAGTTCGTCGGGACTCACCATGAGCGTGATGCAGTCCGCCTGCAAACATCCCGAACGCTGCGTCATCGGGCACCCTTTCAATCCTCCTCATATGGTTCCGCTGGTAGAGGTGGTGGGTGGCGCTAAGACGTCTCCCGAAGTGGTTCGCCGCGCGATCGAATTCTATGCGTCCATTGGCAAGAAGCCCATCCATCTTCGAAAGGAAGTGGTGGGACACGTTGCGAACCGTCTCCAGGCTGCTATCTATCGTGAGGTCGTGAATCTGATCAATCTCGGTGTCGTCGATGTTGCGGATGCCGATACCGCTGTCTGCTGGGGCCCCGGTCTTCGTTGGGGGATCATGGGCCCCAGTATGCTCTTCCATCTGGGCGGTGGCGAGGGAGGCATTCAGCACTTCATGGAGCACCTCTCCGGTCCCGTCGCGGCCTGGTGGAAGGACCTGGGAGGTTTCACGGAATGGCCCGAGGGCAGCAAGGACACAATCGTAGCCGGCGTTACCAAAGCGGCGAACGGTCGCTCCGTGGATGAGCTGGCTCAAATGCGGGATGAGGTTCTTCTGGAGCTCGTCAAACTCCGGGTGAAGCAGGTCGAACAGTCCACTCCAGTGCTCGCCAGGTAGGACGGACCGTAATGCATGACTCCATTCCCCGCGTCGTGATCGTTGGAGGGGGCTTCGGTGGATTGGCCGCCGCCAAAGCCTTGAAGAGGGCGCCGGTGAACGTGGTCCTGATCGATCGCACCAATCACCACCTGTTCCAGCCTCTCCTCTATCAGGTTGCAACTTCGGTACTGTCACCGGGGCAAATCGGTTCGCCGATCCGCGGGATCATCGGACGAAATCCCAACACCACCGTCATCCTCGGTGGGGTGACGGGGGTGGACAAGGACAAGCGGTGTGTGTTCGTCAGTTCCGCCGACCGCGAGAATGTGCCCGTCGAATACGATTTTCTGATCCTCGCAACTGGCGTCACGCACAGTTATTTCGGCCACAACGAGTTCGCGCAATTTGCGCCGGGGCTGAAGAGCCTGGCCGACGCAGTTGCGATCCGGAATAGAATCCTGCAGGCGTTTGAACAGGCGGAAGCCGAAGAGGATCCGGCACGGCATCGCGACCTCCTGACATTTGTCCTGGTTGGGGCAGGCCCGACCGGCGTGGAGATGGCTGGCGCCCTTGCCGTGCTGGTCCGTAGTACGTTGAAGTCCGAGTTTCGCCGGGTCCGTCCGGAATCCACACGAATTGTCTTGCTCGACATGGCGCCGCGAGTTCTCGGCACCTTCGCCAATCAACTGTCTGAGGCTGCAAAGAAGCGGCTCGAAAGCCTGGGAGTTGAGGTCCGGTTGGGGCACAGCGTCGATCAGATTGACGGCGACGGAGTCGTCGCAGGTGGTGAGCGGATCTCGAGCAAGACCGTGATCTGGACCGCTGGCGTATCCCCATCGCCTGCGGGCAAATGGCTGAGTGTCGGCACCGACCGAGCGGGGCGCGTCCGCATTGAGAGCGACCTGACCGTACCCGGGCACCCCGAGATATACGTTGTCGGCGATACCGCTTCGCTCGATCAGGATGGCAAGCCCCTGCCCGGCGTGGCGCAAGTTGCAATCCAGCAGGGCCGCTATGCGGGACGTGCGATTTATCGGCGTGTAGCCGGGTTCAGCACCCCGGAGGCCTTTCGCTACTTCGATAAGGGCAACATGGCTGTAGTCGGCAAGGGCTTCGCAGTCCTGCAGAGCGGGGCGGTCCACATGAGCGGCTTTCTCGCATGGCTGGCATGGGCGGGAGTGCATCTCCAGTTTCTGGCACAGTCCAGCCTTAGAGTAAGCGTCTTTGTCCAGTGGGTCTGGACCTATCTAACCGGACAACGCGGGTCAAGGCTCATTGTGAACCACCACGGCGCGGAACCGATGACACAGGATCCTAAGCAAGCGCATTTGGAACTGGCAAAAACGAGCAAGTAAGGATTTCAAGGAAGTAGCGGATCTTCTGTGGGCAGCAAAGGCTCGACGAGCAAAGACGACTCGTGCTGGCTGGTTCACATAGAGTGACCGAATCCATAAAGACAATGCACAAGGAGAATCAAAATGCCGACAGCAATCAGTGAGGTTAAACAGTCGAATAACGTTAAAACACCCAAACCGCTACCTGCGCCGAATAGCGACTTCTACCAGCTCGCCGAAACCTTAAGTGCCGAGGAACTCGCGTTGGTGAAACAGATCCGCGCGTTCATGGAGTCCAAGGTTGCGCCGATCATTAACAAGTACTGGACCGACGATGCCTTTCCCTTCGAACTGCTGCCCGCGTTCAAAGAGGTCAACATCGGCGGGCTCGGGTATGAGGGCTATGGATGCAGAGGCGGAAGTCCTAAGTTGTTCGGCTTCGTCGCGATGGAAATGGCGCGGATTGACCCCTCGTTCACTACGTTCTGGGGTGTTCACACTGGCCTGGCCATGGGCTCGATTTCACTCGACGGATCGGAGGAGCAAAAGGAGAAATGGCTGCCGCCAATGGCGCGCCTCGAAAAGATTGGCTGCTTCGGTCTGACGGAGCCTCTGGTTGGCTCGGGAACGGGAGGCGGCCTGACGACGACCGCCAAACGCGAGGGTGATACCTGGATTCTCAACGGCGAGAAGCGATGGATCGGCAACGCCCCGTGGTGCGACGTTTCGATCATCTGGGCTCGGGATGTGGCGGACAACCAGGTCAAGGGCTTCATTGTCGAGAACAAGACTACGCCTGGCTTCAGCGTCGACAAGATCGAGCATAAGATCGCCCTCAAGGTCGTTCAGAATGGCCACATCACGATGAAGGACTGCCGCGTGCCGGACGCGAATCGCCTTTCAGGGGGCCAGGGCTCATTTCGCGACACAGCGCGCGTGCTGCGCATGACGCGTTACTTCGTGGGCTGGGAAGCGACGGGATGCCAGATGGGCGCTTACGAAAACGCACTCGCCTACGCTCAAAACCGGCTGCAATTCGGAAAACCGATCGGCTCGTTTCAAATGATTCAGGACCTGATCGCCAGAATGCTGGCCAATATCACCGCTTGCCAGTGCATGTTGCTCCGCCTGGCGGACCTGGATGACGAAGGCAAGATGCAGGATTATCATGCCTCGCTCTCAAAGGCATTTTGCACGGCGAAAATGCGCGAGACGGTAGCGTGGGCGCGCGAACTGTTTGGTGGCAACGGAATTGTAGTCGACTACAACGTCGCCCGCTTCTTTGCGGATTCCGAAGCGCTTTACTCCTACGAAGGTACATTCCAGATGCAAAATCTGATCGTCGGCAAAGCGGTAACGGGCCTTAGCGCGTTCCTCTGAATACTTAGCGTGAAAAAAAGAGAGTAACAATGTCCACTACTGTTTCTAGACCAAAGGGCGCGAAATCAACGCCCGAGCCGACCTCCGGGCGGCTGTTCTTCCTGGATACCGCCGGCGGCCGAATTCTTTCCGCGAACCCTGACGGTTCCGATTTGAAAACGATTCTCACGGAAGGCCGAAGACTGCCGGACGGCGTCGTCGTGGACGTCGGCGCCCGTCACCTCTACTGGACCAATATGGGCGACGTCAAGATCAACGAAGGCTCCATTGAACGCGCCGATCTCGATGGCGGGAATGTCACCAACATCGTTCCCAGAGGCGACACGTTTACTCCCAAGCAACTTCAACTCGACAAAGTCAACGGCAAGCTCTACTGGTGTGACCGCGAGGGAATGCGAATCATGCGAGTGAATCTGGATGGTTCCCGGCTCGAGACGTTGCTTGACACCAGCGAGGGAGATGCCCGCCCGGGCCAGGATCTGAAGAAATGGTGCGTCGGCATCGCTCTCGATATTAAAGGCGGAAAGATGTATTGGACCCAGAAAGGTCTGGACAACGCCGGCCAGGGCCGCATCTTTCGGGCGAATCTGGAAATTCCGAAAGGCCAAACCGCGGCCAGTCGCAAGGACATAGAACTCCTCTACGATGGTCTGCCCGAGCCGATCGATCTGGACCTCGATCTCGCTAATCGAATGATGTACTGGACAGACCGCGGCGACCCGCCGCGGGGCAACACGGTGAACCGTGCGCCTATGGATCCAGCCCCCGGGAAACGCAACGATCCGGAGATTCTCTTTACGCACCTGATGGAAGGCATTGGCCTGGCGCTGGATCTGGGAAATGAGCGAATGTTCATGGTTGATTTCGGCGGTTCGGTTTACAGTGCGAATCTCGACGGATCGAAACCGAAGATGTTGTTCTATGCCCTGGGGAACCTCACCGGCATCGCTTACGCCGAACTTCCTGCGACATCTGCAGCCGGAGATTGAAAACGTGAGCAAACGAAAAACGTTGACCACGGCCGCCGGCGCTTTTCGTCGCCAACAAACCTTCGGAATAGCTGCTCTACGCGGATGAGTCGTTCACGTTTTTGAAGCAAAATCAGCTGAGTTATAAGGAGCTTTATGAGTCAAGCCACCATGGAAGGACTATCACTGGAAACAGTGATCTATGAGAAGAAGGACACGATTGCATACCTGACTGTGAATCGCCCCAAGGTTCTGAACGCACTGAATCATCGAACGTGGGCCGACCTGGGTACAGCTTTCGCAGCAGCGCGGGCTGATGCTGAGGTGCGCGGCGTCATTCTGAAAGGTTCGGGCGATAAGGCCTTCATCGCGGGAGCCGACATCGGCGAACTCGCCCAGGTCACTGCCGTCGAAGCGGAACGATCAAGCAGCTTCGGACAAGGCGTCCTGAATCTTATCGAGAATCTCGGCAAGCCCGTGATCGCCGCGGTCAATGGCTTCGCGCTCGGTGGTGGCTGCGAAACCGCAATGGCTTGCACCATCAGGATCGCTGCCGAAAACGCAAAGTTCGGCCAGCCCGAAGTGAAGTTGGGCCTCCCTCCCGGTGGCGGCGGTACGCAGCGCTTGCCCAGGCTGGTCGGCAAGGGCCGGGCTCTTCAGCTCATTCTCTCCGGAGAGATGATTAGTGCCGCCGAAGCTTATCGCATTGGTCTGGTCAACGAAGTCGTCCCGGCTGCGGATCTCATCCCGCGCGCCGAGGCGGTCCTGAAACAAATTTTGTCCAATGCCCCGATCGCCGTTCAGCACTCGCTGGAGGCGGTGAACAAAGGGTTGGAAACAAGCCAGGCTGAAGGTTTGGCGCTTGAGGCTTCCTTCTTTGGTATCTGCGCCGCAACAGAAGACAAGAAGGAAGGTACGACCGCATTTCTGGAGAAGCGTGCGGCCAAATTCAACGGACGCTAAGGAGTCATATGAACACGGATCACATTTTTGCAGGCTTGAAGGTTGTCGATCTCGCCAGTTTCCTGGCGGGTCCTGGCGCGGCGACAGTGCTTTCCGACTTCGGCGCCGATGTCATCAAAGTGGAGCCGCCCGGAATCGGCGACCCGCATCGGTTTACTTATAAGATTCCGCCTCTCCCGAGCGCCAAAGTAAACTACGCCTGGCATCTTTCCAATCGCAATAAGCGGGGACTGGCGGTCGACCTGAAATCGCCACGCTCCAGCGAGATTCTGGAACGCCTGGTCAAATGGGCCGACGTTCTTGTCGTTAACTTCCCGCATCCGGTGCGCAAGAAACTGAAGCTGACTTATGAGGATATCGCGCCCTGGAATCCGCGTCTGATCTATGCTGACCTCACTGGCTACGGAGACACAGGCCCAGACGCCGACCTCCCGGGTTTCGATATCACCGCATACTGGTCGCGGAGTGGTCTTCTCGATATGACTCGGGACGCCGGCGCTCCTCCCACTTTGCCTGTGCCCGCCAGTGGAGATCATGCCTCCGCGATGGGCCTTTATTCCGCGATTGTGACGGGTTTATATCGGCGCGAGCGGACTGGCGAGGGCTGCTATGTGACCACCTCGCTGATCGGCGAAGGAATCTGGGCTTCCGCCGTCGCCGTACAGGCTGCTCTGTGTGACGCGAAGTTCTACCCGCTTCATGACCGCAAGAACCCGCCTAACGCAATTTTCAACGTCTACCGGACCTCGGATGACCGCTGGTTCCTGATTGTGATGCAACCTAAGGACTGGCCGGCCCTCGTGGCCGCGGTTAACCAGCCGGAACTCGCATCCGATCCTCGCTTCGCCGATGATGCCGCACGGGCAAAGAATTCGGCGCAACTTGCGGCCATCCTCGACAAGACTTTCGCCGCGGAACCGCTGGCGCACTGGCACGACGTTTTCGAACGCAATCGCGTCACTTATGGAATCGTAAAGACGGCGGCCGAAGTGACCACGGACCCACAGGCTCTCGCAAACGACATTATTGTCCCGATCGAGGGCGGCACCGAGCACCTGACACGAACCGTCAGCAGCCCGATCAGAATTCATGGTGTTCCAAAAACGCCCGCCCGTCGCGCCCCTGAACTTGGTGAGCACAACGACCAGATCCTGAAGGAACTCGGCTTCACCGACAAAGAAATCGAGGGATTCCGCGCCGGCGGCTCTATTCCAGAGCCTGCGCAACAGCTGGCCGGAGGTGTCCGATGAGCGCCAACGGGAGGCTGTTCGTTTTGGATCTCAGCGGCGGCCGGGTGATGTCGGTGAATACAGATGGAACCGACTTGAAAACTCTTGTGAGTGAGGGGCGGCATCTGCCGGACGGCGTGGTTGTGGACGTTGACGCCGGTCATATCTATTGGACTAACATGGGCAACCCCAGCCGCAACGACGGGTCAATCCTGCGGGCCGATCTTGACGGCGCGAACATCAAGACTATCGTTCCTGAAGGCGCCACGTTTACGCCGAAACAGTTACAGCGCGACGAAAAAAACGGCAAGCTCTATTGGTGCGATCGCGAAGGCATGCGAGTCATGCGTGTCAATCTTGATGGCTCGAAGCTCGAAACTCTGGTGGACACAAGCAAAGGGGATTCCCGGCCGGGACCGGACCAGACCAAGTGGCGCGTGGGTATCGCGCTCGACCCCCAGCGCGGCCACGTCTACTGGACTCAAAAAGGTAATGACAACGCTGGCCAGGGGCGAATCTTCCGCGCTGGCATAGACATTCC
>Ga0210388_10004809_pt1 | contig 10550 bp, 9 predicted proteins | sample IncBWC19OmetaG_FD_155485 | JGI IMG/M metagenome (GOLD analysis project Ga0210388, IMG submission 155485) | Forest soil microbial communities from Barre Woods Harvard Forest LTER site, Petersham, Massachusetts, United States - Inc-BW-C-19-O ...
TTCGCGTTTTGTGCGAAATGGGTGGGAGACCTCGAACCCAATCGGGCCCCTGAGCCAGGCCCCGTCAAGCCCGCCTGCGACCGGTCATCATCGTCATCGTCCGCAGTTCCTGCCGGCGCAGGATGCGGCTGGCTCCAGTCGATCACCGTGCCCGTCGGCGGATGGTCTCGCCAAGAGCCCACCGGATAAAGATCGGCCTCCAGCTTCGGATTATGCAAGTCCGCCGAGACTTCCTCGCGCGCCAGCTTCACATCCCAATGCCAGTCGAGCGTCTGCACCATCATCAGTCCGATGGCGATCGAGTCAACCCCCGTCCACGGCTGCGGCCGGTAGTGCAGCAGCCGGAACTCGGCCGGCAGCGAATCCTCATGCTGATCGATGAACAGATTCACGCCGCGCGCGTAATCGTCCAGGCGGGTGCGGTCAGCGGGGTTGAGGTTGGCGTAAATCCGCCGCGCCGTCACGCCAATCTGCACCACGCGCTGCATCTTGTCGTGCTTCACCAGCGACGGCCCCAGAATCTCCGCCAGCGTGCCCTCGGAGTTACGCCGGAAACTGTCCATCTGCCACAGCCGGTCCTGCGCCGTCACATAGCCCTGCGCTACGAACAAATCGTCCTGTGTGGCAGCCTCAATGTGCGGAACACCATGCGCATCGCGGCGCACTGTCACCGGAGCGGACAAACCAGACACATGAATATCGCCATCCAGAACCGGCAGCGCAGTCCTCTCCGCGGAGCGCAGCCACAAAACGCCAACGGCAACGCCCACCACCAGCAGCGCAAGCAGCCCGGCAATAGTCCGCAGCAAAATGCGCGGCCAGCGGCGTCTGCGGCTGCGCGGCGGAGAACCAACAACGCCTGGGTAGGAAGGATTCATCAAGTGGGCAAGAACTACCGTCCACTTCAGAATAACCCTGTCGGGACGCCGACGCAGCGTTGCGTTGTCATCCGCTACCACCAATTAAGCCGAGGACGGCAATCCCTACCACAATGAGGACAACAACGCCTGGGTTGATGGACACATGAATCCCACCGATCGCATCGCGGACAACCCTTCGTTTCACGCGGCTGGCGCCCATCAACCGGACCACAACCTGGTTTCCATCGACGACATCGCTTAGCTGAACATCCAGCTGCCCGCCTCGATGTCTTCTCGCCGAACCGCGCTTCACCGCTGTGACCGTTCCGGTCATCGGCTCGCCGGCGCGCAACAGGGTGACGCCGCCCAGTTCCACATCGTGATCCACAACAAACCGGAAAGATGCGCCGACCTTTTCCTTCGCAAATGTGGCGCCTTCCGCCGCTTCCAGCCGGATGATCGAAGCATCCGGACCCACCGCATACGCAGGTTGAGCAAAGATTGTCACCGGTAATGGCGGCACAGGGAGCTGGGAGTCCTGCGGAGCCTGAGCCCGAATTTGCTGCACCGCCGGCAACGGGCACAAGCTTGAACAAAGGACGGCATGGAGCAAAGAACGATGCAAGGGAACTCCTTTCGAGACTGTCTACATGCAGCTGCGCTCAGCGCATCCCCAAAACGCAAGAAGCACGATTGCGAGTGGTAGAAAGGCTCGCCACAAGCTAGGCCCGTTTCCACCATTGCCGCCCGTTTCACGGTACTCAGGCTCGGGAGATATGCCACCTAGGCGGATTACAACCGGCTTCTCGCCTATCGATTGGCTCAACCGAAAATCGATGTAACCATACCGATCTTTGTCGTAGGAACCGCGATTCACCTTGAAGACGACTCCGGCCACCGGGGTTCCGGCGCGGATCACAGCCATCCCGTCGACCATGACATCCTTGTCGACGATGAAATGGAACGGAGCGCCGAGCTGCGCTGCCCCAATCGGGACCGGATCTTGAGCGACGAGTTGAATCTTCCTACCTTTGACGAAATCCAGCGCGACATGGAACGCTGGCGTGTTTACCGCCTGCAGAGTGCTCGGCTCGGCAGCCTGCGGCCGGGCCTCGGCGGCTACGGATGTGGCAGCCAGCAGCGGGCAAAGAATGAAGCAGAGAACGGCTTGAAACAAGGAACGGTTCATCGGAACTCCTTGTGTGGCGTTACAAGGACCGATGTTAGGCGTGAGCCGCACGGAGGTGGAGTGCATTAGTACAGTTTCGCGGGTGTCACAAGTCTTCGAGCTAATCGGGAAGCTCTTCCGCGGCGCCTGTAAGCGTAGCCTCCATCTCCTTGAGCGGCGCAAGCGACGCCGCATCCAGCAGGATAAATCGCATAGGAAAAAGGGGCGAAGTCAGTTCCAGTGCAGTCACCGAATCGCACACCACGCCCGTAGTCGCGTCCAGCCCGCGCTTCCATCCCGGCTTGGTGGGGTCGCGCACCAGCAGACTCTCCGGCGAAAGCCCGGCTGCCACCAGCATGGTCTTCCCAATCCGCTGAAACTCCGGCCAGCGCGATGCAATCCCGATCAAATCGCTGCCATGCTCGGGGAGATAGCGCTTGAGGTAATTCTGCAGTTCCGGCGCCACCGGATGCACCTGCAGCGTGGTCAGCTCCGTCCCCGCCGGCAGCAGCTTGCGCACCGCCGCAGCCTTGCTTGGCAGCACCACAGGCATGGAGCCATGCACCATCTCCGCATCCGAGCACTCATCCGGAGCGCAGCCTGAAATCGGAAGTGCCAGCGCCTGCGACAACTCGTGAATCACGATGCGCCGCAGCTCGGGATCAGGTTCGATAACCAGCCAGCGCGACGGCGGCTCCAGAGAAAGCCAGCGTCGCAAGCGCGCCCTCAGCAGCGTTTCCGTAGCGCCCTGCTTGCGCGCTTTCGCCACCAGATCGCCGATCAGCCGGTCCACAACAAATTCAGCGGCAATCTGCGGTGAGAGCGGCGTAGCAGGTTGATGCGCCCGCACATAAACGCCGCTTCCATGGCGGAATTCGAGCCACCCCTCGCACTCCAACTCACGATAGGCAGAGCTGGCAGTGTTGGCGTGGATCTGGAACCGCCGCGCCAGGTCGCGCGTCGAGGGCAGCCGCTGCCCGGGAAGCAGATCCTTGCAAAGTATCGCGAGCACCACCTGCGTGATCAACTGCTCGCGCAACGATACTTCACCGGTCCGGTTGAGCCATAGCCGCATGGGTTAGCCTGCGGTCAGTTCCGTCGCCGGCTCGGCAACCGAAACGGGTTTGCGCCGTCCATAAATAACCACCAGCGCAACCAGCATCAAAACAAGAATCGGAATCACCAGCAGGCTGCCTTCCGGCCCATCGCCGCCGCCGCTCCAAAGCACCGGCCAACCGCTCCCTTTCGACGGCACCGGCGTCACAGTGAGGTAATGGCCTATGGCCACATTGCCGCTGTCGATGGCGCCGTAGAAGTAGGTCTCTGCCCAGTCCCACGCGGCGTGGCAGCCGATCGCCCACCACGCCGACCCGGTGACGCGGATGCTCACCACAAACACAAACCCGATAGCCCCCGCTGCAAAAATGCCGATCCAGTTCTCGCCGTTGTTTCCGGTATGTATAAGGCCGAACATCGTCGTCGTAACCCACGAGGCCTGCCAAAACCCGGACCGCTCCGCTTTTCTGAAGTGGAGCAGCGCGCACGGAATCAAACCGAGACCGGCAAGAATATAGACGCCCAGGTCGCTGCTGTTGCCGCGGTTGAAGATGAGCAGTTTCAGGCAAAGCAGGCCGAGTATGCCGAATGCCCACCAGAAGTTGATGCTGCGCGTCAGTGTGAATTGCAGATAGCAGCGAAACATGCCTTCTTCAAAGCAGCCCACCAGCAGAAATGCGCAGCCCCAAAGCGCGGCATACTTGAAAATCTGCGACCCGGAAAGCGCCACCTGCCCAAACTGCAGCCATCCGCCCCATGCCAGCCCGCCCATCAGCAGCGATAGCGAAACAAATCCGGCGGCCAGCCCCTCAAAAAATCGCAGCATGCGATGCGGCCCAATCAGGTTATAGGCCAGCAGATTGCCTTTGCGTCGTTCCAGAAGCGCAACAACGGCCGCAGCGCACAACATGGCCAGCACGACCAGCAGTTCGTTGAACAGAACGCCGTTGGCCGTGAAGTCTTTCGCTTTCGGATCGATAAGATGCGTCGCTTGAAAGATGGGTCCGAAAATCGCGGCCGAGAGCAGGAACACAATCAGGAACGCCAGAATCGACCAGCCCGCCCGCAGGCCCTGCGGCCCCAGCAGAATCCAGAGCAGCGCGCGCGTTTCAGGTGGCTGCTGCTCAGGCGGCGGAATGGACGCAGGAGAGGACTCTGCGGCGGTGGCCAGATTCGATTCAGGTTCAGACGGGGTGCTATTGATTTCCGGAGTCGTTGGGTTCTCCGGCTGAGTGGGATCCATGGAGCCTCTTTTCAAATCGGCAGATTTGCTTTGCGCCGATTTTACAGGGGCAACGGCTTCAACGGGAAGATGGGGTTTCTATTCATCCCGCAGCGCCGCCATCGGATCGATCCGCGCAGCCCGTCTTGCCGGCAACCAACTCGCCAGCACCGCTGTCGCCGTAATCGCCGCCGTGATGGTGGAGAAGATGACAGGATCGTTGGGGCTAACCTCATAGAGCAGGTTGGCGACGCCACGCGCCAGCGCAAACGCCAGCGCCAGGCCAGTGCAAACGCCAATGCCGGTAAGCCACGCCGCGCGGCGCAGAATCATGCGCAGCACGTCAGCTCGCTGCGCGCCCATGGCCAGCCGCACGCCGATCTCGCGCGTCCGCTCGCCCACCAGGTTGGCCATCACGCCGAAAATGCCGATGGCCGCAAGCAGCAACGCCACCACTGCGTCGAAGCCCAGCATCGCAGCCACATAAAACAGGCCGGTCATCTTCAATCGGACAAATTGCGCGTAGGTTTCTACATCTTCCAATGGCAACGCCGGATCAATTCCAGCAAGCGCCTTGCGTACGGCAGGCGCCATGGAAACTGGGTCGCCATTTGTCTTGATTGTGTAGGTCATTCCAGTCGGCGGCGACTGTGCCGCATCCAGGTAGACGGCGGCCGGGCGCTCTCGCTGGTACAGGGAATAAGTGGTTTCTTCAACCACCCCAACCACGGTCATCCATTTGGTCTGGTCGGGGCCCGCGGCGCCCATCCGGATGCGCTTTCCAATCGGATCCTCGCCAGGAAAATAATTGGAAGCAAACGATCGGCTCACCACGGCCACCGGCTGCGTCCGCAGGTCGTCCCCGGCGGTGAATGTCCGTCCCGCCACCACCGGAATGCGGAATGCGTTGAAGTAGCCGCCGCTCACCGTCAGCCGCAGCGCGGGTTGCGATTGGCCCGGAGCAACGGGGCGGTTTTCAATCGATGTGTTGTCGTCCCACGCGAAGTCGCTGTACGGAAGCGCGCTGGTGATCTCCGCGCTCTCGACGCCGGGCAGTGCGCGCAGCCGGTCAAGGCTCTGCTTGTACCATGCCGCCTGTTTCACCGGGGTTTCGTAGCGCGCCGCAGGCAGATGAACATCCATCGTGAGCGTCTGCGCTGGTTCATAGCGGTCGGCCAGGTGCAGCATGCCAAACATCCCCTTGCACATCAGAGCCGCGCCAATCACCAGCGCCACAGCCAATGAAATCTGTGCCACCGCCAGGGCATTCCTCAGCTTCCGGCTGCGCCCCGCCCCCACCACGGCCCGAGACCCGGACTTCAGCTGGCTCACCAGGTTGATGCGCAGCGCCTCCAGCGCCGGCGCAAATCCTGAAATGATTCCCGCCATCACCGCCAGCAGCAGTGACAACGTAAGCGCGCGTCCATTCAGCGAAATGTTCGACCAACCCGCCAGGTAGCGAGCCACACTCTCCGGCATGGCCACCTGGCTGATGTGCATGTAGCACGCTGCAAACAGCAACCCGCCCGCGCCGCCAATCAGCCCCAGCAAAAGATTCTCCGTGAGCAGCTGCCGCATCAGCCGCCAGCGGCTTGCTCCCAGCGCCGTGCGCATGGCAATCTCCGGCCGCCGCGCAATGCCGCGCGCAAATTGCAGGTTGGCAATGTTGGCGCAAACCACCAGGAGCACAAACAGCGTTGCGCCCTGTACAAGGTTGAAGTAAAGAGGCGTCTGGTCTCCGTTCATGTCCGCCAGCAACGATTCAACCTTCACCTGCCAGCCCTGGTTCGTCCCCGGATAGGCCTGCGCCAAGTGGTTGGAAATCACATTCAGATCGGCCTGTGCCTGCACCGGCGTAACATCCTTGCGCAGCCGGCCTATCACCAGAAAATCGTGCGCCGCTCGATCGGCAAGCTGTGCGTCGCTCGGTGCAAAAGGCAAAAAGAAATCCGCCACCGATGGGTATTGCGTCGTCTTCGGCATTACCCCGATGACCGTATAGCCGCGCTGATCCAATTGCACCTGGCGGCCAAGAATTCCGGGATCCGACCCGAAGTGCGATTTCCAGAACGGGTAGCTCAGCACGGTCACGCCGTTGCGGCCCTGTTGTGTCTCGCTATCGTTGAACACCCGCCCCAACATCGCATTGGTCCGCAGCACGCTGAAGAACGACGGCGTCGTATATTCGGCCTCGACATGGGCCGCATCGCCCGCACCCGTCAGGCTCATGTCGGCCGGTTGCCGCACGGCCAACTCCTCAAAGCTGCGGCTTTGGCGCTGCCAGTCGGCAAAATTCGCCAGCGCGACCTTTTGCCCGTCGCCGTGATTCTGCTGCTCATACACCACCACAACGTGGTCCAGGTCCTCGACCGCCAGCGGCCGCAGCACCACCGCATCCATAATGCTGAACGAGGCCGTATTCACGCCGATGCCAATAGCCAGCGTCAGTACCGCTGTAATGGTGAAGCCCGGCGACTTCCAAAGCTGGCGAACGGCATATTGCAGGTCCTGGAGCAGGTTTTGCAGCAGAGCGGTCATAGTAGACTCCGGTCGACTTACGAATCACACATTCGGATTTACTTCAAAGGGTAGAGCAATTCCCCCACCATCTCAGCAAGACTTGCAAATAGCTGATTCCAGAAGGCACCGCCGAGAGAAACCCAAAGTGGCAACCGGCCGGCCTGTTCGGAATCGCAAGCGTCCGTTCGCAAATGGACAGTAAACGCTGCCACAGCCCGACTGAAAACCGCCCGCGCCTTGACACAAACGGCCAAGCCCTTGATGCTTAACAGTTCCGGCTATTCATTTTTTCGTCGCCCAGGGGAGCGTTGGATTTGCGGGTTCGGGTCTTCTATCACGACAAATGCTTTGACGGAGCCTGCTCAGCCTCGCTGTTCACGCGCTTCCACCGCGAGTGCGTCGCACCGGGCGCTGCATACGAATACCACGGCCTGGTCCACCGCGCAGGCGCACTTTTCGACGAGAGCGAATTCACCGGCGACGAAAACGCCATCGTTGACTTCAAATATTCTTCGTCACCGAAGATCACCTGGTGGTTCGACCATCATTTGTCGGCGTTTCTCACTCCGCAGGACCAGCAGAATTTTCTCGATTGCAAGCAGGATCCCGTCTGCGCTCGATACAAATTCTTCGACCCCACCTATACCTCCTGCACCAGCTTCCTGGCCCACGTCGCCGCGACCCAATTCGGCTTCGACACCGCGCCGGTAGCGGAGCTGATTCACTGGGCAGACATCGTGGATGGAGCACAATACGATAGCCCCCAGGCCGCCGTCGAGATGGCCGCACCCGCCATGAAGCTAACTCTGATCATCGAGTCCACGCAGGACCCAGCGTTCATTCCCCGTTTAATTCCGCTTCTCACTGAAATGCCGTTAGCCGAGGTGCTCAGCCAGCCCTTTGTGGCTCAGCTCCTGCCGCCACTTCTTGAGCGACACAAGGAAGCACTGGAGCTGATTCGCAGCCGCGCCGTTGAGCGCGACGGCACCATCTTCTTCGACATCACCGATCATCCGCTCGAAGGCTTCAACAAGTTCATCCCTTACTATCTCTATCCGGATGCCACTTACTCCATCGGCCTATCGAAATCCAGCTTCCGCACCAAGGTAGCCGTGGGCTCCAACCCCTGGACTAAAGCCGATCCCGCGAAGATGGTGAATCTGGCGCAGGTCTGCGAGCGCTACGGCGGCGGCGGACACGCCCGCGTAGGCGCCATCAGCTTCCCCCCCGACAAGGCTGACCGCGCCCGAGCGGCGGCGTTGGAGATTGTCGCGGAACTCAGGGCGCACAAACCCACGGACTAGACGCTGGCCCTGCTTTGAATTTGCCGAGGATTGGCTGCCCGCTTTGGTTGCTCCCTGCGCCGGCTTGGCCTTCGCGCTTGAACGCGAGGCGTATTTCTTGCCGTTTTGGTCTCTGGCTTCGGACCCACAGAAAGGGTAATCACGAGTCCCAGACGATCTGCAAATTGCAAGAGCCGGGTCACGCTAAATCGCTCAATTTGGCCGCGAAGCAGCAGACTGGCGTCGGGCTGATGAATCTGCAATTCTTTGGCGAGTCGGGTCTGGGTGAGCTTGCGGCCCTCGATCTCGGCGCGGATTGGCACCCAAAGATCGTGTTTGAGCACGATCTCCCTAATTTCCTCTGCGGAAAAGCCCAGGTCTTCAAGGACATTGCCGGTGGTGATGTGGGACGGCTTATTGGCCTTTTTTTCGCTTGGCATCGGCTCTCGCTTCCTGGAAACGCCGCTTGACTTGAGTCAGCCGCGCCTTGGCTCGGTTCAGATCGTTCTTCTCAGTCTTCCGGCTCTTCTTGGTCAAGCAGTCCAGCACGTAGATTGTGTCTTCGACACGCGCAATATAGATGACTCGATACCACGCTGCCTCATCCGACGCCTTCAACTCGAATACGCCCTGCCCAATGGACTGCATTGGACGAGTCATTAGAGCGGGACGCTGCCCTTCTTGCAGTCTCAAAAGCGAGGCGCCGAAAGCGGTTTGAAGAATGCGCGGCCATTCTTTGAGAACCTTGAGCGAGTCGCCCTCCCATAAGAGTGCTGCCCTCGACGATTGGACCACGTTGTTCCACTCCGGTTCATTGTATAGCAAACTTGCTATAAGCCGCAGGATTCTTTTCGCTCACAGGCCTTTGCCCTACACCTTCGCGTGCAAGCTAGGCCAATCCGCCCGCCGCCGCTGTTTGAACGCCAGAACGCCCTCCCTGAAATCCTCGGTCGAGCGCTGCGACGCATTCACTTCGATGGCGTCTTCGATCTCCTCATCCAGTCTGCGCTTGGCGTGCTTGGCCAGCAGGCGCTTCACCGCCTGCATCGCCTGGGGGCTGTTCAGCAGCAGGGTCTGCGCCAGCGCATGGGCGGTGGCAAGCAGATCTTGCTGGTCTACGATCTGGGTCACCAGGCCAAGCTGCAGCGCCTCACGCGCGTTGAGAATCCTGCCGGAAAGCAATAGCTCGCGGGTGCGCCGCTCACCCACCTGCCGAATCAGGAACGAGGCCACGATGGCCGGCACAAAGCCGACCCGCACCTCGTTGTAGCCGAACTTCGCTTCCGGAGCGGCCAGCGTGAAATCGGGGATCGTAGCCAACGCCATTCCGGCAGCAATCGCCGGCCCATTCACCGCCGCGATGATCGGCTTGGGAAAGTCATAGAGCGTGCGCAGCTCCCGCGCCATGTTTTCTGAGTCGCGCCGGCTCTCCTCCGGAGTGCTCGCGTTCATGGTCTCCAGGTTTTCCAAGTCCAGGCCGGAACAGAAGGCCGGTCCGGCGCCGGTGAGGATAACCACCCCGCAATCGCAGGTCTCCGCCTCGTGCAGTGCCTGGGTCAACTCCTCAATCAGCAGCGGACACAGCGCGTTGCGCTTTTCCGGCCTGTTCAGGGTAATGGTCTTTACGCCGTCGACAGTTTCAGTAAGAACATGATGGAAGCGGGCCATGGAAGTCTCCAGCCGCGGGAGCCGGGCGTGCACTGGACCCGCGAACAGCCTATATTAGCGCAGATATCCCCACATTGACAGGTGATCGCAATCACGCCTTCATCTGAACGAGCCTGGAGCTGGTTTCATAAATCGGGTTTTGAAAGGGCATGGCTTTAGCCGTGCCGCAGAGGCTGCGCAAATCGCGGGCTTTAGCCCCTGAGGGACGTTCTGCTGAGGGCGGGCAGCACTTATTCACCCAGTTCTAAAGCACCGAGTTCGAGGTCCCTATCGATTTGGCGTCGAGGCAGGCGGCGACAATCTCCACCAGCTCAGATGTGTCGCCGCGCATCACGGCCAGATCGCGCGCGCGATAAAGCCGCCCGCGGCCATCTGCGGCCAGCGCAGCCGTAGCCCAGTCCAGTCGATGGCCCGCCGATTCCGCCAGATCGGATGTAAAGGCGCGTAGCGTGCGTGAGTTTCCCTCGCGAAACGGATGAACCGCGTCGAGTTCGCTGTAGTAGTAAGCCAACCGGCTCGCAAACCGAGCCGCATCCAGGCCCTGCAAGTCTCTCTCTGCTGTGAGCGCAGCGAAAGTATTCGCGAGCGCCGCCGGCACATTTTCCGACGGCCCATAAGTGACCACAAACCCGGAGCGTTCCTTGGTCATCATGCCAATGCCCTGGCGGAACTCGCCCGCCCACGGATAGACATTGCCAAAGATGCGGCGGTGTGTCTCCTTGAGCCGGTGCGCATCGAAGGGGCCTTCGATCGGTTTCACTGCAAGACCAGCA
>Ga0210388_10004811_pt1 | contig 10548 bp, 7 predicted proteins | sample IncBWC19OmetaG_FD_155485 | JGI IMG/M metagenome (GOLD analysis project Ga0210388, IMG submission 155485) | Forest soil microbial communities from Barre Woods Harvard Forest LTER site, Petersham, Massachusetts, United States - Inc-BW-C-19-O ...
GATTAAAGGAATTGCTGGAATGCCCCGAAACAGTCTTTCAGGAATCACAGCGGCTGCCTTCGCCGGTCTAAGCATCAGCTGCGCAACGGCATTGGCCCAACAGCCGCGGCAATATACAACCGAAGACTACGCCGCCGCCGAAAAGTTCATGCCCTACAACGTGAACCCGCTTGCCTATCAAGGCGTAGTGCGCGCCCAATGGCTGGACGATGACCGCTTCTGGTTCCGCGATGTCACCCAGAGCGGTGTCTCGTATGTGCTTGTCGATCCCGCCAAAGGCGCCCGCGCGCCTGCATTCGATCAGGCAAAGCTTGCAGCGGCGCTCCACGAAGCCAACGGCAAAATCAAGAACGACCCCGCGCACCTTCAGCTCTCCGATCTTTCGTTCTCCTCGAACGACAGCGTCCTCACGCTGACAGCCTCCGGCGCAACCTGGCGATGCGATCTCGGCACCAATCCCGCATCGTGCAAGCGCCTTTCGTCGGCAGCCGACGGGCCGGGCCCGCCGCAGGAATCGGATCACGCTGAGAAAGAGCCTCCGCTCACACTCTCGCCCGACAAGAAGCTCGGCGCGTTCATCCGCGATTGGAATCTGTGGGTCCGCGATATGGCCACCGGCGCCGAAACCAGGCTCACGACTGACGGCGTGAAGGACTATGGCTACGCCACCGACAACGCCGGCTGGCAGCACTCTGACCGCGCCATTCTTCTCTGGTCGCCCGACTCGAAAAAAATCGCCACCTTCCAGCAGGACCAGCGCAAGACCGGCGAAATGTACCTCGTCCCCGTCACCAACAGCCACCCCGTGCTCAAGGCGTGGAAGTATCCACTCGTCGGCGACAAAGACGTCACCATGATCGAGCGCGTCGTCATCGATGTGCCCTCGAAAAAGCTCGTCCGCCTCAAGATGCCTCCCGATCAGCACCGCTCCACGCTGTGCGACGACGTGGCCTGCCACGGCTCCGACTGGGACGACGTTGAGTGGAGTCCCGACAACGCTCATCTGGCCTTCGTCTCCACCTCGCGCGACCACAAGCAGGAATGGCTGCGCGTTGCCGACACTGCGACCGGCGATGTGCGCGAAGTGATGAGCGAGACCGCGCTCAAGTTTTTCGAGAGCGGTAACGGCAAGATCAACTGGCACTATTTGCCCGCATCAAACGAGATTCTCTGGTTCAGTGAGCGCGACGACTGGGGCAATATGTATCTCTACGACCTGACCACCGGCAAGCTAAAAAACCAGATCACGCACGGCCCCGGCAACGTGACCCAGGTGCTCTACGTTGACGAAAAAACGCGCACCATTTATTTCATCGGCGTGGGTAAGGAAGCAAATCGCGATCCATACTTCGAGCACTTCTACAGCGTGCACTTCGATGGCACCGGCCCGAAGCTGCTCACGCCGGAAAACGCCGACCACAATATCAAAATCTCATCAGACGGCCGCTATTTTGTCGACGCATACTCCACGCCCACCGAGCCGCAAACCACCGTCGTGCGCAACAGCGACGGAAAAATCGTGATGGAAGTTGGCAGGCAGGACATCTCCAAGCTCCTCGCCTACGGCTGGGTTCCGCCCATTCCCATCAAGGTGAAAGCGCGCGACGGCAAGACCGATCTTTACGGATTCATGTTCAAGCCCTCGCACTTCGAGGCTTCGAAGAAATACCCCATCGTCAACCAGGTTTATCCCGGTCCGCAGACAGGCTCTTGCGGGAGCCGCGAATTCTCTGCCGCTCATCGCGACATGCAGCCCCTCGCCGAACTGGGCTTCATCGTCGTCTGCATCGATGGCATGGGCACGCCGTTCCGCTCCAAAACATTTCACGAGGCCTACTATGCCAATCTAGGCGATAACACCATCCCCGATCAGGTGAGCGGCATGAAAGACCTGGCCGCGCAGTATCCGTTCATCGATCTCGATCGCGCGGGCATGTTCGGCCACTCCGGAGGCGGCAACGCAACCGCGGCGGCCATGCTCCACTATCCTGACCTTTTCAAAGTCGGCATCGCCGAAAGCGGCAATCACGATCAACGCGACTACGAAGACGATTGGGCAGAGAAATGGGCGGGCCTTGAAGCCAAGAACGCCGATGGAACCAGCAACTACGACTCGCAAGCCAACCAGAATTTCGCAAAGAACCTCAAGGGCCATCTGCTGCTGGCGCACGGCACCATGGACGACAACGTTCCGCCCAACAACACCCTGCTGCTTGTGGATGCGCTCATCAAGGCCAACAAGGACTTCGATCTGCTGCTAATCCCCAACGTCGCCCACGGCTACGGGCCCGCGTCCCAATACATGACGCGCCGCCGCTGGGACTACTTCGTGCGCTACCTCGCCGGTGGCATTCCGCCCAGCGAATACCAGATGAAGCCGTTCTCCGCAGTGCAGGTGATGGTGCGCGGCGGCCCTGATGATCGGGATAATACCGGCGACGATTATTGAGAACCGCGAAGCGGCTAACCTGCTAACTCGCTAACCCACGAAGCGCGTCTAACTCGAAGCATCTGACCCGAGTTTCATTGCGGACGACTGTCGACGCTCTCGCGGGCCACGCGCTGTTTACTGGTCCACGTCCCCGGCAAAATCCCGTTCGGATTCGCATCCAGATCCCACGCCTCGAACTCGCTCTTCCCCGCACTATCCGTCCAAATATTCCGCTTGATCGAAATCACGTCACCCTCAGCTCCGCCTTCCCTGCTGTCGACAAGGTCGGAATCCAATTGCAGATCCACCCAGTCCGGCGCAATCGTGTTGCTAGGGTGGTCCACCATGCCCAGCATCGGGTTCATCCCCGCATCCATCGTCCCGGCGAATTGTTCATACATCTTCTCCCGCACCGCCTGCGTGTGCGCAAAATCCCGCCGCCAGCTCAGCATCGCCTCACTGCGAATAAACCCGGCCGGATCGCTCGTTCCATCTACATCGGCTCGCTGCGCCGCGGCCCACGCCTGCTCCCACTCATCCAGCCGACGCGGACCCATGCCTGGCCGGTCCCACTGCGCAATCAGCCCCGCAAGCTGGTCTTCCGGCGCAACCACGTAAACCACCGCCGCCATGCACCGGTCGATCACTGCCGCGGTCTTCGGCCCTTTCTTTCCGCTGTAGTCTAGCCCATCCGGATACGTGGTCGCGGAGCAAGCCACCTGGGCGGTCAGCCGCCCCTTCATCTTGAATGTCCCATTCATGTATCCCACCATCGCTGCGGCCAATTCGACCTTCAATTGCATCGTCGGAACATTTTCTCCGGGCTTCCTGGCAGCGTTCTGTGGATTTGCGTCCTGCACCATCTTTTCGAGCTTTGCCTGCTGCGCCGCATTCGCCGGCTCGTCCGCCAGATACTCGACCCCCAGCATCGCGGCAACGTATTTCAGATACTGCTGCGCCTTGATCGGTCCATGCAACGGGAAGCAACTCTTCCCGTCGTACCAGTCTCCATGAGTTCCGCTCGCCCAACCCCACACTGCGACTGGCCACTGCTCCACAAAGCTCAGACCATCGGGGCTCGTCGCACGGAAAACGCCTGTTGGCGCCGAACCGCAGTCCTGTACCTTGAGGACCATATACGGTCCGCGCACGCCAGCCAGGTACAAGTCGCCCTTGAAGTGCCATCCGGCCAGATATGTCACTTCGATAGCCTTCATGCCATGCATCGATGGATCTTTGATCATTCCTTTGTCTGTGTTCGCAGGTGCGGGAGTGTCCGCCGTTCCCGCGGCAGTAGTCTGCGCCCATGGCGTCGCGCTCGAACATGCGCCCACGAACAGTACGAACATAAATCCCAACCACGCTCTGATCGCCAATATGATCCCCACTCCCGATCGAGATTCGCCCGAACTGCTCGACGTTCTGCATGGTTCGCGCTACGCGCCGAAAAAGTGGCTCACGCAGTCCGTCGCTCTCAGATAGAATCCAAATTGTGATCGACGGTCTGGCGCATATCGATACATTGAATCGGCGCTTCAGCATTCCAGGAATCGCCCAGGTTGTCTCCGGCAACAGGGGCCTGCCAAAAGTGTGCATCACCACGCCCGCGGCCGCAGCGGAGATTTACCTGCACGGCGCCCAAGTAACTTCATGGGGTCCTGCCGGCGCTGAAGACGCGATCTTTCTCAGCAAACGTTCGCATTGGCAGGACGGCCGCGCCATTCGCGGCGGAATTCCCGTCTGCTTTCCATGGTTCCGCGCCAAGGCCGACGACCCCAACGCCCCGGCTCACGGATTCGTCCGCACTAGGGAGTGGCAGCTTGATTCCGTGACTGCGGAAGCAGACGGCTCTGTAGTCGTAGTCTGCTCCACGCGGAGCGATGACTCAACACGCCGCTGGTGGCCGTACGAGTTTCGGCTGGAACATCGCGTTGCTGTCGAAAAGACTCTGCGCCTCGAGTTGATCGCCACAAACACCGGCTCCACTTCCCTGCGATTCGAAGAGGCTCTGCATGCATATTTCCGTGTCGGAAATGCGCAGACCGCACGCGTGCGCGACCTCGATCAAGTTGCGTACCTCGACAACACCGATGGCAATCGCGAGAAGGTACAGCACGGCGACGTCGTGTTCGCCGCGACCACTGACAATGCATATATCAACACTTCAAGCGCCGTGGAATTGGTCGATCCAGCCTTGCGCCGCACCATCCGCACCGACAAAGAGAACTCCGCAACCACCGTTGTCTGGAACCCCTGGCAGCAAGGCGCAGCTTCCCTCTCCGACCTCGGCGACGATGAATGGCAGCAGATGATCTGCGTGGAAGCCAGCAACATTCTCAGCTCAGCGGTTGCGCTAGCGCCAGGCCAGCAGCACACGATGCGAGCAACCCTGAGCATCGTTGCGGATGAGCTTCGCGACGGCGTGATTTTGTAATTCAATCTACAACCGTGGGTACCCCAGGCCGCGCTTCTGAGACCTGGAAAACCATTTATCCATGCGGTTGCGGTACTAGAATCCGACCCCGCTATTGGTAAGCCCCAGCCTTCTTGAAGTCCCCACCCTTCACAATTGAAACAGCAGCCGGATCCATGTGCCGCTTGAAAGCATCGCTCACCTGTTCCGCGGTCAGCGCAGTCACCGCGGCCTCAAGCTTTGCATCCCATAACAGCGTGCGGCCCCAGCGCGCGCGGCTCATAAGTGTGTAGGCAATGGAACTGTCTTCAGTGCGCGACTGAGAGCGTTCATCGAGCCACGTCTTCTTGGCGCTCGCCACTTCATCGGCGGTAAACCCGTCTTTCAACGCGCGCGCCAGTTCGTCGTTAAAATCGGCCTCCACCTTGGGCATATTCTGCGGCGCGGCAATTGCCGAACCAATCAGCGTGGCTCCATCGTCTTTGGTGGGTATCGAGAAGGTCGCGCCGGCGCCGTAACTCAGCCCATCCTTTACGCGAATACGCTGGAACAGCCGCGAGTTCGTCGAACCTCCGAAAACCGCGCCGGCAATGGTGAGCGCCGCGTAGTCTGGATCGTCGTCATTCATCTTCATTGGCATGGCCGCCAGGAACAGCGCGTTCTGCTTGTCGGGTGTCTCGATCTTGTCGTTGAATTGCGCCATCTTGTCGTACGGTTTGTCGATGCGCTTGTAGCTGCTTGCGCTCTTCCAGTCGCCGAAGAGTTCCGTAACCAGCTTTTTCATCTGTTCCGGATCGAACTGCCCGCTGATCACAATCTCGCCTTCGCCGGCGCCGTAAAACTTGCTGTAAAACTGACGAACATCATCCAGGGTCACTTTCTTCAAATCCTCGATCTGTTCATCGATCGTGAGCTCATAGCGCGTATCGCCTCGCGGGTAACTCGCATTCAAATGGCGGCGCATGTCCAGCTGAGCCAGCGTAATCGGCTCAGTCTTGCCGCTCTCCACGCCCGCGATGCCCTGCCGGCGAATCTGTTCGAATTCACTTTCAGGAAACGACGGCTCGCGCAACAGTTCCCTGGCGAAACGCAATGAGTCGCCAAGCGTTGATTCAAGCGTGCGAATGTTCGCCGAAGCCGAGTCTGCGGCGCCGTTCACACTGATCTGCGCCTTTAGCCGGTCGGTCTCATCCTGAATCTGCTGGCGGTTTTTATTCTTCGTCCCGCGCATAAGCAGCGCCCCGGTCATGGACCCCGCGGTGGATTTGCCGAACAGCGATTTCTCATCGCCGAAGCGCACATTGATTGCCGCCACCACCGTTCCGCCGCGCGTCTTCTTGGGCAGCATCACAAGTTTCAACCCATTGGGCAGCGTGGCGCGGATCACGCGGGCCTCCACATTCTGCGGAGTGGGATCGAAGACCTCGCCCTGCTGAATCGTCGTGCCGCCTTTGTAACCCTTGAAGCGCGCAGCACCGTCCGGCGTGGCGGGAATCTCCGCGCGATCCGGAGCAGCAGTGGGTATAAACTCGCCCAGCGTGCGGTTCGACGACTTGAGATAAGCCTTGGCCACGCGCGTTACATCGGCCACCGTCACCTTGCCCACCTCGTCGCGATCGAGGAAGAATGCCCGCCAGTCGCCATCACCCGCGTAGCCGCCAAGCTGAAGTGCCATGGATTCGGAATTGGTCATCGCCAGTTCAGTATTCTTCAGGATGCGGCCCTTGGCGCGATCCACCTCTTCCTGCGTGGGCGGATCGCTGGCAAAGCCCTCCACCGTCTTCAGCAGAATCTGTTGCGCATCGTCAATGGATTGGTCCGGCTTGAGCCGCACGAAGGCCATCGCCACCCCTGGATCGTGCTGGTCATCGGCATTCATCGATGCCGCCACAGCCTTCTGCGAATCCACCAGCGCCTTGTAAAGCCGCCCCGTTTGCGGAGCGCCAAGAATCTGCGTCATCACATCTACAGGAGCCATATCCGGATGCAATCCGGCGGGGATGTGATATGCCGCCATGACCGCCTGAATGCTGCCCACGCGGCGCAGAATTACCGTGCGCTCGCCCTCCTGCGTGGGCTCGACGGTATACGGCTGCGCCAGCACGCGCTCCGGCTTGGGAATGGAGCCAATGGTCTCAGCAACCATGGCCAGCGCCTTCGACTCATCGAACTGCCCAGCGATGATCAGGTCCGCATCGTCCGGCTGATAGTACTTCGTGTAAAAAACCTTCAGGCTCGAAGCAGGCACGCGTTCCACATCCGTGCGCGCGCCAATCACCGTCTTGCCATAGTTGTGGAAGTTGTACGCCGCAGACATCACGCGCTCGCGCAAAATATTCGTCGGGCTGTTCTCGCCTGACTCCATTTCATTCCGCACCACCGTCATTTCGGTGCTTAGATCCTTCTGGTCGATGGTCATATTCACCATGCGATCCTGCTCCAGCCCAAGCGCCCATTTCAGATTCTCATCGCTGGCGTTGACGGTCTCAAAATACATGGTCTGGTCGTACGACGTTTGCCCGTTGAAGTTTCCCGCCGCACGGTCTTCCAGTTCCTTGAAGATCACGCGGCCTGACTTCGCGCTCTTGAAGGTCATATGCTCCAGCAGGTGCGCCATGCCTGTCTCGCCATAGGCCTCGTTGCGCGAACCCACCAGGTAAACCACGTTCACCGTAATCTTGGGCTTGGAATTATCGGGAAACAGCAGCACGTGCAGCCCGTTGGGAAAGGCATACTCCGTGACGCCCTCAACCGAAGTCACCCTTTGAACGCCCGTGGGCAATGTCTGGGCCAGACCGGTGAAGGCCAGCATCAGGATCGAGGTAGAAACAGCAATAAGACTCTTCAGGCGCATCGTCACATCCTTCAAGGATTCCGCGCCAATTATATCGTGCTGAGTTACCTGCGCGAGTTATGCCGGCTTATACAATGAGACAATCAATCTACGCGACTACAATTGAACATGCAGCAGTGTCTCCCGAATCGCCGCCCGTAATGCGGAATCAAACACATGCCTTTCAATCCCAGCACGAGTCCTCGCAATGCCGCTCGCGCCAAAACTCCGATTGACGGAGCCGGCATCAAGCTGAGCGGCCACATTCACGAGGGGTTCATCGAGGGTCTGCTTGGCAGGCGCCCAGTCCGTATTGACGAGGACTCCATTCGCAAGCGCATTCAGGGCAAAGTCGTGATGGTGACGGGCGCCGCGGGGTCTATCGGCACGGAGCTCTGTCGACAGGTCGCGCGATTCGCCCCGCAGGCCATCGTCGGCTTCGATCAGGCCGAGACACCGCTCTTCCACATTGAACGAGAGCTGGCGAAAACCTTCCCCGCACTTCAATTCCATGCCGAGATCGGGAACATCGCGCGCCGCGACGACCTCGGCCGAATGATGGTGCACTATCGGCCTTCAATTCTCTTTCATGCGGCGGCCTACAAGCATGTTCACCTCATGGAGAAACACGTTTTCGCTGCGGTCGAGAACAACGTATTCGGTACCTGGCAGGTTGCCCTGGCCGCAGCCAGCCACGCCGTGGAAGACTTTGTTTTGATCTCCACCGATAAAGCGGTGCGCCCCGCCAGCATGATGGGCGCAACCAAACGCATGGCCGAGCTTGTGATTCGCTCCATGCAGAAGGAGCATGGCACAAGATTTGTTGCAGTGCGTTTCGGCAACGTCCTGGGCAGCAACGGCAGCGTCGTTCCCATCTTCATGGAACAGATTGCCGCCGGCGGTCCCGTGACCATTACGCATCCCGATATGCGCCGTTATTTCATCACCATTCCCGCGGCGGCGCAGCTGGTGCTGCAAGCTTTCGCAATCGGCAATGGCGGTGAAATTTTCGCTCTCGATATGGGCGAGGCCGTCCGCATCGTAGATCTCGCCCATAATCTTATTCTGCACTCCGGACTTCAGCCGGATAGCGATATCAAGATTGAATATACGGGAATTCGCCCAGGGGAAAAGCTCCACGAGGAATTGAACCTGGAGGATGAGAATCTGTTCCTCACGAGCCACGAACAAATCAGAAGCTGCGTCTCCGTATACAGTGTAGACGCCGAACAAATCACGGCATGTATGCAGAACCTCGAAAAGCTGGTGTGCGACAGGAATGTTTCAGGCCTTGTCGGGCTTCTCAAAGAAATGATCCCCGACTACACTCCGGATTCCGCGCTGCTAAAGGCTGAGGGCGCTGTGGTTGCGGGCTCCGGGCAGTCGTAATTCATCGGTCGCAGGTCATGACAAAATTCAATCTACGATTCCGCGCGGTGCGTGCAATGCCAGCGCGCACACATCCGCCGGAGTGGCGGCCAAAACATCGGCAAGAATAAACTCTTCCGGCGATCCGTATCCCCACCCTGCCGCCAAGCAGCGGATACCGTTGGCGCGAGCCGCCTGGAAATCATAGCTTCGGTCGCCGATCATCACGGCAGATTCCTTATCGATCGCCTGCTCGCTCAAAAGCCTGGCCAGCAGTTCTGCCTTGCCGTGATTGAGATACTCCGCCTTGTCGCCGTAGATTGCCGTGAACAGGCCGGTCAACTCAAACAGATCGAGAACCCGAATCGCAAAATGCTGCTGCTTTGAGGTGCAGACGAAGAGGCGAAACCCCTGCTTGTAGAGGCCGGTCAGCATCTCCCGCACGCCGGCAAACACTGAGTTGTTCTTCCAGCCTACGCGGTCGTAGCAGGCGCGGTATTCGCCCGCCAGGGCGACCCGATCCTCATCGCTGCCTGCCGGCATCAGCTCCACGGTCCACTCTTCGACAGGCGGCCCGACGAAGCGGTCCAGCGGCTCTCGCCAATCCAATTTACGAGCAACAAGCACCTCGCGCAGACAGCCCACGATGCCGGGCTTTGAGTCCGTAAGCGTTCCGTCAAGATCGAAGATGAGCGCCGGCAACTCGACCGGAAGGCTGCTGTTGGACATATCGAAATCGGAGACTCCCAACAAGCGTACCATCCGTTGCGTCAAGGCATCGTCGTGAAAGACATGCCGTTCATTTCGCGATGGTCGAATGGGCCGTCAGGAATTCGCGAAGTGCAACCGCATCGTTATGTATTTGATCTTTCGCGCTGTAGAGCAGCGTTACTGTTTTGTCGCGCGCAGCCTCGACAATGGGCCGCCATCCATCGGGATTAGCTTTGAGTTCAGAGAAATACTTGCGCCGGAATTCATTCCACTTGGCTGGATCGTGGCCAAAGCATTCTCGCAATTCTGTGCTGGGAGCCACATCTTTAAGCCAGGAGTCCGCCTTCAATGCTTCCTTCCTGATCCCTCTCGGCCACAACCGGTCGATGAGAAATCGAACTCCATCCTCTTTCTCGACCGCGTCGTACGTACGCTTTATTTTGATCATCGCTTGCGCTCCCTCAACGCCTCACGGGCGACCCTTGTCTATGTTACCGCTGGGGGCTTTGTCTGGCGTGCCGATGGCATGCGAATCCGCAGCACTCTCTCGCGAGCGCGCTCCTGTTCAAGATTTTGAATTCTTGCGCCGAGCAGGTCGTTGAGAGAGATCATGCCGACAAGTCGGCTCTGCGATTGAGGATCCAGTACCGGACAACGGGTGAAGCCCGACTCCGCCATTCGCCGCACCACGACACCGAGAGGCTCGTCGGCGAAGGCCACCACTGGGTCCACAGATGCAATTTCGGAGATCCTTGTTCCCGGTGCTTGAGCAGGTATTTGTTCAAGTAATTT
>Ga0210388_10004813_pt1 | contig 10546 bp, 8 predicted proteins | sample IncBWC19OmetaG_FD_155485 | JGI IMG/M metagenome (GOLD analysis project Ga0210388, IMG submission 155485) | Forest soil microbial communities from Barre Woods Harvard Forest LTER site, Petersham, Massachusetts, United States - Inc-BW-C-19-O ...
CATGCCCGCAACATGCTTTCTTGAACGATGTCCTCGGCCAGGGCCCTATCGCGGGACAACCAAAATGCGAACCGCAAGAGGTCCGGACGCAGAGACTGGCACAGCGCCTGGAACCGGGCGCGTCTCTGCTTTCCGCCAGCCTCATCGTTCATGTATAAATCAAAACCCGGCTTGAGGTATCGTTGCTGCGATATTACCGCGTTCAACGGGCGGCGCCGACGCTCAAATGTGCCGACTGGGCACGGACTTGGGCTTTTTGCGGCGGCAAACTGGATGCTAGGAGTCACATTCAAGATGACCGGTATGGGCGGCAATTCATTTCCAAAAACCCGCATGCGGCGCATGCGGCGCGACGAGTTTTCGCGCCGTTTGATGCGTGAAACGCACTTGAGCGTGGACTCGCTGATTTACCCGATTTTTGTGGTCGAAGGACACGGCGATCGCCAGCCCGTGGCCTCGATGCCCGGCGTGGAGCGGCTGTCGGTCGATCACTTGCTGCGCGAATGCGAGGCGCTGGTACGGCTGAGAATTCCTGCGATCGCCCTGTTTCCGGTCACACCGGAAGCGAAGAAAACCCTGGACGCGCGCGAATCCTGGAATCCCGATGGCATTGCTCAAGTGGCGGTACGAGCCGTCAAGAAGGAATTCCCCGATCTGGGAGTGATCACCGACGTGGCGCTCGATCCCTTCACCACGCATGGGCAGGACGGTCTGATCGATGACTTAGGTTACGTGCAGAACGATGTGACGGTCGAAACCCTGGTGCGCCAGGCTCGCTCGCACGCGGATGCCGGCGCCGACATCGTCGCGCCGTCGGACATGATGGACGGGCGCATCGGCGCGATCCGCACCGCGTTTGAGACCGCCGGGCTGGTGCACACGCGCATCCTTGCCTACGCCTCCAAATACGCATCGAGTTTCTACAGTCCGTTTCGCGACGCCGTGGGCTCGGCTGCACAGCTGGGAAGCGGCGGCAAGCACACCTATCAAATGGACGTCGGCAATTCCGACGAGGCGCTGCGCGAGGTGGCGCTCGACATCAGCGAAGGCGCCGACATGGTCATGGTCAAACCGGGGTTGCCATATCTTGACATCGTGCGGCGGGTGAAGGACGAGTTCAAAATGCCCACGCTGGTCTACCAGGTCAGCGGCGAGTACTCGATGATCATGGCCGCTGCGGGCAATGGTTGGCTGAATGAACGCGCGGTCGCACTGGAAGCATTGATGTGCATCAAGCGCGCCGGAGCCGATGGCATCATGACCTATTTTGCGAAACGTGCCGCGGACTGGCTTAGGTGAACTCGAGCGTAGGGTCGGAGGCGCCTGATCAGTACGGAGTTGCGGGTCACCCCATCTCCCACAGCTGGTCGCCATTCATACACGGAATGTTTGCCAAGGCCACGGCGCAAAATTTGGTCTATCGGCTGTTCGACATTCCGCCGGACAATTTTCGCCGCGAGGCGCTGCGCCTGTTCGCCGGCGGCCTAAAGGGCCTCAACGTCACATTGCCGCACAAGCAGGCAGCGGCGGAACTGGTGAACGAACTCACGCCGCGCGCGGAGCGCGCCAAAGCGGTCAACACGATTGCATTCTTCGAGCAGACTTCCCTGTTGGGCGACAATACCGACGGGTTGGGGCTGTTGGCCGATCTGGAGAACAATCTTGGGATAGCTCTCACCGGCAAGCGCGTGCTCATTCTCGGCGCCGGCGGTGCGGTTCGCGGCGTGCTCGGCTCGTTGATGGAGCGGGAGTTGGGTGAGGTGGTCATCGCCAATCGCACGCCCGAGCGCGCTCGCAAGTTGGCCGCGGAATTCGCCGACTTGGGCGAGATCTCTGGTTGTGGCTTCGCCGAGGTCGAAGGGCCGCCTTACGATCTCATCATCAACGCCACCTCAGCGAGCCTGCAGGGCGAGATGCCGGAGATGCCAGTCGGACTGGTGTGCGAAGAAAGCATTTGCTATGACATGGCCTATGGCCGCGGGCATACGCCGTTTACGTTGTGGGCAAAATCCTTACACGCAGCCCGTACCACCAAGGGTTGGGGCATGCTGGTCGAACAAGCCGCGGAGTCTTTTTTACTCTGGCGCGGAATACGCCCCGACACGGGACCCGCGCTCGAGGCATTGGCACAGCATGCCTAGGGGCATGGGAAGCATCGAGGCCCGAAAGAGCAGGACCTCGACGCCTATCGATGGGCTCGAGCGCCCTAGCGCATCGTTACCAGCTCTTCCGCGCTAGTCGGATGTATCGCCACCGTGTCGTCGAAATCCGCCTTGGTGGCGCCCATGCGAATCGCGACGGCGAATCCCTGCAGCATCTCGTCGGCGCCGAGCCCCAAAATGTGGCAGCCCACGATCCGCTGCTCGGGCCCGACGCACACGAGCTTCATGTCGGTGTGAGTTTTTCGCGTGGTGAGCGCGTGATACATCGGCGTGAAATCCGCCACGTACACTTTCACCGCATCGCCGTACTGCGCGCGGGCTTCCGCTTCGGTGGCTCCGACAGTGCCGATCGGCGGATGAGTGAAGATCACGGTCGGGATCAGGTTGTAATCCAGATGCCGCGAAGGCTGGCCGCCGAATAGCCGATCGCTCAGCCGCCTCCCCGCGGCGATGGCCACCGGCGTCAGGGCCGCGCGGCCTGTCACATCGCCGATCGCGTAGACGCCGGCGGCATTGGTGTTCTGAAAGCCATCTGTGATGATGAAGCCGGCATCGTCGGTGGCAACGCCTGCCGCCTCCAGGTTGAGCCCGGCAAGATTCGCATCTCGCCCGATGGCCCACAGCACGCTATCGAAGCCGGCGAACTCGCGCCCGTCCGACATCACCAGAGTTTTCTTGCCCGACATTTCGCGCACCGCGGCCGGTACGGCGCGTTCCTGGACGATCATTCCTTGTGCGCGGACTTCCCGCATCAGGGACTTGCCAAGCATGACATCGAAGTTGGTCAGCAAACGGTCCTTGCGGATGAACTGCTCCACGTGACTGCCGAGTTCTAAAAAGGATGCCGCCAGCTCGCAGGCAATGTAGCCGCTGCCGACCACGGCAACGCGCTGCGGCCGGGATTCGAGTTCAAAAAAGCCGTCCGAGCTGATGCCGAGTTCCGCGCCGGGAATTTGCGGCAGCATCGCTTTGCCGCCGGTGGCGATCACGACGTGGCGCGCGCTGAAGCGCTGGCCATTGACCAGGACGGTGTGGGCATCCACGAATCGCCCGGCGCCTCGTACGTACGCGACGCCTTTGGCCGCCAGATTGCGTTCATAAATGCCGTTCAAACGCAGTACATAGGCATCGCGCTTGCGCTTCAATTCCGCCCAGCCGGACTCGCCCACCTTGACCTCGAAGCCATAGTCGTGCGCATCGTGCAAGCTCAAGGCGACGCTTGCCGCATTCCACATGACTTTCTTGGGAACGCATCCCACGTTTACGCAGGTTCCTCCCAGGCGCTGTGGCTCGATGACGGCCGCCTTGGCGCCGAACTCGGCCGCACGCTGCGCGCAGGCCAGGCCGCCGCTGCCGCCGCCGATGCTGATGAGATCAAATGCTTGCTCGGACACGATCGACTTCATCCTTCAAAGGGCCAAGTCTCAATGATACGTGTTCGCATGCCTTATCGCCCGTGGCCGGATGTCGGTGCGCGTCTGATAGAATTGACGGGTGAACAATCCCCTTTTAGAACTCGGCGCGCTGCCGGACTTCGGACGTATCGAGGCGCGCCATGCGCGTCCCGCCCTTGAGGAGGTGCTGGCGCAGAACCGCGCGCGCCTGGCGGAATTGACTGCGCAAAAAAACCCCACCTTCGCCTCGCTGGTAGTGCCGGTCGAGGAGCTGAGCTACCGTTTGAGCCGCGTTTTTAGCCCGATATCGCACCTGAATGCGGTTGCTAATTCCACCGAGATGCGCGAGGCGTACAACGAATGCGTGCCGCTGCTGACCGAATATTCTTCGGAGCTGGGACAGAACGCGGCGCTGCAAGCCGCCTACGCGCATGTCCTGACGGCAGAGAGCGACGCTCTGGATCCTTCGCAGCGCAAATTGCTGGAAAATGCGCTGCGCGATTTCCGGCTGGCCGGAGTCGACTTGCCGGCCGACCAAAAGACCCGCTACCGCGAAGTAGCGCAGCGCCTGGCGCACCTGGCGACCAAGTTTTCCGAGAACGTGCTCGATGCGGGGCGTGCCTATACGCGCAGCGTCACCAACAGCGCGGAGCTGGCCGGTCTTCCCAGCAATGCCATCGATCGCGCGGCGGCCGATGCGCGCGAGGCCCGTCAAGCGGGTTGGCTCTTCAAGCTCGATCAACCCACCTACATGACCGTCATGTCCAGCGCAGAAAATGAGCAGCTGCGCCGCGACATCTACGAAGCCTGGATCACGCGCGCCTCGGAACTGGGCCCGAGCGCGGGCCGCTTCGACAACTACGGCATCATTGCGGAGATCCTGCCGCTGCGCGACGAGCTCGCCAAGCTGCTGGGATTCGCGAATTTCGCCGACTACGCGCTGGCGACCCGCATGGCAAAAAGCAGCAAGCAGGTGCTGGCCTTCCTCGATGATTTGGCGCGGCGCTGCCGGCCCGCGGCACGCGAAGAATTCCTGGGTTTGGAAGAGTTTGCCGGCCGCAAGCTCAACGCCTGGGATATCGCCTACTACAGCGAGCGGCTGCAAGAGAGCCGCTTCAAGGTCTCGCAGGAGGCACTGCGCCCGTACTTCCCCCTGCCGAAGGTGCTTGACGGCCTGTTCGCCCTGACGCAGCGGCTCTACGGCATCAGTGTCCGCGAGCGCACCGATGTCAGGGTGTGGCATCCCAGCGTGCGCTTCTATGATTTGCTCGACAAGGATGATCGCGTCGTAGCGGGTTTCTTCCTCGATCCGTATTCACGCGCCGAAAAACGCAGCGGCGCCTGGATGGACGAATGCGTGGTCGCCAAGGCGCTGCCCTCGGGCACGGCGCTGCCCGTTGCGCAGCTGGTGTGCAATTTCACCGCTCCCGTGGGCCCGCAGCCCTCGCAGCTTACGCACGACGAAGTGATCACGCTGTTTCACGAGTTCGGTCACGGACTGCACCACATGCTGACGCGCGTGGCCTATCCCAGCATCGCCGGAATCAACGGCGTCGCCTGGGACGCGGTTGAACTACCGAGTCAGTTCATGGAAAACTTCGTCTGGCGCGCCGAGGTGCTGCCGCTCATTTCAGCGCATATCGACAGCGGCGAGCCGTTGCCGGTCGACATGCTGCAGCGCCTGCTCGGAACGCGCACCTTCAACGCCGCTCTCGACACGCTGCGGCAGATCGAGCTCGCGACCTTCGACTTTGAGTTGCACGCCAATTTTGATGCCAAGCTGGGCGCAAATGTCGCCGCGACGCTGGCTGCCGTGCGGCAGCGGGTGGCCATCGTGCCTGCGGCTTCTTTCAACCGGATGCCCGCCAGTTTCGCGCATATATTCGCCGGGGGCTACGCCGCCGGCTACTACAGCTACAAATGGGCCGAGGTGCTGGCCGCCGACGCATTCGAAGCTTTCGAGGAAGCCGGTGTTTTCGACGCCAAGACGGCGGCGCGGTTTCGCGAGTCCATCCTCAGCAGAGGCGGCAGCGTAGATGCAATGGACGCATTCGTCCGCTTTCGCGGGCGCCAGCCGGACGTGCGTCCCCTGCTCAAGCAAACAGGCATCGCCGCGTGAGGTGGCTCGCCGCGCTGTTGCTGGCGCTGCGTTCGATCCAGGGCGTGGCCGCCACCGCTTACGTGAGCGATGAGCTGGTGCTCGGGGTCTATGCCGAAGAAAACAACCAGGGTCAAAGATTGGCGACGCTGCATTCCGGCACGGGCGTGGAGACACTGGCGCAAAACGGCGAGTTTACCCAGGTGAGATTGAGTGACGGAACAACGGGTTGGGTGAAGTCGGCGTTCTTGACGACCAAGGAGCCGGCCGTGGTTCGAGTCAAGCAGCTCCAGGAGGAGCTGGATCGCACACGTGCCACCACGCCGGCGCTGGCCGAGGCAGCCGCGCGCAGCGAAGTGGAGCGGCTGAAGCTGGAACTTGCTGCAAAGCAAAGCGAGTTGGACGCCGCGCGAGCCGGAGGACCCGCTCCGGTGATCGAGTCCCCCGCGGCGGCATCCAGTGCGCTTGCGGCAATTCATGCGGCTGCGGCGCCTCGATGGCCGGTGATCGCCGGCATCGCCGCTGCCATCGGACTGGCATGCGGTTTTTGGCTGGGCTTTGCCACGCTGGCGCGGCGCGTTCGCGCCAAATTCGGGGGGATCAAAGTTTACTAAATCCCGGATTTTCCGGTCCGGCGGTTGACTTAATACTGTGAGCTAGGTCCATAAGGAGAAGCAGGCACGTGGCGTCCCAGGCCCTTAGAGCCTAAACTCCCCGTGATGTACGACCTCAGACGTAACGATTACGACGTCGCGAATTCCGTTCAAGTCAGCTCCACTGCTGCAGTCAGCACCGCCGTCCGTGAACTTTTTACAACGGCGTGGCCGGCGGAATATTTCGACAAGGTCGCGCTTGCCTTTGAAGACTTCGACAAGCTCTTTACGGGCCACATGCCGGGCTATCACGGCGTCGATACTCTTTATCACGACCGCCAGCACTCTCTTGACATGACGCTCGCCATGGCGCGGCTGCTGGTCGGCTATGAGCGCGGCGTCGAGAACCGTCTGCGCTTCGGCGCCGAGCGCGCCAGCCTGGCGCTGGTCACTTCTCTGTTCCATGACGCCGGCTACATTCGGGAATTCGACGATCGCCAACACAGCAACGGCGCCGAGTTCACTCTCTATCACGTCACGCGCAGCGCGCGTTTTCTGGCGCGCTATCTGCCGAACATCGGCATGGAAAACTGGGTGCCCGTGGCCACGCGGATCGTCCATTTCACCGGTTATGAGATCAAGCTCAATATGATCCAGCTCGCGGATCCGAAGGATCGCAAGCTGGGACATCTGCTCGGCACCGCGGATTTGATCGCGCAAATGGCCGATCGCTGCTACCTCGAGAAGTGCCGCGATCGGCTTTATCCGGAATTTGTGCTCGGCGGAGTTGCCGCCACCACCGCCGTCGATGGATCGCTGCGCGTACGCTACAGCTCAGGTTTGGATCTCCTGCGCCAGACTCCTGAGTTCGTGCGAGAGACTTTCGTGGCGCGCCTCGAAGGCGAGTTCGAACACGCTTATCGCTACGTGGAATGTTTGTTCGGCGGCAAGAATCCCTACCTGGAGGCCATCGAACGCAATCTGGGTTACTTGCATCGCGTGCTGCGTACTGAGCGCTGGCCGATGCTCCGGCGCAATCCGCCGCTCTTTACCTCGGAAGACACGCAGATCAATCAGGTTCGCGGCTTGATGCTGAACCGGCTAAAGGCCCTCTGGGCTTAACGAAAAAGCGCCGTAGGCGACTTTTTCCAATAAGCTAAGGCAGGTCGATTGTGGCGACGTAACGCGCGTGCAACTCGTCGAGAGAGCCAAGCACGACTTCCTTTCCAAGCAGCGGCGCACCGGCAAGGGCCGTCCGCAAAACCTGCGGACTTAAGAGCCGTCTGGCCGTTTCCGCGATCGGCGCAAAGCTGAAATGCCAGGGCTCCGGCTGCACGCCGGAACGCACGCCCTGAAAGGGGCGAAAGAATCCGTAGCGCGGCGCATGCACTTCCAGCCAACGCTCCAGATGCGCCAACGGACCGCCCGGCGCAAACTCCTCGGGCGTCAGTTTGATCTGATAGCCCCCGGCGCTTGAGTTGCGATCCACCAGATCAAGATCGGTGCCCCAGTGATGCCGGCTGGCGCCCGGCAATGCCGACCACAGCAAAATGGCATCGACGCGTTCCCGCGGCGTCAGTGACTTGGCGTCGAGCTTTGCGCCTGCGGCGTCGAGCATCGGCCTCTCGCCGCTGTACTTGCCGTTCCAAATCGTCAGTTGCCGGGCAAAATCCCGAAAACTGCTCACGGCCTGAAGGTCGATTCCCTCATCCAGCGCGGCGCGGCGCAGATTCATAAACGGCGTCACCACGTGGATGTGCAGCAGACAATCAGGATCGGCGACCGCTGCAATATGCGTGCGCGCCTGCCCCGTCAGCTCGGCGTCGTTCACGAGGCAACACCGCGAGCGGAGGCGAACTCAGCCACCTGGTCGAAAACACGCGCGAAAACGCCGACTTCCTGCGCGCCCGAAATCGTGTACTGCCCGTCAAAAATGTAGGTTGGAACACCGGTGATTCCCAGCACGGCTGCATGCCGCTCTGCCGCCACGACGCCATCCTGCCCCACCCTCAAGATCAGCGCGTTGCGCGCTTCCGCCGTGTTCAAGCCCACTTCACCGGCCAATCGCACCAGCTCCTCCGGGTCGCCGATATCGCAGCCTTCTTCGAAATAGGCCCGCATGATGCGATCCTTGATCGCAGCCTGCAGTCTGCTGCGCGCCGCATGCGCGATTAAAAGATGCGAACGGCGTGTGTTTGGGATGCGGCTGATCAGCTCGAACCGAAAACGAATGCCGCTCGCTTCCCCCAGGCGCTCGAGCTCCGCGTGCGCCTGCTCGAGGCGGGCTTGATCCGGCATCTTCGCCGCCATGTAGGTCTCGCGATCCACGCCCTCGACCGGCACGTCGGGGTTCAACTCGAAGGGTCGCCATACCACCACCGGTTCGTATTGCGGGCGCGCCGCGACCGCAAGGTCGAAGCGCCGCTTCCCGAGGTAACACCAGGGGCAGACGGTGTCCGAATAGATATCAATACGCATATGAGCCGCCCATTGACTTGGATTGTACCCTCGCCCCTTATGGGGGAGGACCTGAACAAGCCTTATGGGCGTTGGCCCGAAGAGGTATGATTACCGGCTAAGAGACTGCGGACTGGACAAGCGATGGCACGAAGCCTCAAAACGAGCTATTTGCTGCTTGCCTTAGGCGTCAGCGCCGTGCTTGCGCTGATTCTGGGCGGGCTGGCTTACTACGAGCATCGGGTAAATACCTCCGATGCCAACCAGCTCACCTATGCCACCGTCGAACAAAAGCTCGAAACCGATCTGCAGGCGCGTGCGCGTAGCTTAAGCAACATTACCAGCACCTCGCTCGCTCCCGCGCTCAAGGAGGGCAACAACGCCGCCGTGGCCGCGATTGCCGCGAGGCTCCTCGATGAGCGCGACATCGAGCGGGTCGAGGTTTGGGGCTTGCACAACGACATACTGTATTCCGGCAGCAATCCCGAGGCGCGGCCGACCAATTCGGGGCCGTTCGTCCTGCGCACCGAGCTGACGCGCGGCGCCAGCATCGAGATTTGGATGAGCCGCGCTGAAATGCAGGAGACCCTGGACAGCATTCGCACCCAGCTGCTGAGCAAGCAGGGCATTCAGACCAAGCGCATCCGAGGCGTATTCACCGTCATCACGGTGCCGCTGTTCATCATGGGGCTGCTGGGCGCATGGCTCATCGCCCGCAGGCTCTCCGGCCCCATCGCGGCGCTGGTGAAGAGCGCCGATCGAATCGGCGACGGCGACTACACACGGCCGCTCGCCGTCGTGCGCAGCGATGAACTCGGCGATCTGCAATTCGCGCTGGAGCGCATGCGGCAGAACCTGAACGAAACGACGATCACGAAGAACTATCTCAATACCGTGCTCAACAGCCTGAGCGATGCGGTTTTCGTCACCTCGCCGGACGGGATCGTCAAAAGCTGCAATGAGGCCGCCCAGCTGCTGTTGGGCTTTTCCTCCGAGGAATTGGTGGGCAAGCCGTTGCTCGGCCTCATCGATGAGGTGCATCGCAGCGCCTTCGACCCGACGCATTCCGCTTCGGAGGCTCGCGAGACAGTGCTGCGCACCGCCAGCGGCCAGACCATTCCGGTGTCCATGGCAAGTTCGGCCATCGACTCGGAAGACCCGCAATTTCAGGGCAACATCTACGTCGCGCGCAACATCACGGAGCGCAAGCGCGCCGAGCGCCGCATCCGTTACCTCGCGCGCTACGACACGCTCACGAAAATGCCGAACCGCATGCAGTTCCAGCATTTGCTGCAGCAGGCCATTGCGCGCGCGCGGCGCAACCAGCGTTCCCTCGCGCTTCTGTACTTGGACTTGGACCGCTTCAAAGAGGTCAACGACACTTTCGGCCATGCCGCCGGCGATCGAACCTTGGAAATATTGAGTGAGAGGCTGACGCGCAACTTGAGCAAGGACGCGGTGATCGGCCGGCTCGCGGGCGATGAGTTCGCCATGTTCATCGATGACCTGCCGGTGGACACCGACAACCGTGCCGCCTTGGGAACCCTGGCCCGGACGCTGCTCGACGAAATAAGCCGGACTTTCTACGTGAACCAGCAAGAGGTCTACCTCACCGCCAGCGCCGGCATCGCGATTTGTCCCTACGACGCCGAGAATGTGATCGACTTGATCCGCAATGCGGATGCGGCGATGTACCACTCGAAACAGAACGGCGGCAATTCGTGCGCGTTCTATGTGCCCAGCATGAACGCTGCGGCGGTCGAGCGCTTGATGCTCAAGAGCAAGCTGCGGCGCGCGCTGGAACGCGACGAGCTGGTGATTCTGTATCAATCGAAGGTGGAT
>Ga0210388_10004814_pt1 | contig 10543 bp, 4 predicted proteins | sample IncBWC19OmetaG_FD_155485 | JGI IMG/M metagenome (GOLD analysis project Ga0210388, IMG submission 155485) | Forest soil microbial communities from Barre Woods Harvard Forest LTER site, Petersham, Massachusetts, United States - Inc-BW-C-19-O ...
CATTCCAATATCTTTTTGGGCTTTCTCGATTGCTTTGGTGGCTTCACCCAGGGAAGCGTTCGGCGCCAAGTTAAAAGAGAGCGTGATAACAGGAAATTGGCCCTGGTGATTGACTGAAAGGGCGGCAGTCTTGGATTCAAAGTGAGTAAATGCGCTAAGCGGAACGGCAGCTCCATTAGCGCTGGACACGGCAGTTGGATTCGCGGAACCCGCACTGGGCAATGCCGAAGATGAAGCCGATGGGCTCGGAGAAGAGTTGGCAGCTCCTCCTGAAGCTGATGTGGATGTGACGACTCCGCTTGACCCGGAGCTTGGAGTGGAAGTACCAGTCGTGGTTGCCGAGGGAGCGATGGCCGATCGAACGTAGATGTCCTGGAGCTTGTTGGGATTTTTCTGAAACTCCGGCATGGTTTCGATGACGACGTGATACTGATTCAGTTGGGTGTAGAGGGTATCGACCTGGCGCTGGCCAAATCCGTCGTAAAGAGTCTGGTCGATCATATTGGGCGTGATGCCCATGCGGGAGGCGGTCACGCGGTCAATTACCAGGGAGGCCGCTAATCCCTGGGTTTGCTGATCGGTGGCGACGTCGGTCAACGCGGGAATTTGCTTGAGCTTGTCGACCAACTTTGCGGTCCACAGATTGAGCTCGTTAATGTCGGGATCTTCTAATGTGTATTGATACTGCGTACGGCTTACGCGGTCTTCTACGGTGATGTCCTGGACGGGCTGCATGTAAAGCGTAATGCCTTCGATCTTCTCGAGATTGGGCTGCAGGCGGCGGATCACGTCGGACGCGTTCATTTTGCGCTGATCCAGAGGTTTCAAGTTGATGAGCACGCGGCCACTGTTGAGCGTGGGATTAGTGCCGTCGATGCCGATGAAGGAAGAAAGACTGTCGACCGCCTGGTCCTTGAGAATCACCTCGGTAAGCTGTTGTTGTTTCTCGGCCATGGCGGGAAAGGAAATTGATTGGGAGGCCTCCGAGATGCCTTGGATAATTCCGGTGTCCTGCACGGGGAAAAATCCTTTGGGGACAATGATGTAAAGGAGGACGGTGAGGACCAGGGTGGCCACGGCGACAAAGAGAGTGGCGGTCTGATGCTTCAGGACCCAGCGAAGAGTTCGTCCATAGAAAGCGATGACGGACTCGAAAGCGTGCTCGGATACTTGGTAGAAACGGCCGCGTTGCGATTCGGGCTGATGTTTTAGCAGCTTGGCGCACATCATGGGAGTGAGCGTCAAGGAAACGACGGCGGACACGAGAATAGTTACGCTGAGCGTGACGGCGAATTCGCGGAAAAGCCGGCCGACGATATCACCCATGAAAAGAAGGGGGATGAGCACGGCGATGAGAGAGATCGTCAGCGAAACGATGGTGAATCCGATCTGCTCGGAGCCTTTCAAAGCGGCTTGCAGAGGCGGATCGCCTTCTTCGATGAAGCGCACGATGTTTTCAATCATCACGATGGCGTCGTCCACGACGAAGCCGGTGGAAATGGTCAAGGCCATCAAAGTTAAATTGTTCAAGCTGTAGCCGGCCAAATACATCACGCCGAAAGTGCCGATGAGGGAGAGGGGTACGGCCACGCTGGGAATAATCGTGGCGGAAAGATTGCGCAGAAAAAGGAAGATAACCATCACGACCAGGCCGACAGTGAGCATCAATTCGAATTCGACATCCTGCACGGAGGCGCGAATGGTGGTGGTGCGGTCGGTGAGCACGGTGACGTCAACCGAAGCGGGCAGATTGCTTTTCAAAAGCGGGAGGAGCTTTTGGACGCGATCGACGACTTGAATGATGTTAGCGCCGGGCTGGCGCTGGATGTTCATGATCACCGCGGGAGTTGTGTTCATCCAGGCGGCTTGCCGAGTGTTCTCGACGTCGTCAATGACGCGAGCCACGTCGGAAAGCAAAACAGGGCTCTTATTGTGATAGGCCACGACGATGCTTTGAAAGTCTTTGCTGGTTAGGAGCTGATCGTTGGCGTCGATTTGATAATCCTGGTGAGGGCCGTCGAAGTTGCCTTTGGCGAGGTCGAGGCTGGTATTTTGAACGGCGGTTCGGACGTCTTCCATATTGATGCCGTAAGAAGACAGCGCTGTGGGATTCAGCTGAATGCGCACGGCGGGCTTCTGTCCGCCGCTGATGCTGACGAGACCAACGCCCGTTACTTGCGCGATTTTTTCCGCGAGGCGGGTGTCTGCCAGGTCTTCCACTTGCGAGAGGGGAATGGTGGAAGACGTCAGGGCGAGCGTGAGAATGGGAGCGTCGGCTGGATTCGTTTTACTGTAAATCGGAGGAACGGGAAGGTCGGCAGGCAAGTAGGACTGAGCGGCGTTAATAGCCGCTTGCACTTCCTGCTCGGCGACGTCGATATTCAGGTCGAGAGAAAACTGCAAAACGATTACTGAGCTTCCATCGGAGCTGGTGGAGGTCATCTGGTTGAGACCAGGAACCTGGCCAAATTGGCGCTCTAAGGGGGCGGTTACGGCGGAGGCCATGACGTCGGGGCTGGCTCCGGGATAAAACGTGACGACCTGGATAATCGGATAGTCCACTTCTGGGAGCGCGGAAACCGGAAGCTGCAAGAACGACACGATACCGGCCAGCAGAATGGCGGCCATCAATAGCGAAGTGGCTACCGGCCGAAGAATAAATGGACGAGACGGGCTCACGGATGAGTTCCTCCGCCGGTGCTGCTATTCGTGTTCGGAGATGGAGGCGCGCCGGCACTCTTGTTTGCGCCGTTACCGTTTGTGGTGTTGGTGTTAGCGTTCGTTCCGTTGTTGCCGCCGTTACCGCCGGCCGGGGGTTTGTTGTTGATGGTGACTTTGCCGCCGTTTTGCAACTTATCGAAGCCATTCACCGCAACCACTTCGCCGGCGTTTACGCCCTGCACGGCTGCGGTGTTGGCGTCGGTGGTGCCGACGGTGACGTTGCGCAGATTCGCTGTATTGTCTGAACTGATGACGTAAATGAAAGTACCTTGCGCGTTGCGCTGGATGGCTGCGGTGGGAAGCAGAGTCACTCCGCGCTGGGTATCCACAAGCAGCCGGGCGTTCACGAACTGATTGGGGAAAAGTTCCGTATCGCGATTGTCAAAAATGGCCTTGAGCTTTACCGTGCCGGTAGTCTGATCGATCTGATTGTCGAGAGTTAGAAGAAAACCGGAAGCGAGTTTTGTGGATTGGTCGCGCGCGAAGGCGTCCACCGGCAATTTTTGGCCAACGCGAAGTTGTTTTTGAATTTGCGGCAGATAATCTTCGGCAACGCTGAAGATCACGGTGATAGGTTGAAGCTGCGTGATCACGACCAGCGGAGTGGTGCTGCCTGAAGTGACAATGTTGCCGGGATCCACCAAGCGCAGTCCTACGCGCCCTTCAATTGGCGCAATAATCCTGGTGTAATCGAGATTAGTGGCCGCGGCTGCAACGGTTCCCTGGTCCTGCTTCACCGTTCCTTCGTCCTGCTTTACCAATTGGCCCTGATCGTCGAGCTGCTGTTTGGCTATAGCGTTGCGGTCGTAAGCTTGTTGGAAGCGGGTCAGATCGATTTTTGCTTCGTTCAACACCGCCTCATCCTTCGCCAGTGTGCCTTGCGCCTGGGTGAGCGCTGCCTGAAACGGGCGGGGATCAATCTCAATCAGAAGATCTCCCTTATGCACCATTTGGCCTTCGCGGTATGCCACGTTTGTGATTTGACCGTCAACACGGCTGGTGATGGTGGCGGTATAAACGGGCGTCACGGTGCCAAGCGCATTGATGTAAACGCCGATGTCGCCGGTGCGCGCGGTAGTGGTGGAAATGGGGGCGCTTGGGCGAGGCAGCTTGGCCTGTGCGGCGGTTTGCGCAGCTTGCTGATGCTGGCGATAAAAATAGAAGATGCCGAGAAGCAACAGTATTACAACGACCACCCAAACCCATGTATGACTGCTTCGAGTGGGCGCGTCCACTTGCTCGCTGGTTTTTCGGCGGGGCGGCGCGGGAGCCGGGGGACTGGTTGCGGTTGTACTAGGTGAGTCTTTGGTGCTGATGGTCGTGCCGGAAACTCCGGGATGGTTCCCAGAGCCTGGCACGTTTGGCGAATTCGGCGTATTCGGGGGATTGTCAGGCAATTTGAGCTTCCTTTTTCAGAATAGGATCGTGAACCGTTCTAGTCGTGGAACTGAGGTCTGCCGAACCTTTTGCTTTCCGCGTCCCTGATAATAACTGAGACCGGTGTTTGTTCTAATGCCTTTTCCAGTAACAGGGGGCCTGACTCGCCGCGTTCGCCTGGTACAGACAAGTGCAATTAAAACAGCACATTACATTCGGACGATTGAGAGCGCTATTTGGTTACAGCAATCCGAGTATCACAAGTGACGGAAAAGCGGCCAGCCGGTTAGCAGCGTTCATGAGATGCCCAAAGCAATTGGAACATGGCCGAGCTCGCGATGGAGGGGAACGACTGAATTTATCTGAACATAGATTGGGAGAAAAGGCGATTTCAGGCGTGTGGGAAGGTTCCAGAAGACTTCCAGGCGTGGATTTTGGCTCAGCATCAATCAATGATGGCGGCGAAAAAAAAGCGGCGCACCTTGCGAGTGGCAAGGTGCGCCGCTCATTCGAAGGTAGACTTACTTCTTGGTTGTTTTTGTTACAGCTGCAGCCGCTTGGGCCCCGAAAACATTCGTAGTCAAGAATATCGGAGTTCCAGGTGTTGAAGGATTATTTTCCAGGAAACCGTCGAAAGACAAAGGTTCCCCAGTAGTGATGTCACTGAATTGAGTGACCGTGCCGTTAAAGGTTGTAAACGAACCAGTCTGCGCGTTCACGGCGGTAATGCCATTACCCGTGAAGAACGAATCCAGGCCGTCAATTGTTAGATTAGGCGCGGCAAGGTCATCGGCAGTGCCGTTGATCTCAGTCGGTAGCAACTCGACCTCATCCGCTGTGGCAATCGCCAGCGTTGGAGGAGCGGCTGCGGTGAATGCGCTAGCGTCGATCAGAACGTTTTGGCCGACCACGAAATCTGCCGGGGTTTGAAATTGACCCGGCAGCGTATTGGCGGAGGAAGTAGAGAAAGTCGCGCCAGTTGCATTGAGCGTCACAACCTGCCCGGCGGTGAGGCTGTCAGTGTTGCCCGATGGCACGGCGGTGATAACTGCCTCGACAGTCGGTGTGGTCTGCACGATGGTGGCTTCGAACGCAGTCGTTGAGTTGAAGCCAGGATTACCGGCGATGGATGTGGCGTTGTAGCTCAGCGAAGTAGTGCCGTTAGCTCCTAATCCCACAGTGACAACGTTACCTGTTTGAACGCAAGCAAAGGTGTTCGCGGTGGTGCAGGTAGCGGAGGTTGGATAGTTGGTGATGACAGCGGTGGACGGAACGTTGATGGTCAAAGGTTGTTCCGTGGCACTGTCTGTGATCGTTACGCTGCTAGCCGCAACTGCGGTAACCGTACCGGTGACTTGGCTGACATCAACCAAATTACCGTCAGTTCCAACGGTGGTGTTTTCCGTTACGGTTGCGGTCGGATTAATTGACAAAGTGCCGGCCGTATTCACCAATGACGAGCCGACGTTCAAGTCAATCGCGATCTGCGCGGGCGTTCCGGACGTAAGCGTGACCGGAGCGCTAAAATTCGCCGTAACGGTCGTGGAAGAAACCGAGGGAGCCAGCTGACAAACTAAAGGAGTGGTTCCTGCGGTGTTGTCGCAAGTCGTTCCATTGCCGTCGGTGAAGGTATCCCCTGGGTCGACCGTAACGGTTGCGGTGCCGGCACCGAACGTCAAAAGAACGCCGGTGTAAGTACCCGCTTCCACGGTGGTGTTTGCTACCACGTCAGACTGGGCCGGAGTTTGCAGGTTTGCAAACTGGATGGTCTCGGAGCTGGAAATCAGGCTTTGAGCACCCGAGCAACTCGTTGCGCCAGACTCAGCGGACGTCAGCAGGCATGCACCTGTGATTGAAAGGTCAAAAGAAACAACATTAATTCCCGCAGGGGGCTGGTCTGAAACAGTAACCACGACCGGAACCTCTGCAGGGGGAGGAGTGGTGTGGTGACCGCTGCCTCCGCAACCACCTATAAAATATAACAGTAAAGGTATTGCTGATAAAGTTAAGATTTTCTTGCGCACTTGGACTCCCTCCAGGGAAATTTAAACTGCGTTCCTATGATGCGGGTTTTACGCGGAGTCCATATCGGGTGATGAATGTATTTAATAACGTGAAGTATTCGAGTACGCCTTAGGGGAGAAAAAACTCTTAAATTTTATTTTTTTCGTTCATTGTGGGTTACGGCGGAGATATACCTCCCTATAAAGTTACTTACGGATATTTTACAAATACGACCCTAGTACTTTCGCGTAGACGTAGGTTTTTTGAGATTCCTTTAAATGCGTAAACACACTAATCTGGCATGCTCATTTGACATTGAAGCGGAGCGTCGCTCGGAACTAAATGAAAATATCCGACCTGTTGTTCGGAAGACCGCTCGCTGCATCCGACGAGAGAGCGGAGCAGCTAGGCCTCGCGGCTGGGATTCCAATTTTCGGGCTGGACGCACTAAGCTCCGCGGCATACGGCCCGGAAGCTGCGCTGACCCTTCTGATTCCACTAGGCGCGGCCGGGGTTGCCTACATTGTTCCAATTAGTTCGAGCATTATCGTTCTGCTCGGCATCGTTTATTTTTCCTATCGGCAAACAATTGCGGCTTATCCCGGCGGCGGGGGCTCGTACACGGTCGCTTCGGAGAATCTGGGCACCTTCGCCGGATTGCTAGCGGCTTCCGCGCTGATGATCGACTACGTTCTGACAGTAGCGGTGGGAATTTCAGCGGGAGTGGGCGCATTAGTATCGGCGCTGCCAAATCTGCTTCCGCACACCTTAGGGCTGTGCCTGATTATTTTGGTCCTCATTACGTTCATTAATCTTCGAGGGACGCGACAGGCCGGAATTATTTTCATGTTTCCTACCTATATATTCATCGGAAGTTTGCTGGCAGCGATTGCGTTGGGAATTTTTAAATCGATCATGGCCGGCGGACACCCGGTTCCAGTGGTGGCGCCGCCTGAACCCGGGCCTGCGGTGACGGCGATCGGCGTGTGGTTATTCATGAAGGCGTTTTCGAGCGGATGCACGGCCATGACCGGAGTGGAAGCGGTGAGCAACGGAGTGCGGGCATTTCGCGAGCCGGTGGTGAACACAGCGCGCCGTGTGCTGACTACTATTATTGCGCTGTTGATGGTGATGCTCGCGGGAATCGCCTACCTGGTTCGCGCCTACAACATTGCCGCGACCGATCCAGGGAAGGCTGGGTACCAGAGCGTTCTTTCCATGATCGTTGGGGCGGTGGCGGGACGCGGGGTTTTTTATTACATCACGATTGGTTCCGTATTGCTGGTTCTCTCGTTGTCCGCGAATACGGCATTCGCTGATTTTCCGCGACTCTGCCGCGCCATCGCGCTGAACGGTTTCCTTCCTGACTCTTTTAGCCTGCGGGGGCGCAGACTTGTTTACTCGCGAGGAATTTACGTGCTGGCGATTCTGTCCGGAGCGCTTTTGATTCTCTTCCGTGGTGTGACCGACAGGTTGATACCACTTTATGCCGTCGGAGCGTTCCTGGCTTTTACTCTTTCTCAGGCGGGAATGGTGGCGCATTGGAAGAAGAACAAAGGCCCGGGTTCGGGAAGAAGCATGTTGATCAATGGAGTCGGTGCTTTTGCGACGGGCGTGACGGTGATAGTTGTTCTGGTGGCGAAGTTTGTGGAGGGAGCCTGGGTTACCGCGCTGCTTATTCCCGCGCTGCTTTTTTTCATGATGGGAGTGAGGCGGTATCTTGCACGCGTTGAACTGGAATTGTTCAGCAAGGAGCCGCTGGACACCACGAAATGCAAGCCTCCCGTGGTGGTTTTGCCGGTTCAGACTTGGGGCAAGGTAACGCAAAGAGCTCTGCAAATTGCTCTGACGATATCAAGCGATATTCACGCAGTGCACGTGTGTAGAGAAGAACAGAAAGAGCAGTTAAAAGACGAGTGGAAGAGGCTGGTGGAAGAGCCGGCAAGAAAGGCCGGCATGCCTGTGCCGAAATATGTAGAAATGGAATCGCCGTTTCGATTGGTGATCACGCCGATTGTGGATTATGTGTTGAAGATTGAGGCGGAGCACCCTTCGTGCCAGATCGTCCTGCTAGTTCCCGAGTTAATCGAGCAGCATTGGTATCATTATTTTTTGCAGAGCAATCGCGCGGAGCTTTTGAAAGGGCTGATGCTGCTGCGGGGGAATGACAACGTCCTGATCGCCAACATGCCGTGGTATTTGAAGGGGAACAGAACTTAGAGCGGCCGATGGGTCGTGATGCCGCGCGGGCTAGGTGCTTTTCCTTCGGGTGCGCCGGCGCTTGGCCGGCTTCTTGGCTAACGGAACAGGAGTCGCGGCGGCGTTTTGCAGTAGCAGGAGAAAGGCTTGAGCGTCGGGCGAAAGCGCGCGGTGGCGCGGATGAATCACGTCCAAATTTCTTCGCAGCGGCTCTGCATTGATGATTTCGATGGCGACAAGTTTGCCTCGACGCAGTTCGGTGGCGACGGCAATCTGCGGAAGAAAGCTGAGTCCCAGTTTACGTTCCACCATTTTTTTCGCGGCCTCGATTGTTTCCACTTCAAGAACAACGTTCGGCAGCAAACCGGCACGGCGGAAAAGGCCTTGGCTGAGAGTCCAATCGCTGGAGCCACGGTCGAAAAATATGAGCGGCCAGGATTCGGTCTCTTCCAGACGGACCTGTTTTTGTTGCGCGGCGGCGTGCGCGGGATGGCCTACGAGAATTAAGGGGTCGTCGCGAAGTGTGGTGGTTTCAACTCCGGGATGGTGGAGCGAACGCGCCACACCGATATCGGCCTCGCCATCCAAAACCATTTTCAGGACCTGCAGGGAAGTGCCGGAGCGGAGATTTACCAGTACTTTCGGATTTTCTGATTGGTACTCTTTCATCACGTCGGGCAGGAAATAGGTGCAAATCGAGAGGGCGGCCGCGATATTCAGGATGCCGCTTTCCGCAAGCTGCGGAACGTGAACTGCCTGGCGAGCCAGGGCGACCGTCCGCAACAATTGCTCAGCAACCGGCCGAAGAGCTCTGCCGGCGGGGGATAGTGCGACGTTGGAGTGGATGCGCGTGAAGAGTTTTACGCCCAGAGATTCTTCCAGGGCGCGGATGCGAGCGCTAACGGCGGGCTGGCTAACGCGCAGCGCCGCGGCAGCGCGATGAAAGCCACCGTAAGTTGCCACAGCCAGGAACGTCTCTACCTGGTCGATCTCCATATTCGCCTTCCGAAGTACAAGATTTCCAGTAGAACTATTGTACTGGAACCGATAATGGAAATCTATCAAGACGATAAGGACAATCAGTTTGACTGATTGGCTTAAGCCGCGCACAATCGCGTGAAGTTGCCGTTAGCGCTTTTTCGTTTTCGGCGATATAGCGGTCCTTCCCAGGCCGCGCAACAGGCCTGCTTCACGAAGTTCCAATCGCAGATTCAACCAGAGAGGCGACACGATGACCAGCAACGGAAACTCTTCCAACGGCAATTCCTCACATCAGCAAAATGATTGGGCAACAAATCCCCGCTGGAACGGAATCACGCGACCATATTCTCAGGCTGACGTTGAGAAGCTGCGTGGCTCCGTGCGCGTGGAGCACACTCTGGCAAAATTGGGAGCTGAGCGGCTTTGGAAGCTGCTGCATGAAGACGAGTTTGTTCGCGCGTTGGGCGCAACCACTGGCAACCAGGCTGTGCAACAAGTGAAGGCGGGTCTGAAGGCCATTTACGTGAGCGGATGGCAAGTGGCTGCGGATGCGAACAATGCCGGGCAAATGTATCCGGACCAAAGTTTGTACCCGGCCGATAGCGTTCCGAATCTGATACGACGCATCAATCAAGCGCTGATGCGAGCAGACCAAGTTCATCATGCGGAAGGCAAAAACGAGACGTACTGGTTTGCTCCAATGGTTGCGGATGCCGAAGCGGGATTTGGCGGCAATCTTAACGCCTTTGAGTTGATGAAGGCGATGATTGAAGCGGGGGCGGCGTGCGTTCACTTTGAAGATCAACTGTCGTCCGCCAAGAAATGCGGGCATTTGGCGGGAAAAGTGTTAGTGCCGACGGTCGAAGCCATCCACAAATTAGTGGCAGCGCGGCTGGCTGCGGACGTGATGGGCGTGCCGACATTGATTCTTGCGCGCACGGATGCGGATAGCGCGACGCTTTTGACCAGCGATATCGACCCGCGCGATCGGCAGTTCATCACGGGCGAGCGCACAGCGGAAGGATTTTTTAGGATACGCGGCGGGATTGAATCGGCAATTGCGCGCGGGCTGGCCTACGCTCCCTATGTTGATTTGATTTGGTGCGAAACCTCGAAGCCCGATCTGGCAGAAGCCCGTGAATTCGCGGAAGGCATTCACGCAAAGTATCCCGGCAAAATGCTCGCTTACAATTGCTCGCCTTCGTTCAATTGGAAGAAAAATCTGGATGACGCCACGATCGCGCGTTTTCAGGATGAGCTC
>Ga0210388_10004815_pt1 | contig 10542 bp, 9 predicted proteins | sample IncBWC19OmetaG_FD_155485 | JGI IMG/M metagenome (GOLD analysis project Ga0210388, IMG submission 155485) | Forest soil microbial communities from Barre Woods Harvard Forest LTER site, Petersham, Massachusetts, United States - Inc-BW-C-19-O ...
ACGGTGGGAACAACTGGTCAGCGCACGTTCTGCTCCGATGAATCCGGTGTGGTCCGCTTCGATCCAGCGGGCGGCGCGGATCCTGGGACGGACACGAAGTGCGAAGCTTTGACGGCTCTCCAGTAGTCAGCGGTTTGCCGGCGACGGGAAGGAAGCAACACTTCCTTCCCGTTTTCTTATTCGCAAGTGAGCTTCAGCGGTGTTTGGACGGCGATTCAGCACGGCGGGGATTGCTGGTTCAGTTGCAGTAGGATTCAAGATCCTAGGCGGGAAGCGCATCGTACAGATTCAGCTTTCCGGGACGAGATGCACGCTTCCAGAGGAAGAAAGTTTCGATCATGCGCGCCAAGAAAAAAAATCGGACCACGGAACCCGGGACTTCCGTCCAGCGCGGTTTCTCCCTGATCGAGCTGCTGGTCGTAGTCGCAATCATACTCATCATCGCGGCCATCGCAATTCCCAGCCTGCTGAATTCACGTATGGCTGCGAATGAAGCAGCGGCAGCCGTGACGGTGCGCACCATCACCACCGCAGCCATGACCTATAATTCTACCTACGGCAACGGTTTTCCCGCGACCCTCGCGATACTGGGCGGTCCGCCGGCCGGTCCTGCCTCATGCAATCAGGCGATTCTGTTGGACGATATCATCACCACCGCGCCGAACCAGAAAAGCGGATTTTTGTTCACGTTCACTCCCGTCGGACCGCCGGTCGTTGCGCCGGTCGGCTGCGGGTCGCCGGGCTCGGATGCCTATCTTGTTACTGCGGCTCCGACCACGAAGAATCTCACCGGCGTCCGCAGTTTTTGCAGCGACGAGCCGGGAACGATTCACTACGACACGTCGGGTGCCACCGCCACCACGCAATCCGCCTGCGAAGCATTGCCAACGCTTCAGTAACTCTTCAGTTCGGATGTAGTCCCAATCGCAACCGTGCACCTTCCTCCGCGTGACCCAGGCTTATCCTGTCCAACGACCGCTTGGCGCTGCGCTCGGCTTGCCCCGCGCATGCTCGCGATTTTGTTGACGCTTTCTGTCGCTCCCACAAGTCAAAATAGGTCAGTTTTCGAGCTTACACGCTATCACCAGAGCATCCGACTCGTTCGCCGATTCCGCGTATCTAGCTCATACTAATGGTGATAGCTCCGTGTGTCATGACAGTACCTAGAGGAGTGCCGGGTTGGAACCGTTCTTGCATCTCAGCCTAGTGGTCACTCAACTGGGAATGCGCCCGACCCCAAAGACATCCAAATTCTAAGGAGACACGAACCAATGAAGAAGAATCAGAAGGGTTTTTCACTCATCGAGTTGCTGATCGTCGTGGCGATTATTTTGATCATCGCGGCCATCGCAATTCCGAACTTGCTGCGCGCCCGCATCGCGGCCAATGAAGCTTCGGCCGTCGGTTCGGTCCGTTCCATCGTTACCGCCGAAGTGTCCTACTCTTCCACGTGGGGTGTGGGTTTTGGCGCGGCGCTCACTAACCTGGGTGGTGCGATACCTTGCACCGCTTCCTCGACCACGGCTTGCATTCTCGATCCGATCATCACTGTCACTGGTATCAAGAGCGGTTATACCCTGACGGCGACTGGTGCGGGCGGTGCAGGCACTGCGACCAGCCCGGACACATCGTTTGAAGCCGCGGCCGTACCGGTCACGGTGGGAACAACTGGTCAGCGCACGTTCTGCTCCGATGAATCCGGTGTGGTCCGCTTCGATCCAGCGGGCGGCGCGGATCCTGGGACGGACACGAAGTGCGAAGCTCTGACGGCTCTCCAGTAGTCTCATCTATCCGCTACTCGGGACCGGGGAAGAAGCAACGCTTCTTCCCCGGTCTTCTTTTGACGTACCTCTAAAGTGATGTAACCGGAGTTGCTGCGGCGTCTGATTCAGGCTGCGACATCTTGCCGGTCTTGCAATAGCTGTCGCTGCAGCTGTTGCCACTGTCGGCATCCGAAGAGGCGTGATTTCCTGGTTCAGCGAAAGTGAGTGGGGGCATGCTGCGCTTTTGGACGTCTCGATCCCGTCTTGAAAAAAGTCTCGTTATTCTGTTCATTCTTTCGCTCCCGTTCATCCAGCCGTCGATATTTTCGGATGGCAGAGGTTACTACTCCTACCTTCGCTCTCCTCTGATTGACCATGACCTTCAGTTCGCTGGCGATTGGCACAGCCCACCCATCGAGATACTCCGCGACTGCCGGGGCTGCCCGGAGGCCGCCAAGCAATATTGGAACAATCCGGCCAATCAATTATTGGTCTTTCAGCTGAACCAGCACATTTACGCCAACCCTATAACGAAAACCGGACACCTCCCGAACTTTTACTCCGTTGGTCCCGCCATGCTCTGGTCTCCCTTTGTCGCGTTCGCGCACCTGGCGGTCTTGGTAGCGGATCGTTTGGGCGCCCAGATCACGCCTGACGGGCGCTCCTGGCCGTACGTAATCGCTTTGTCCGGGGCCACGGCGCTCTACGGTTTTCTGGGGCTCTACCTGTCATTCCTGTTAGCAAGAAAATACGTTGGTGAACTCTGGGCCTTCTGGGCCACCGTCGGCATCTGGTTTGCCAGCTCGATGCCGGTAGCCATGTACATGGAACCGTCGTGGTCGCATGCCCATTCCGCCTTTTCCGTCGCCCTTTTTCTTTGGTATTGGGACCGCTCTCGCCCATCGCGCTCCCCGAAACAATGGCTGCTGCTCGGACTCATTGCCGGTCTCATGGTGGATGTCTATCTTGCGAACGCCGTTTTTATTCTTGCGCCCGCTCTCGAATGTGCCGTGGCGTACGCGCAAGCCTGGCGGCTTCGCCGGTCCGGCGCGGGTCTCGCTTGGAGAAGTCTGCAATCCCACCTGCTCTTCTCGGCGGGAGTCGTCGTCGGTTTTCTGCCCATGTTGATCACGCGAGAAATCGTATTTGGAAATCCGCTCGCGCTGGGCATGTACGCTAACGTTCCCTGGAACTGGAAATCCCCGGTCTTCCGGGCCGTTCTCTTTTCCGCGAAGCACGGTATTTTCGTTTGCACGCCGATTCTCCTGCTTGCCGTGCTCGGATTGTTCGCGCTATGGCGGCTGGACCGTTGGCTGGGATGGACGTGCCTATTATCGGCGGCGGCTTTCTACTGTCTGATCGCCGTTTATCCGTGGTGGACCGGCGTTTACTCCTTCGGTAATCGGTTTTTCATCTCTCTGACGCCTGTTTTTATTTTAGGCCTTGCCGCCGCATTTTCTTTCGCGGCGCGTCTTTGGGGCGATTCGCAAACTGCGGCGCGTCGTCTGGTTCCCCTCACCGTGCTGTTGATCGTCTGGAATTTTGGAATGCTTTACCAGTGGTCTCATTACCTGTTCTTCCCAGATGGTGTAGGGGATGTTTCCTGGAGCGAAGTCCTCTATAACCAGTTTCGCATCGTTCCGCAGCAAATTCTCGCCGACGCGTCTGCAAAAATCGCCCAGCCTCCGCAACAAAAGTAACAAGCGGCGAATCCTGCTGCCTGCTCTCCTGGTCCTCCGCAATCCCTGATCGGGCCCAGGTCGCTCCCGCAAGAACAGGCAGATTATGCAGTTCGCGGTGCCGCGCGAGGCCGGCCGTATCACAGGCGTCATTCCAGCCCCTTGTCAGCCGGATGCCGGCAGCGGGGAGGAAGCAACACTTCCTTCCCGTTTTCTTTGCGCGCAGCATGGTTTGCCGCTTCCACTCCAATCGCCCCGAATGTTGTTACGACAACTCCTCAGCGATTTGCGATAGAGATATCGCCGCATCTGCCTCACACTGGACAATATAGCTCGGGCATTCGCGACCGAGTCCAATCGAGCAATGGAGTGCAAGTGTGGGCCTGACTGATTCAACCGCGCACCTTCTTACGCAGTCGACGCTGGCCTCGCGTCAAATTCCGAACGCTTCCGCCGGCCGGGCGAATCTCTGGGTTTCGTCCGCCCGCTTTCTGGCCGCCTGGTCATTTCCCGCGTTGCTGGGCGTCTATCTGAAGTGGTGCATGATGACGGATCAGAGCGGCTTTGCTCGGGAAGCCCAGTCCATGGGGCTGCGGTCCTTGAATCTCTACGAACGTCTTAGCTTCTTTCGTGGCGAATTACTGTACGGCGCTCTGTTAATTCCTCTGCTCTTCCTGATTCTAAATCGCCGTTTGCGGTCTCCGTGGTCCGCAATCGTCACGGGCGCCTTCAGCTTGGCCCTCGCGCTCCTGCTGGGAATCCAGTTGCTTTCGCTCAAGGAACTCGGCCGCTTCAGCTCGCTCCGCATGATTCTGGTTGGATTCAGCTGGGGCTGGCACGAACCCAGCTCCAACGCGCAATACTTGATGTCGCCCGAAGCCCTGGCCACGTTCCTCGCGATCGTCGGTATCGCGGCCGCGCTCGCATGGGCGGTCAGAAACGCAGGCCGCGCCACCTCCGCGCGCGTGGCGTCGCACTGGAAAACCGCCGGCGAGTTGGGCGTGTTCATCGTCGCTGCGGTCCTGCTGCTCTCCAGCAAATCGGACGCTCCCGCGTCGCCCTATCACCAGAACAGTTTCCTTCGCGCGGTCAGTTCTCTGTGGAAAGAAAATGCTGTCGAAACGGGAGAATTCGCCGGACTGGATTTGCAGCGCACCGCGGGCCTAGCCAGTGCCGATTTATCGTATCTGTCCGGTCCGGATTTGATCGCCCGGTATCGCCAGCTCAGCCATGTTCTAGCGCCCGAAATAGACCCTCGGTATTTCGGCAAGGAAGCAGGTGCCAACATCCTCTTCTTTATTCTGGAGACGACGCCCGAGAAGTACCTTCCTGTGGGCACCGATCTCAAGCAGTTCCCGAACTTCAACCGCCTCCAGCAGAATTCGTTCGTCGGCACGCGCCACTACACCACCTTTCCCATCACGCGCTCCGCTCTCTTCTCGGTGTTCAGTTCCTGGTATCCGATTGACGATCCCGGCAACGCCTTCGATTCGCCCGCTTGGGATTCCACGGGCGATTTTCTCCGGCGCCTGAATTCGGTCGGTTACAAGACCGCCGCCTTCTCGCCGCTGCGCGCGCCGGGCATCCCCGATGCTGCGCTCTTCGACGCGCTTGGTTTCAGCACCCAGGTGTATCCGAATTCGGCAATCGCTGATTATGATCAAAGTCCGTCCTGGCAGGAAGCGCGCATCGCCGCGGACGTTGACACCCTGCACTTGCTCGAATCCCAACTCGATCGATGGATGAAGCATGGCGACCGCTTCGTCGCGGCGTTCCTGCCGCAGATTGCGCATTCACCTTATCCGGACGGAAAGTCCGGGAGCACCGCGCAAGACCTGCAACAGCGCGGCCAAGCCATCCTGCAACACGAAGACGCTTGGCTCGGCGAACTCCTCGACCTGCTGCAGAAAGACGGCCAGCTCGATAACACCATCATCGTCGTCTTCGGCGATCACGGCCTGCGCACTCGCTCCGAGAACCCCGATATCCGTCGCGGCACGATTGACGAAACAGCCTTTCACGTTCCGCTGCTCATCCACGCCCCGCGCGCGCTGGATCACAGCGAAAAAATTTCCTGGCTCACTTCGCACATTGACCTGGTTCCCACGCTCTTGGATCTCCTGGGCGCGAAAGACGCCCGCGAATCCGAGCAGGGAACTGCCATCTGGAACCCTGCCCTGGCCGATCGCACCACGTACTTCTTCGCCAAGCCGCTTTTCGGCGCCGATGGCTACACCACTCAAGGCCAATTTTTCATGTGGCACTATTTCTCCGACAGCATTTACAAAAACAGCTCCGCCGAATTCGAGCCCAGCGACATCGTTCCACGCCGCTCCTCCACTGCGCGCGACGTAACCACCGACATTTCCACCATGGTCGCCCTGGAAAAGGCCTGGCACAGGAAGTTTTCGCAACCGGCCGTCGGCTCACAGGAAAAGCCCGCCGCCGTGGCGAAGGTCCGCTGAATCGCGCCTCGCGGCCACCCAACCCACCGAACTCCACCTTCGCACTTCTGTTAGAATTCAAATCATGCTCTCGCTCGTAGTTCTTCTCGCGACGCTATCAGCCTTCTCGCCCCCGGCGCGCGACGCGCATGCCGTCCTTCACGCCATCGAAGCTCGCTATCACCACGCCCAGACTCTGAAGGCCGCATTCTACGAACGCTACAGCGATGACGGCGGCGGCACCGGCGGCTCCGCCGAATCCGGGACAGTCTATTTCTCCCAGCCCGGCCGCATGCGCTGGGAGTACCAATCGCCCGAGCAGAAGCTCTTCGTCGTGGACGGCACGAACGTCTGGTTCTACGTCCCCGCCGATCGCACCGCCAGCCGCGCCAAAGTCAAAGAAAGCTCGGACTGGCGCACTCCCCTGGCGCTCCTAACCGGCAAGTCCGATCTTGCAAAACTCTGCCGCACCATCGAAATTGTGGACGCCGCCAAGGCTGAAAATCCGGAAGATCGCCCGGCCAGCGCGGAAAATACAGTTCTGCGCTGCGTACCCAAGCGCGAATCCGCTGACGCTGATCAGGAAATCCGCGAGGTCCTGCTCGAATCCGACCCCGCAGCCCATCTCGTCCGTCTGATCATCCGCCAACCAGGAAATCTCGAAACCGAATTTCGCTTCGCCAATTGGGAAGAAAACCGTCCCATCGGCGAAACCATGTTTCACTTCGCCCCGCCTCCAGGTGTCACGGTCGTGGACGAAGCCACTCTCGCCAACCAGATTCATTAATCGCATTCGGATTGCGGTCCGCAGGAACTGCTAGTTCGTGGCGCATCAGCCCAGTTATCGCGTGGAATTAACCCGCGACCCTAACCTCGCATCCAATGTCTCGAAAAAATCTCACGAGCCTAGCCCAATATGGAGTGCGGCGGCTTGCCGCCGCTTTCGTCGAACTTCAATGTGCGGCGGCAAAACGAACTAGGCGCGGCTTGCCTCGCCGACTCTCGCCACCGCAACCTCGCGCTAGCCGCGGTCGGGGCGCGGCTAGCTGAGCCCCCGGCTCGTCGCGCCGTCGTCCTCGCGGAGCACTGCGCCAACCATTGCAGCAGCGTGACACGCCCGGCACCAACCCCGGCAGGCGTCCCTGTTACTACAGTATTAATTCTAAACACCTTTTCGCCTCACCCCGTGCACCAATGAACGGGTATGCTAAACTTTGCAAGAGACGTCCCACCCTCCGGGCCGTCTATACGCACGTGGGCCAATACGTATGTAAAGTCGGAGACACGTCCGGCCGGATCTTCCAACAATTGGAGACGGCCCAGTCCGAGGGCGAAGCCCGCCAACGCCTCGCCGATCAAGGCTTCCACGTCTTTTCCGTCCGCATGCATTTCGATTTTCTCTCGCGGCTCAGCGGCACGCACCGCGCCAAAAAAATAGTCGCCAACGATTTCGTGATCTTTAACCAGCAATTCAATACGCTAATAAAAGCCGGCCTGCCGATCCTCAAAGCTCTCGACCTGCTAGCCGAACGCGCCGCCGCGCCGCGCCTCCGGCCAGTTCTGCAGGACGTCCGCCAGCGTGTGCGTGAAGGCGCGCTACTTTCCGAAGCCCTGGCCGCGCAAGGCTCGTTCCCCCCGGTGTACGTCACCGCCATCACCGCCGGTGAACGCAGCGGCAACCTCACCGGCGTTCTCGAACAATACATTTCCTACCTGCGCGTCAGCGCTGGCTTCAAGAAGGCTCTCACCACTGCACTGATCTATCCCGCCATCCTGGTCCTGGCCGTGATCGTCATCTTGACCTACCTCGTCACCTTCGCCATGCCGCAATTCTCGAAGTTGTATCAGGACCTCGGCATCCAGCTCCCCGCCATCACCCAGTTCATGCTCGCCTCGCCCTTCCGCTTCGCGATTATTTTTTCGTCGTCCTGGCCGTTGGCGCCGGCCTGGCAGCCGCAATTTTCATTTGGACACGCTCCGACCAAGGCGCCCTGGCCATCGATCGCCTGAAACCAAAAATTCCCGTCTTCGGCGATATCTGGCTGAAAGCGCAAATCGCCCAGTTTGTCCGCACTCTCTCCACTCTGCTGGCGGGTGGCACGCCGCTGGTAGCCGGCCTGGAAACTTCCGCGCAGGCCATCGGCAGCCGCCTCATCGCTACATCCGTCCAGGGCTCGGCAGCCAGAGTTCGCGAGGGCCGCACGCTCCATGAAAGCCTGGCGGAAACCAGACTAGTTCCGGATCTCGCCCTCGAGATGATCGAAGTAGGCGAAGCTTCCGGTGCCCTCGCTGCCATGCTCACCAGCGTCGCCGAATTTTACGAAGAGGAAGTCAGCACGCGTCTGCAGCGCACCTTGATCTGGGTTTCACCCGCCATTTTGGTCGTCATGGCCATTGTGATAGGCTTTATTTTGATATCCCTTTATCTGCCGCTCTTTTCCCTCCAGGTGGGCACCGGGGGATAACGCTCGATGGCAACCACCACCAACAATCCGGTTGTTCCCGGCGGCACGGACGACGCCGCCGAACGCGAGCAGGCTCGCCGTCTCGCCGAGCGCTATCGCTGCCCCTTTGTGGACTTGCTCGAACAGCGCATTGATCCCGACCTTTTCCGCAGCATTCCGGCCGAGCTGATGTTTCGCTACAAATTTGTCCCGCTCGAAGCCCATGACACTACGCTTATGGTCGCCATGGCCGATCCCAGCCAGCTGCAGCTGACCGACGAGCTTTCTCTCCTGCTTGGCAAACGGCTGCAAATAAAAGTCGCCACCACCCGCCAGATTGACGACCTCCTGAAACGCACCGAACAATCGCAACGCGTACTGGACCAAGCGACGGAAGGCTTCACTCTCCAGGTCGTCAGCGACGAAGAGGACAGCGATGAAAACATTTCGATGGACAAGCTCACGCGCGATTCCGGCGTTAGCCCCGTCGTGCGCCTCGTCGACACCGTCATCTTCACCGCCCTCGAGCGCCGCGCCAGCGATATCCACATCGAAACGCGCAACACCGAAGTAGTCGTCAAATACCGCATTGACGGCGTCCTGCAATACGCCATGCAACCGCTCGCCAAGGAATGGCACGCCACCATCCTTTCGCGCATTAAAGTCATGAGCGAGCTGGATATCGCCGAGCGCCGCGTCCCGCAAGACGGTCGTTTCCGCGTGCGCTATAAAGGCCGCTTCGTGGATTTCCGCGTCTCCATCATGCCCTCGGTGCATGGCGAAGACGCCGTACTGCGCGTGCTCGACAAGGAAACGCTCAGCGAAAAATTTCGCAACTTGACTCTCGATGTCGTCGGCTTCGATGGCCCCGATAAAGCGCGTTTCCGCCGCTACATTCAGGAACCCTACGGCATGGTCCTCGTAACCGGTCCCACCGGTTCCGGTAAGACCACCACGCTCTACGCCGCCATCAACGAGATCAAGAACGACGAAGACAAAATCATCACCATCGAAGATCCCGTGGAATATCAAGTCCGCGGCATCACCCAGATTCCGGTCAACGAAAAGAAGGGCCTCACCTTCGCCCGTGGCTTGCGCTCCATCCTGCGTCACGACCCGGACAAGATCATGGTCGGCGAAATTCGCGACCAGGAAACCGCGCAAATCGCCATCAACTCCGCCCTCACCGGCCACCTGGTCTTCACCACCGTGCACGCCAACAATTGCACCGACGTCATCGGGCGCTTCATCAACATGGGCGTCGAACCTTACAACTTCGTGTCCGCGCTGAATTGCATCCTCGCGCAGCGCCTGGTCCGTGTAATCTGCGAAAATTGCAAGAAGCAAGTGCAGTACGCGCCGGAAATTTTGAAAGAATCCGGCCTCGACCCGGTGGAATGGGCCAAGGTTCCGTTCTACGAAGGCTCAGGCTGCCTGGAGTGTTCCGGCAGCGGCTATCGCGGCCGCTCGGCCATAACCGAGCTCCTGGACCTCTCCGACCACATTCGCGAGATGATCATCAATCGCCGCCCCACCTCCGAAATCAAGCGCGTCGCGAAGGAAGAGGGCATGTCCTTCCTGCGCGATTCCGGCCTCGCGAAAGTCCGTGGCGGCACTACCACCTTGCGCGAAATCAATAAGGTGACGTTCCTTGACTAGCTCCACCAGCCTTGCCAGCCAATTTTTCGACCTTGCCCCGGTGAAGCGCCTGGAGCGCTGGCTCAACGCCATGCCGCATCCCTCGACCGTCGTGGAAATCGCCTCCACGCACGTCGCCGCGGCCCACTGGTCTGCGGCAGGCCGCCATTTGGAATCGCACGCCATCGAGCTTCTGCCGCCCGGCGCCGTGATGGCCTCGCCGGTGGATACCAACGTGGTGCAGCCCGATGCTGTCCGCTCCGTCCTGCGCAAAGTCTTGAATCGTGTTCCCGCGCACGGCTCGCCCCTGGCGTTGCTGATTCCTGATCCCGTGGTTCGCGTTTTTATTTTGCCGTTCGATACTTTGCCGCGCCGCGCCGATGAAGCCCTATCGTTACTGCGCTGGCGCCTGAAGAAGAGCGTGCCGTTCGACGTGGACGAAACCGCCGTTTCCTGGATGCGCCAATCGAGCCGCGTAGGCGCGCTGGAAGTCGTCACCGCCGTCGCGCGCCAACGCATCATTAAGGAATACGAAGAGCTACTGCAGCCGCTGGGCGCCACCGCCGGCGTGGTA
>Ga0210388_10004816_pt1 | contig 10542 bp, 10 predicted proteins | sample IncBWC19OmetaG_FD_155485 | JGI IMG/M metagenome (GOLD analysis project Ga0210388, IMG submission 155485) | Forest soil microbial communities from Barre Woods Harvard Forest LTER site, Petersham, Massachusetts, United States - Inc-BW-C-19-O ...
ATCTAATCGTTAAATGCATCATAGGACGCTATTTTGATTGGTCCCATCACCGTCCTGGCAGCTCTGACAGCGCGCCATAGGTGACGAGGAGCCTGATGAAGCGGCGCACATTCATTGAGCAGGCGGGCGCGGCATTCGCCGGGGCAGCCTTGGCTTCCTCCCCGCTCGAATGGGCTGTCAGCGAGGCAGACGTGAAACTGGAAATCGCGCCTCTGGAGCTGGAGATTGCACCCGGCAAGGTGATTCACACCGTGGCCTACAATGGGCAAGTTCCAGGCCCGCTGATTCGCTGGCCCGAAGGTAAGCCCATCGCTATTGACGTGTTCAATCGAGCTGCGATTCCCGAGATCGTGCACTGGCACGGCCTTTGGACTCCGTCGGCGATGGATGGATCGGTGGAGGAAGGCGGGACGATGATCGCGCCTGATGCGCAATTCCGCTATCTGTTCACGCCGCGGCCGGCAGGATTCCGTTGGTATCACACGCACGCTTTTGCCGGGCATGACCTGAAGCGCTCTACCTACACCGGACAGTTCGGCTGCTTCTATATCGAGCCCAGGTGTGACGCCGGTGCGTACGACCAGGAAATATTCCTTACGCTACATGATTGGAACGCGTACATGGCGGGCAGCGGCGACTCTTCGATGGAAGCTGCGTATGAATATGGAACCATAGATAGCCGTATGCTCGGCTTCGGCGATCCTCTCAGGGTACGAGAGGGCCAACGAGTGCTCTTGCATATTCTGAATGCGAGCGCCAGCCTGGTTCATTGGCTAGCGCTCGCGGGCCATGAAGTCATCGTGGTCGCCATGGATGGCAATCCCGTGCCCACACCAAACCGTGTGCACGCAATTCGTTTGGGACCTGCCGAGCGTATTGATGCTGTGGTAACAATGAATCAACCGGGGGTGTGGATTCTTGGGGAAACGCGCGACCAACTGCGCAAGGCGGGCATGGGGATTGTCGTCGAGTACGCTAACCAGCACGGCAAACCGAAATGGATCGAGCCACCAGAAACGGTGTGGGACTACCGGCCCTTCGCTGACGCCCCGGCGGCCACCCGAGAACCGGATGAGATCATTCCCTTGCGTTTCGAGTCAAAATTTCACGGGCAAGGCGCCTTCGATTCGTGGACGATCAATGGAAAGTCCTACCCGCACACGGACACGATCATGCTCCGGCAGGGACAAAGATATCGGCTGCAGATGACCAATCACAGCACGGACGATCACCCGCTTCATCTGCATCGCCATAGCTTTGAGGTCACTAAGTTGGACGGCACTGCGGTTTCGGGATTGAGCAAGGACGTGCTGGTGGTTCCGGCAAACACGACCTCTGAGGTGGATTTCACAGCGAATAATCCAGGTGCGACTCTCTTTCATTGCCACAACCAGACTCACATGGATTTCGGATTCATGCTGCTTTTTCAATACGCCTGATCGGGCGCACGGTGTCTTGAGACATTACCGCAAGACGTCACGAAGCCCGAGGAGCATGATCGCCATCGGACGCAACAAGAGTCGTCGCGGAATTTGAGTACTTGCGCAGATCGGCAGTATGCGAAACCAATCGTCTGTCGCTCCCGGCGAAGACTATACTCACAGGTGATGGGGCGTAATGCAGAAACGCGTGACGGCCATCCGCGCCATCATCGTCATTTCCTCGGGGTTTGCACCTACCGCGACTGGCCCCATTGCGGGCTCCACAGTCCGCGCGTAGAGAGGACAATGGAGAAGAGCGCGGTCACGCCGAGCGCGATGAGCGTCCAGACGAAGAAGAAGCCTCCGCTGGAATTGGCGATGCCGCTGGCGACGCCGACACCCTTCCCCTTCACGTGGATGACGGGGACGGCCAACAAAAGGAGCGACCCGAGGAGGGTGATGACGTACCCCGATCGCCGTTCGGCGAGCACCAGAGTTCCGTAAAGCAAGACGACAAGGATGGGCACAGCAATGAGGCTTGAGAGCCCTCCCGGCTCCATCCCACGGACGATGTCATCCGCCAGGTGGAACGTCATGAAGAGGACCGACAGCAAAGACGCGATGGTTAACATATCGTTGCGCTTCAATTGATATTCTCCTTGTTAGATTTGTGTGTGCCTCTCAGTGAGGCACATGACGCGGCGCGGTGTTGACAAAGGCGACTAGTTCCGGGTTGCCGACGGCCGGCTCCGAGCTAACTGCTGGCTTCAACCGCTGACCAAGTCCACGCCTGCCAGATGATGACCGAGGTGCATACAGTTTCGATCGTCGCGAAGAACAAGTACTCAGGAAGAGCGGGCGTCCGGGCACCGACAAGAGGCGGAACGAAGGTCAGGAAACCGCTTACAAGGGTCAAAATTGCACCCGCGATGATATTCGCCAGCCGGTTCGCTCCAAACGGAAGTAGTCGACACGCCACAATCATGGCGATGGGTATTTCCATCAAGACCGCTGAACCCAGCAGAGCCCGTGGTGGGAGATGTGGGGCGTCGGCTAGATTTGGCGAGCCAACAATAGCAAACAGGGCAACGACGTCCGCATACAGGTAGTTCAATAACGCGAAGATCCAGAATAGAGACAACCGCTCCTTTGTGTCGTGCATGTCAACCTCCCACGGAAAAGCAATGCAGGTTCTGAGTTGCCCCCCGCCCAGGTACTGGGATTCCTTTTCCCATTATGAGGAGGAATCTCCCCGAGGCTTGGATACTGAGCTATACGGGGAGACCAACGAAAAAGATTCATCGGGACTGCGCTCCGTCTGGCCGACCCATCGATGTCGGGTCAACTCCCGGGAAGTCGCGTAACCGGAAATCACTTAAAAATCTATATGGGCGGTTAGGGCCCGAAATAGCCTCACCGAATTCGGAGTGTTGATTCCAGAATAAGTTCTCGAATGTCTTGTAATGGAGTTCAATGTTCTCGCCGCGAGTGGGGACCCATTGCCCTATGGATATCGTGCTTGGGACCGTGGCTCCGGATTTCAGCCATACAAAGAGAGGGAGTTTCGTCAGCCTGGTGTCGTTACTATCGCCGATGTACGCGATCCATCTCAGAGGTACAAAAATCGCCTTGCCACGACATTCGATGGTGTTGCCGTGACGCAAGTGCCAAGCCAGCGTCACGAGTGTCGGAGCTATAATCATCAGCAATAGCGCAAGGAGACTACCCACCTTTAGAGCTCGTGCTACACGCGGCGGGCACACGAATAATGGACGAGTGAGCCAAGCCTCGCTCAATGGCATCGTTTTCCCTGCAGATGATCGCCGATCCAGTGGTGCCTGCTAAGTATTATCACTTTTTAGGGTCAAGTCCTGATTCGTCGAGTTACCGGACATCTGCCGTACTAGAACTTCACATGTGCGATAAGCGCGTTAATCAGGCATGGGGGCGCACTTCGACGGTTGTGGCGATGGTCGCGAGCCCGTGCAGAAGCAGAATAAGAGTCGCGCTCAGTTTTGCAGGAAATGTGCTTTTGGGGACGATGGAGATCACTTAGACAGGTGCAACTGCGATCCACGCGTCGAGCAAGACTCCGCCAAGCCGAGGCTTGCCCGCCGTCGAGGTGTAGAACCCAAAAATTGCGGTGGCGAGGATGAGGGAGAAAGCGAAAACTGTCGGTCCCGCGTGCCACGCAGACAGGTGCGTGGTCAGAGGAGAGAAATACAGAATGGTTTGCGTGCAGATAGCCATCATCAGCGCCAGGAGCCCAAAACGAATCAGCACTATGAGCAGCAAGCTCCAACAGAGAAAGTTCAAAATCATACTCAGAACAGGATGATCTGCGAATACCTGGAGAAGAGAAGGGACCGTGCTCATCGCCAGTACAGCCAACCACTCCTTCCGCACCACAAGCCGGACGAGAAAGAAAAGAAAAAAGATGGTGAGCGCAAAACCAACCGAGTACACAATATTCAGTAGGACACCGCCGGTCATGGCTCGAAGCCCCGCCAGGCTATCGAAATCCAGGTCGAACACGGGTGGATCGGGTACTCGACCCATCCAACCCGGAAACATGTTCTCCCCCGTGAACGCAATCCCCCAAAAAACTCCCGCAAGGATTCCCACCAACAGGTCGCGGCCCACTATGGGATCTCGCAATCGTCCCGCCAACACCCGGCTCCAGGAAACCAGAGAGCTCGGCCACCGCCTACGGACATGGGGCTCGAGCGCGACGTAAAGCAACCAAGCAATTCCGCCAAAAAACAGCCCCCACGCGGTTGAAACCACGAAAATCCTCAGTTCAGCTCGCGTGGGAATATGGTGTGCGTACAAGCACTGCACGGCCCACATCAAAAGGAAGGCCAGCAGGCCTAACCGGGCTGCTCCGGCCCGATCACTTCGCCCGGAGCGCGTGTTGCTGCGCGCCATCGTGATTCCCAGCAGGAGCATCGAAAAGAGAATAGCGTAAACGATTGCAGCTCCAATCCGTTCTCCGACGCTTCTTTGCTCTTTCTCCGGCATGCGGTCGGGCTTGGTCCACCGGGAAATAAGATTGAAAAACACCGGTTTCCCGCGATACGCAGCCGCTTCCACGCGCAGCGGCAATTCTGGATGCTGCGGCCAAGTCCCTTCCCATGCTGCTCGCGCGTCGCTGGCCACAAGCGCGTTCCACTGCGGAGGCACCGGCGTGAATCGGCTAGCGTCTAGCCCAGCCGCTGCAAACAGAAGGCTCCAATTCGGTGGGGTTGCTGCCTCGGTCGAGGTATCGACCTGTGGCGGCACAGCCTCAAATTTCAACAGACGTCCCTGTGTATCAAGAAACACGCGGCACATCCCGGAAATCGAATTTGGAGGATCGTACGGGTCCTGTGAAGGAGCGATGTAAAACGTGCCGCTCGACATGAATTGCGGGCTCTCTCGGTACCAAAACGCGATCGTTGGAGGGGCCCCCGAGGAAAGATTGTCCCAGCGCGTCAGGCTGGGGTCATTCTCCCTAATGTAATCGAGATATTCCGGGAGCAACTGGAACGAATAGAGTGTATCTATCGGCGTGACCGTGTAGCCAAAGTCATGAGTCATGTCCCGTCCCTTAGCCGCGAGCACGTCGGGCGGGCTGGGCATGATGACAACATTCTGCAATTGCGTTTTCTGCGACAGAACGGCCGTTACTCCGAGTCCCAAAACGATCAAGAGCAGACACGTCCACGCAAGCGCGGGATGTAAGCCTTCTTTTTCGCCCGATGCAGCCACCAGTTCAGGGGAAGGGGTTTCGCCTGCAGCGAGCGCCACGGCGAGGGGATCTCCTCCTGGGAGCGCTGCGGCAACCTGCAAGGCCGAGGCCGGGCGCTTGTCTGGATTTTTCTCCAGGCAGCGCATTATCACGCGTTCGACCAGCGGGTCTATGTCCTTCAGGTGCGTGGATGGTGCCATTGGCGCGCTTTTCTCGCGCAAACGCGACATTTCCTCGAATGTCGCGGCTTCGTACGGTTTCTTGCCGGTGAAAATTTCGTACATCACCAGCCCCAGCGCATACAAATCGCTCTTGGGAGTGACTTCGCCACCGGAAAATTGCTCGGGTGACATGTAGGCGGGCGTTCCGGCGCGCACGTCTTCGCCTTTCATTTCGGTGGCGAGCCCGGCGAGACCGAAATCGGTGATGCGCGCGCGGCCGCGTCCGTCGAGCATGATGTTGGCGGGCTTCAGGTCGCGGTGGATGATGCCGTGTTCGTGTGCCGCCGCAAGTCCGGCGCAAACTTGCCGCGCAATTTCCAGCGCTTTGTCCGCGGGCAGGCGGCCGATGCGCCGCATCAACGAAGACATATCCTCGCCATCCACAAATTCCATGGTCAGGAATGTCTGCCCATCAGCCTCGCCGATATCGAAGACGCGACAGACGTTGGGATGCGAAACTTGCCGCGCCATGCGCACTTCGCGCCTAAAACGCGCCAGAGCTTCTTCATTCCGCGCCAAAGGTTTCGGCAGAAATTTCAGCGCGACGGTCTGCCCCAGTTTCAAATCTTCGGCGCGATACACTTCGCCCATGCCGCCTTTGCCTAACGGCGAAACAATGCGATAGCGCTCAAGCAGGGTGGTGCCGGGAACGTAAAGTGCTTCGTAGCCAAAATCGGAAGGATGCGAAGGAGGAGTCCGCCGCGGCCCAGACCCGCCACGCTGCGCAGGCGGTGCTACGTCAGCCTCGCGATCGGGGCGCTCTTCCATGCCGGCTCGAATCGCGCGAGCCGCAGGAGAGTCAGCCCGCGTCACGGTCGGCGTCGAACTGAAATCTACGGGCGTCGCGCACGCGGGGCAAAACGCCGCCCCATCCGGCAACTCACGCGCGCACGAAGAGCATTTCATCAGGAGCTTTGGATCCGGCCTCGGGTGGCGCCATCGTACGCTTCGACTGCCTTGGACACAACGAATTTGGGGGTGCAGTTAACCCGGGTGAGCTCACGAACGGGTGCCGACGTCCAGTGCACCGAATTGACTTGCGGCTTGCATAATTAGAGTCATAACACCAAATCCCATCGTGACCGTGTGCAACAGATTGGGCCGAATTTGTCTTGATTTGGGCTCAGTGCCTGATTTGACGCGATATCGAAACTTGAAAATCCCACCTGTACGTTTGGGGCGTTATCTCATCACTTGGGTGAAACTTTCTTTGGGCTATCGAGTCTGAGTGGGTAGCACACAGAACCGAGGAGGGCTTATGCCGACGATTTCAAAAAACAACAAAGTGGCGACGTTAATTAATGTGTTTACGGTGGAACCGGGGAATCAGCAGAAGGTGGTGGATATGTTGGTGGAGACGACGGAGAAGGCCATGAAGAATATTCCCGGGTTTGTTTCAGCGAGCATTCACAAGAGTCTGGACGGAGTGCGCGTCATTAATTATGCGCAGTGGCGGAGCAAGGAAGATTGGGAGGCGATGATGGATCGTCCAGAAGCGCAGAAGCACATGAAGCCGTTTTTTGAGATTGCCAAGGTGGATTTTCATTTGTATGAAGTAGCGGACGCGATCGAGGTACGGGACGCGTCGGCGTAGGGAGTAGTAAAAGAGAAAAGCGATGCAGCAGCAAAGAAGAAATTGTAGCCCCGGTTAACGTCCCGGATGCCTGGGAGCACCGAAAAATAACTACGTACTGCGGCGGTCGACGCGGGACCGACCTGACTTCTGAGATTGGATTCTAGGCTCGGCGCAAGTGCACACCGTTGCTGGTTTTACCGTACAAGTGGTTTTGTCCCGAATTCACTTCTACAGTTAGGGCTGCGTTAATCAGGCATTGAGGAAGTTCCTTGATTCGCTGGCGCGGCCGCTACCACCATTCTCACCATCTGGGCCATCTGTCGCTTGTGTACTGTGCGCTTGGTCATCTTTTCATCCACCCGGTTGACGACAATCAGATCGAGTGACGGCACCACCACGGCGTATTGCCCCAGCGAGCCTTCAGCCCAGAAGCTTCTTTTCGGGAAAACTATTTCTTGCGGCGCTCCACTGGCGGAATCGCCCGTCCACCATAGATACCCGTAGCCGCCGGACTCTGTATCGGAGTACGGGTGGGTGCTGGCCTTGACCCAATCCTCCGGAACGATTTGAGTGCCGTTCCATTTGCCGCCATGAAGGTAGAGCAGGGCGAAACGCGCCAGGTCACGAGCGCTCATCTCGAACGGATACGCAGGGAAGCGCGTATCGGACCCGGTGAAATAATGTCCGTCACGTGCTCGAAAGTCCTGCATGCCAATGGGCTGAGCGATCTCGCGGTAGAAGGCGTCGAATATCTTCTTGCCAGCGGCTTGCTCGTAGATGTAGCCCAGGGTGTTGAAGTCCCAATTGTTGTAATACCAGAAGGTGCCGGGTGCATGAGAGCCGCGTGCGGGCTTTTTTTCTTCCATACCTATAGTCTCGTAAACCGTCGGGTGATAAACGCCGGAGCGAGCCTCGAGCAGTTCGCGTACAGTGGCCTGTTTTTCCTCCTCTGTTAAAGACGGCTTTTTGTCGTCAATTCCAAGCTTCGCAAGTGTGTCGTCGAGGTTGATCCTGCCGTCGGCTACCGCGATACCAATCAGTGCATTCAACAAACTTTTGCGGCAGGAGTGCAGGTTGGACCGGTGAGTGATGTCTCCCCAGGCGGCGACCATCACGCCGTGTTGCACGATCATCGCCGAGGTCGAGCCAATTTGTTCGAGGTAATCGCGTGTTTTGGCCAGGCTCTCCGCTGACCACCCGGCTTGCTCCGGCGATGCCAAGCGCCTCCATTCCGCGGCTGGCACAACACTCGATTGCGAGTTGGCATCAACTGCCAACGCGAGTAGCAATAACGCGATGAGGCCGGAGCGCTTACGCATGCGTTTAAGCTTCACGCCGAAAACACTTATTCATGATTCACAAGGACCGTAGTTTGAGCAATATCAATGCTTCCGCCCGACCGCGATGGCCTGGTTACGTTCCGCCATCCGCTGCGGACACCGCCTGGATGGCCGCGAGCGGCACCTCGAGTGCGCCGACGCGATCATTACTCACGTCGTGCACTCCTATTCGCAGAAAGCATTTACTGTTAACCGGAGCATCAATATTCTGCTGGAATTTCCAACCGCTCTGCTGCCTCGTCTCATAGGTCGCCGCAGGTACCTTGACCCTCACCAGCTCTCCGATCGCGTTCATCAACTCGCCATCCGGGCTGTACAGTGAAACCTCAAACTCAAGATATCCCTGATGAATGCCGTCTTGTATGGTCTTAAGCGCGACAGTCCTGAAGTTGACATCATAGAACACGGCGTAACGTCGGTAGGGTGGCTTCATCTTCTTTACATTCGGCTGATTGGCTGGCGGAAGCTTATTCTCCGGTTTGGCAGCAGGCTCAATCTTCACCGTGAACAGAATCTGTGTCAGGCTGGGTCCACCGAGCAGCATGGCGGAGTGCATCACGCTCATGGGCTGAGACTTTCCCTCGTGCGCCCGCGGGACACTCGGGTCATACGCGAAGTATCCTCGGCGGTAGGAGAGATCCACATCGGATTGTTCCAACTTCACGCGCACACTGCGGTAACGACCATCCCATTTGAGATCAGTGGGGGCGTAGGCAAGCGTGTAATAGTTGGAGCCGTCGTTGATGGACTGCTGCAACGCGTCCCTCAGGCTATTCGTGTCGTAAAAGGCCTTGCCGCCAGTTCTCTCGGCCAGCGCGTTCATCCTGATTTTCTCGTCCGCCCGCTGACCTAAGAACTTTCCGTCCGATATCTGCCACGCACTGGGGCCCAGCGTTTGGGCCCCCGGAGGGAGCGCGACACCCGCACTCATGTCCGGATTGCTAAACAGGCCGCGTGCGTCAATGGGATACACCGCAACCCGAGACCGCGTCAGCAGGTTGGCGGTCTGCTTCGCGTCGTCCGCAAAGTTCGCCGGTGATCCAAAGCGATCCGCCCGGTCGCCGTCCGACACAATACCGAGGTTAAACGAGCCGGCGAACCAGATGAGATTCTTGCGCCCGGGCAGGCCGGAGAGATATCGCGCCAGCTCGTCTATCGCCGCGAGCGTGTACCAGCCGCGCAGCTGGGGCATGACGGGGGCCTTGGCCATAAACATCTGCACAGCGGCCTTCACCAACGCCGGATCGGTGGTGACTCCCTGTAGCAGATACAAACGGTTGGACAAGCCGAAGATGGCGATGCGCGTGCCTTCGGGTACCTTCTTCACATACTCCAGCATCTGCTCGCGCACGTACATTTGGTCGGCCATCGGGGTGTTCAGTGCATCCATCAGCAGGACGTTCAGCGGCCCATTGTCGGGTGTGTCGCTGACGTTGCTGAATACGTTCGGAGCGATAACTTGTTTGGCCGAGAGCGATGCTGCGGGCGGAGCCTTATCGGCGCGGTGCTCCTCGAAGTTCTGCAGCGTCATTTTCTCGTCTCTTTCAAATACGGTGAAGTCGGACCGCTTTAGGCCATATATGGGTTGGCCCTTTTTATCCGTCACCACAACATCAAGGACAACCAGAGGCGACTCCGATCTCAACACATCTTTGCCGTCGATTGCGTCCTGCGAGGGGTTGACCTGGCTCTCAAGCAAGCCCACACCAGCAAGCACCGCACCGAGCAAACAACCTGCGACGATGGTCAACTTTCGCAGCATCCCTGAAGTCCTCGTCGAACCTTCCAGGCCGCCGTTTTATTGCTGTCGCCCTGAACAGGGAGGAGTTTTCCTTTAAGCCGAATTCTACGATTAGGACGTCTAGTTGGCTTCGCTGGATACAAGGAATTTGCGACCAAACAGCGGCGACGAGATTACGGGAGAGCGGCCCATTGGCCAATCCCGTCCGGAAGCGCCTCAAGTCTCGATAAGTCGCGTTACCGGAAACTTGAACCCACATGATTGCATAACGACGCGGGCCCCTCGACCCGAGTAGACTGCCTATTTCATACGCTTCTGGCGCCGTGACGGGAGCGGCGGAAGCGGATTGCTGGGCACGTACAGCATCGAACGGGCAGAAAGCCACCATACACAGGAATCCTGAAACAACCAGAAATCGCAAGCTGGTTTTCAAAGACCGCATGGCGGAACAGTCCTTTTGTTGATTGAAGAAAGGGAACGTGATGCTTTTAGAATTCAGGAAAACGCGAAACT
>Ga0210388_10004819_pt1 | contig 10539 bp, 7 predicted proteins | sample IncBWC19OmetaG_FD_155485 | JGI IMG/M metagenome (GOLD analysis project Ga0210388, IMG submission 155485) | Forest soil microbial communities from Barre Woods Harvard Forest LTER site, Petersham, Massachusetts, United States - Inc-BW-C-19-O ...
CTCCGCCAGATCGGATGCCGGCGAAAGGTCTTTGAGGCCCTGCTGATATTGAATGCCGATGGCATCGCAGCCGAATTCATCGGCGATGCGCAGCGCCGCGATGTACATCTTGCATTGTTCCAGAATCTGATCGCCGGTAAGGTCCGTTTCCGGATTCGAGCCAGTCACAAACCGCATACCGTTCTGGTCCAGCCATTGGCGCACCGCGCGTGCTTCCTCATCCGGCGTTTGCCGCATCTCGGCGTATAGCGCAGATTGACTCAGCCGTTCTTTGAACACGCCCGTGGGATGCAGCAACTCATCCGGAATAATGGCGTTGTACATCCCCATGCAGCCTTCGTCGAACACGCCGAGAATAGCCTTGTCGCGCTGCAACGTTTCCGAAATTTCCCTCGCTAGCGCTTCTTCCGGCTCCCTCAATCGGAAATCCCCGAGCGTATGCACATGGCTGGCATCATGTTCAATAGGTTGCCGATCGAGCCAGCGCTTCAGACCGCCCAGGAAGAACGAGTCCGCGAAATCTTTGCTCCACAGCGTTTCATAGCGAACACCCGCCTTGGTGAGCGATCCATTGAGATTGAGCATCCCCACGAGGCCGGGCCATTCACCGCTCCAATTGGCCACGGTGAGAATGGGACCCTGATGCGTGCAGAGCCCGTGCAGCACGTGATGGCTGTATTGCCACACCGCCTCCACCACGATGAGCGGCGCGCTTCGCGGGATGTTGCGGAAAACCTGCATGCCGTACTTCTGGCTGTCGATGAAGCCATGGCCCTTGGCGGCTTCGAATGGATGCCCGCGCTTGACATCATGTCCCGCGCTACGAATGGCTGCGGTAACGGATGCTTCAACCGACTCTTGAGCCGGCCAGCACTTCTGGTTCGCGGCCAAACGCAAATCGCCGCTGGCGATAAGAATTACGGGTTCACTCATTTGTCGCTATTGTGCCACGCCCATATGCTATCGTGAGTAAGTCGACCTTCCTGCAGTAGCTCCGGGCCGGTAGCTCAGCTGGTAGAGCATCGCACTTTTAATGCGGTGGTCGCGGGTTCGATCCCCGCCCGGCTCACCAATCAAACGCTAGCTGATTTTCGGCTGCCCCATCGCGTCATCGCGCGGCGCCAGTGATCTCGTAGACCTGCACCGCCTTGCGGCCGCTGCGGCCGAACCCCAGCACCGAACTGGTGGAGGCGAAGACCGGCCGCAACTGCCGCAATGGCTCCAGCGGCACACAACTGACCATCGGATCGTCACCCACCACCACGCAACTTTGATCATGGCGATCGCGGCACCCGGCTTCCGCCGCGAAAGCATCCTCGGCCGTAACGAATCGCTTGGTGCCGGCAACTTCCTGATACGTTCCACCGTGAGGAAACTTTTTCTTGCGGAGATATAGAATCATGGCGCCGTCTCGCCCATCTACCGCTTGCCCGCCAAATACAAACATGCGTATGGCCATGCTCCGATAATAAGCCGGAAGATAAAACATTTTCGGCGCCGGCTTTCCGGCTACATCGGTGCCGTATGCCACCTGCAGGTATTCGCTTCGCCGATGCGCCCGCGAATGCTCGAAGAAAGCTGGATAATCGCCAATCAGTACATCTTCAGACGGCCACAGCGGAAGCCGTTCATCCACCGCTACGTACCGCGTGCGCCACTTTTGCAACATCGGAACCGCTTCCTGCTCGGATTGCGCCAGGAAAAAATCCGCGGCAACCGAGGCGTTGGCCTGGGTCGGATTCGTCACCGGAATTCGTCTCGCCACATCCACAATCCAATACCCGTAATCCCACCACGCCAGCACGCTGTAAGCGCTGGCGGGATAGCGGTAGTCCGGCCCGTACGTCCGCCGCGGATATCGAGCGTAGAAAAACGCGGGATCGCCGAACGGCTCCGGCGTCGATGCGCGCATCCAGTTCAATGTCTCTTTCCAATCCTCCGACAGTCCGGAAGATACGCCGGCATTTATCGCAGCATAAAGATTAGGCGTAAACACCAGAAGCGCCAAGCACAGAGCAATCACCCAGGCAGTCTTGCGGCCGGTCGCGAGCAGGCTTTCGGCCGCGTAGCCCGTTAATAAGGCCACGGCAATGGCGTAGTAGTAAGTCATTCGAAGCTGGCCCATAGCAAGAACAAACGTTATGAACCCGAAAAAAAAGATGAGCGACCGCCCCGGGTCCCTTCGCTTCAGAATAAACGCGCCCAGCAAGAACAATCCGATTAACGCGAAGAAATAAGCGCCATAGAACTGCCGTAAGGCCGGGACGAGAGTGAAGTGGCCTAGTTCGTATATCGGAGATCGAAGCTCGTCTACCCCGCCCGTGGCTCCAAACAGTGACGGCGCGAAGCGAGTCACGATTAATTTCGCCGAATGGCGAAAGCTGGGGGCCAGCAGGGCCCCTGCCGCCAACAGAGCCAATCCCGCGCTTGCCAACCCGCCGAAGAATGCAGATCCCGGATGCTGAAATCGCCGGCATAACTTCGCCCACAATTCCACGGCGCCGAGCCCGAGGCACCCCAGCGCGAGCGCGGCAATGGTGTAATTCATCCATAGCAGGCCGCGGAATACCAGGCAGATGCTCAGAGCGATCAGGAAAGCCAGGTACAGCGGCTGGAACGAGGGCTCGAATTTTTCGTCCGGCTTCTGCTCAAACCATCGCACTCGATAGAAGACCGCCCAAACCACGACGATGCCCAGCATGAATGCCGCGCCGTGAAATGTGAGTAGGTAGGCTGCCAGCGTCAATCCCGCGGCAAGCGACGTTCCGAGCGCTGGGGGCCGTTCCATCGCGCGCAACAAAAGGAAAAAGAACAGCGTCACCAACAGGCTTTCCATAATGTGGTGATCGGTGAACCCCAGGCTGGAGACGCGCAGAAAATGCCCCGGCAAAGTCGCCATAACCGCGGCGGCCACAAGCGCCACGCGCCATCCAAACACCAGCCTCGCCAGAAGGAACACGGCCACTACTTCGAACACGGCCAGCACCGCCGGATACCACGCGGCGATTACGTGCAGCAGCCCTTCCGTCGGCGCGCCTCCTCCGGCCAGCCACGCAATCATCCCCAGCAGCCAGTCATAGAACGGCGCCGTGGCGGTATCCAGCACCTTGCCAAAAATGACGTAAGGATCCACCATGATGCGCCACGGGAAATGCCGGACCAGGTTCTCCGCCACGCGCACGTGGTACCACGCGTCGGTTTCCTGGAAGTTGACAAAGCCGGGCTGAAATACCAGATCGTACCGCGGGATCACGCGGATCGCTAACGCCAGCAGACAGAGCGCCGTTACGACAATCCACTGCCGGCGCTTCAGAATGGTCGTGAGCGGTACGATGGTGCGCTAATTATGGCATACAGTTTCAGTTTGTGTAGGCTGCGGAAAACCCAATTCACCGACTCGGTCCAGAAAGAGCTACCGAGCCCCGACCGTGAGGGAGTTGGCGCCTTTCCGCTCCAGTTAAAATCAGGTGTGCCATGCGCGAAATTATAGACACCGTGCGGCAGGCGCTGGCGCTGCTGAATGGACGGCTGCGCAGGCGCTGGTTGCTGCACATCCCTTGGGCGCTCTTCTCGGCGGCGTTGGAGATGCTGGCCACGGGCGGAATGCTGATCTTGATCCGTCTTATCAGCGATCCTGTCGCCGCCGGGCGCGCGTCTTCCCTAAGGGCCATCCGGCCCTGGATCGCTTATGAACCAGGTCCGGGATTCAACGCCGCGTTCGCCGCGCTGGTGGCTCTGACTTACGTCGTGAAGAACAGTCTGCGCGCGATTGAAATTTACGCACAACAGCGCTGCGCCGGGGCGACGGCCGTTTGGATTTCATCCGGCCTGCTCGAGCGATATCTGCTGGCGCCCTACAGCCTGCATCTGCGGCGCAATTCCTCCGAAATGCTGAACAACGTAAGTTTGGCCGCCGACCAAGTGAGTTGGGTGGTGCTGCAATCCGTCACGGCTTTGATTTCGGAAGCCTTCATCGCCATAGGAATCCTGGCGGTTCTAGTGGCTCAACTGCCCCCGCTGGCCCGCGGCGCGGCAGCCGTTACCGCCGGCGTCACTATCCTTCTCCTGTGGATTACGCAGCAGCGGCACATACGCTGGGGCCGGCTCTTGCACCACGCCAACGTTCAAAAACTTCAGAGTCTGCGGCAGAGCCTCGCGGCCGTTAAGGAGGCTAAGATTCTGGGGCGGGAACGATATTTCGGCGCTCGCTTTGCACGCATTCGCTCCGCCCTCGGCGATCTGGAATCGGTCCAGCTTACCACCGAGGTGCTTCCGCGCCTGGTGGTGGAAACCACGTTCATAATCGCTCTCGCGGCTCTGATTGTTCTCTCCTGGCTGCGGCCGGATGCGGCCGGCAATCTCACGCTTACGCTGGGCATCTTTGCTTATGGCGGTCTGCGGCTGTTGCCTTCCCTGCATTTGATGATCTACCGGTTCAATCGGATCGGCTCCGGAGAAGCTGCCGTCCGCGCCGTTGCGCGGGATTGGCATGAGTTGGCGCCTTACGTGGCCGCAAGCAGCCAAGCGGAAGCCGGCATGGCTCTGACCGAATCGGTGATGTTTGAGGGCGTGTCTTTTTCCTACGAAAATTCGCACGGCGCCACAGGCGAACCAGCATTGAGCCATATCGATCTGTCCATTCGCCGCGGCGAATCCATCGGTGTCGTCGGCCCCACCGGAGCCGGCAAAACCACTTTCGTCGATCTCATGCTGGGAGTTCTAGAACCCACCGCCGGAACTATTCGCGTGGATGGCCGCGACATTCGCTCGTCTTTGCGGGCCTGGCAGAGACAGATTGGATACGTCCCGCAGACCGTTTACCTGATCGACGACACTATCCGCCGCAACATCGCTTTGGGCCTGGAAGACTCGGAGATTGACGAAGCCCGCGTAGTGGAATCGGCCCGCGACGCGCAGCTGGACGGATTTCTCAGCGGGTTGCCGGAAGGGCTGGATACGGTGGCGGGAGAGCGCGGCGTGAGGCTCTCAGGAGGGGAGCGGCAGCGCATCGCTGTGGCCCGGGCTCTCTACCGGCGTCCCACCGTTTTGATTTTCGACGAAGCCACCGCCGCTCTGGATAACCTCACCGAACAGGCTCTTACAGCTACCATTCATGGCTTGCATGGCCGGTTAACAACGGTGTTCATCGCCCACCGGCTAAGTACCGTGCGATCGTGCGACCGGCTGATATTTCTACGCGACGGAGAAATTGCGGATGTAGGAACTTACGCCGAGCTCGAAAAGAATCCGGATTTCCTGGCGCTCAGCACCGCCGGCTCGCAGCCGTAGCGCACGCACTCTTACGTGCCGTCTCGGCGCTCTTGCCGAGACATTTGGAATCAAATAACCCTCTGAAACACAGCCGCCGCATCCCGTAGCCAAGCTTGGCCCCACGTCTCTGGAACCGATGCCTCGATCTCCTGCTGCATGCGCTCCAGCAACTGCGGGCTGTCAGGAAACCCCTGCAGCAGTTCGTCCAATCCCCGCGCGAATTCCTGGCTATCCCGAAACGTAAGCGCAGTCCGCCCGGGTTGGATCTGTTCCATCAGGCAGGGGCCGTAATCCAAAACCAAAGCCGGTGTCCCGGCGCCAAACAGATCCATTATCTTCATGGGAAGATCCACTCCGGACGAGGAGCGGTGCAAAGAGATCCCGAAGTGAGCCGCGCCCAACAGTTCGCGATAATCGGCGGGATCCAAAAAGGCGGTGCGCAGCATTACCCGGCGCCACGAAACTTCGGAGAGCCGCTGTTCAACCTCCGTCCGCAAGGGCCCCCGTCCGGTAATCAGCACCATCAATTGCGTTACGGGGGACGCACCGGCCTGGGAGTCCCAGCGGGCCAGCCCTTCCAGGAGAAGATCCACGTCTTCGTCGGCCGTCCAACTGGTGGGACAGATCCCCAGCGGGGCATCTTGCGGAAGCGTCAGCCCGGCACGCGCCAGGATTTTTCGCGCGGCCGCGAATCTTTCCGGGATCGAAAGAACGGGCGGCAGCTCTCTGGGCTTGTCATACAGCACGATGGGAGCCGTCAAGCCGAATTCGTCGACGAGAATCCGGCGCATGGCCATGGATACGCAGAAATGGGCGTCAGCTTTGCGTCCTAACCAGCGCTCCCAGACCTTCGCTAATTGAACCACGAAATGTTCCGGCTCCAATCGGGCCGTCAACATCGCGTAACCGAAATTATGCCAGTCAATAATTAGCAATGAGCCTCGCATCCGTGCCGCCAGCCACGCGGCCAGCAAGGTGGGAATGGTGGGTGGATTCTGAACCAGTATGGCGTCGGCCCGCGGTGTTTCCACCAGCAGCACCCAAAGTGATTCGAATAGCAGGCAGGCGGACCGGAGAGCCGTCACCATCAGAAACCAAAATCGCGGCGCACCTTCCGGCGCCCTCCGTAGAGAGCGGATCCGGAACAAGCGAATGCGCGGATCGTTTAGCACCGCGCCGTCTACCGGCGTCTCCTGGTATCCGCTTAGTGAAACCGCTGCCCCATCTCTAGCCAGCGCTAAAGCGTGATTCAACATCCGCGGACTCCGGCCCAGATCGCCCAACACCAGGACGGTCGCACGATAGCGGTATTGTTCAGCGGACATGAGAGGGAAAGCATTATGATATCCGGGGTGAACGCTCTCGACAAGCAACCGTCCACCGTCCTCGGGCGTTCCCGCAGGCGTAGCGTTGCCGTGGCCGGAGGCGGCACCGCCGGCCACGTCACTTCGGCCTTAGCCATCATGTCCGCTTACCAGGCCGGCTTCGACGCGGAGGTTTATTTCATAGGATGCCAGCATGGATTCGAAACTCAACTGGTGCCCGCCGGCGGTTTTGAACTGCAGCTCATTCCCGGCGCACCCTACGCCCGCCAGAACGTATTCGGGAAAGCGCGGGCCCTCGCGGCCCTGCTTCAAGGAACGTTGGCTGCCCGCCGGTTGCTCAGTGCCAGGCGGACCGGCTTGGTTATCGGCCTGGGCGGGTACGCCTCTTTGGGCGCCGTATTCGCCGCCAGAATTCTCGGAATCCCAGCCGTCATCCATGAAGCCAACGTTTTTCCCGGCCTGGCCAATCGGATGATAGCTTCACTGACGGATCGCGTGTTTCTGGGCTGGGAGCAAGCCGGCGCCGATTTTCTAAGATCGAAGACACTGGTCACCGGCAATCCCATCCGGCTGGCGATGGCCGCGCTCGCTCATCAGCCCAGGGAACAACGGCGCGACAATCTCCGGCGGATATTGGTCACCGGTGGTTCGGTGGGTTCGCCGTTCCTCAACGCGAATGTCCCGATATTACTGGCGCGCGTTCGGGACTTGGGCGTTCCCATCACCGTCCGCCACCAAACCGGCGACGGTGAAATCGACAGCGTGGCACACGCCTATCAGCAGCTTGGATTCGATGCCCGGATTGAGGCATTTATCGACGATATGGCGGAGGCATACCGCCAGACGGACTTCGTGATCACGGCCGCTGGGGCGCTGACACTCGCCGAACTGGCTATGTTCGGTTTACCAGCTCTGTTGGTTCCCGTCACCGCGGCCGCCAAGGGCCACCAGATCGCCAACGCCAAAATATTTTCGGAGCGCTGCGGAGGAGCATGGGTTCCTGAACGCGACTGGGACCCCGAGTCTCTAGCCAGGCTGCTGGCCACAACCTTGGCCGACGTCGATGCATTGAGCGCCCAAACGCACCGGCTGCGCCAGATGGCCACGCCGGACGCGGCCCGAATGCTGGTGGAGGAGTGCGAAGCTATGCTAGATGGTGTGCGCGCCCCCGGGCCGCGGTAAAAACGCAATCTATTTCTGTAAATATACTATCTATCTTTTGTCAGTTTCGTTGTAGTATCCACGCTATCTAACTTATCGCCGCAAGGCATTAATTCACAAACCACTTGGCCGGCGTAGTCCCGTCCTGAGTAAGTGGAACCAACCGGTACTTTCGTACTAGGTGCGAGGCTAGCCACCCTTTGATAGTGTAGAACCCTAAGTTGTCAAACCCGGACCATTTTGAGTCCGGGATATCAAAAAAATAGGAGAGAACCAAATGAAAAAACTCAAACTGTCCTTCTGGCTCGCGCTCGCGACCGCCAGCATGTTCGCCATCCAGCTAGCCGCCCCGGCTTCGCATTCCAGCCGCTTCGATGACCCGCTGCCAACCTGCCCGCCGGAATGCCCGCCGAAACCGCCTCAGGTCGCGGCTCGCTGAATGAAGAATCGGCAGGGTGGCCTCTGGGCTGCCCTGCTCCTGGAGCTTAGTCCCGTATCAACTCTGGACCCGGCCGGAACACGCTGATCCAGATAACCAGGCAAAGAGTCAGAGCGGATAGCATGTAATTATTGGTGAGCGTCTTTCTCGCCCAGCCCATATTCACCGCAAAACAACAGATGGCGTAAATGCCGAAATAGGCGGCCAGCATGCTCTCATGACGCAACAGATTGCTCCTGAGGCTATTGCGAACAACCACCAGAAAGAGCAGCGCCGAGAATCCAAGAAACAGAGCGAGAACGGTTGAAATATATCGCTTCACCAGAAATTCAAACTGCAGCACCACTTGCAGTTGGATGGTGCCGAAGCGGCTGAGTTCCGCCTTCAACGGAACCGCCGCGAACAAGATCGCCGTCAACAACAGGAAAAACAGCACCAGCTTGGGAGGCCTGACCAGGTGCGCGTATTCCTTCCACAGGCCGGAGTGGACCTCCAGGGTCACCGCGATTTGGAGAAGTAGCAGAACCGGTTCCGACCAGAGCCAGAAGTAAGTGTAGGAAATGGGCAGAACGCTGCCGAACCCGGCCGTAAAATAAAAGGCTCCCAACGACCGCGCCACCGAGCAACCCAGATAGGAAGTGAAGACCGGGTTCTTCTTCGCCAGGCCCGTCCAGAGTAAGTGGGCACAAAACAGTAGCTGGACAGTCACCGAACTGTACCAGAACACGTTACTGGATTCAGACATCTCTGTACACTTGTAGAAAGTGTACGGTGAATCCACTTAGTCGTCAACTACAAAATGTGCGCCGGACTACACTATTGGTTGGACTTCTTCTTTACCGGCTTCTTAGCATTCGGATTGCTGTAATCAGTCTGAATGGTCGCGCCGATCATCTGCAACATCCCTTTGGCAGCCTCGGCAAACTGTCCCTCAGGCTGAAGTTGGAGATACTTTTCAAGCGCTGCCTGCATGCCCTCCGGAGCAATCACTTTGCCGTCCTTATCGGTTGTCAATTTCGCCGATAGCGCGGTGGCGTACTGGAACTGGGCATCGGCGTATTCGGGATTGGCCTCGATGGCCTTTTTGAAGGCTGCCTCTGCCGCGGCACTCTGGCCGGTGTTCACCAGAACGGCGCCCAGATTGTAGAAATACTTGCCCGCGTTGGGCGGATCTAACTGCGCGGCCTTGGTCAGTTCCGCCTGCGCTTCATCGAACTTCTTCGCCTTGGCTAACGCCAGCGCGTAGTTATTGTGGTACGCCGGATCGTCCGGCTTCAGCGCTATCGCTTTCTGAAAAGCTTCCACCGCCTTGCCCAGCGCGGCCGTTTGCTCGTCGCCCGTTTTGGTGGCCGACAGTGCAACGTAGGCGTCCGCCAGATTAGCCCAGATCACATGCTGATTGGGATCCAGTGCCGCGCCCTTCTCAAAGGAGTCGACGGCCACGGGGTAGTTCTTGGCAGTTAAAGCCTCTTTGCCGGCATTGAACGCGTCGTTCAACGCTTTGTTCTTGGCCATAGCGGCCGCGTTTTCCTTGGCCTTCTTCTCCAGCGCTTCCTTCTGCTCCTTGCTGAGGCCGCGTTCCTGCTCCTTACTCAAGTTGCCCGTTTCAACGGCTTTTTGCGTGGCCTGATTGGCTTCCATGGTTTTCTTCAGGTCGAAGTTGCAGGGAGTCGGATCGCCCAGCTGGGTTCTCAAATGCTGTACGAAGTCCTTCTTATCGTCGCCGATGAAGACGCTGACGGTATACGTGCCCAAGGGGAGCCCATTATAAATGTAGTGCCCCTTTTTATCGGTCTTCGCGCCCTTGTAGGTGCCCTTCATGTCCTCGCGCTCGATCAGGATCTTGGCCCCCACGGCGGGACTTCCATCGGTGTTCTTCACTTCGCCTTCAATGGCCGAGATCTGCGCCCAGGCGGCGCCCGTAAATACCAGGAAACAAACTGCGTATGAGATGTAGGTGCGTGACTTGGCAAGCATCGCGATATCCTCCCCAGCGATAAATCTTTTCAACTTCAGCATACTACGGTGTGTTGTATTCTGCACCGCATGTAAATCCATCCTCTAATATGTGACGCTGAGCACGTAAGCCTCGGCATAAGTGATCACTCCGGCATCCAGCGTACCTTTTTTCAGCGGCGCTGTGAAGCTTCCGAACCCGCCGGTGGTGATTCCCAAACTACCGAACGATGATTCACCGCTCGCCGCGCTAGGCAGCTGCTGCCGGACGCTGGCGGGGACTACAAACTTGCCCGCTGAAGCCGGAGCCGCGCAATAGAAGCTCTTGGCGCTGGACTTGGTAGGATCCGTCGGGTTCACGATGGTCGAGGTCCCGAACACGGACAC
>Ga0210388_10004820_pt1 | contig 10538 bp, 8 predicted proteins | sample IncBWC19OmetaG_FD_155485 | JGI IMG/M metagenome (GOLD analysis project Ga0210388, IMG submission 155485) | Forest soil microbial communities from Barre Woods Harvard Forest LTER site, Petersham, Massachusetts, United States - Inc-BW-C-19-O ...
AGCGCTGGTAGCTGATCGGCGAGGCGTTGGCGATCTCGTTGACGTAGAAGGTGTAGCGCGCCACCACTCGCAGGCTGGCGCCGAGATCGCGCGACAGATCGACCCGCACGCTCGACCGGTTCTCGTTGTCGATGCTCTCCACGCTGGAGAAGCTGTTTCCGACGGCAACGGTCCCGATCGGGACCGGCTGACTGTAGAAGGCCAACAGCAGCTCGCCGCGTGCGGCCAGGGTGAGACCGCCGGGCAACGGGGCGGCGAAGCGGGCGGTGGCGATGTGGCGAATGACCGTCTCGCCGTAGCTGTTCGAGCGGTTGTAGAGGAGGGCGTAACCGGCCCCCCACAGCACCACGCCGACCCGCAGCACGTCGAGGTGGCTCATCAAGAAGTCGTCGTGGCGGGTGTCGGCGCTCGCGCACACGAACGGCCCCTGGTCCGTGCTCGTCGTGATCTCCTGCGCGCAGTCGATGGTCAGCGCCGGTCCGCCGAACGTGCGGTGCTCGAAGGTGGCTCCGGTGCTCAGCTCCCAGTCGGCCTCGCTGATCTGACGGGTCCAGCGCAGCTCTGCGGCGGCGGTCGGCGCGTTGAAGTCGTCGTCGCGATCCGGCTTGAACAGGAAGCTTCGGTAGCCGGCGATGATCGACAGATCGAACCGTTCCGCCGGGACCCACCCGAGCTGGGCGGTCGACGCGAGAGAGCGAAAGTTGCGCCGTTCGCTGGCATCGACGAGGTTCTTCGCCGGCGCCTGGAAGGCCTCGTAGTAGGCGCCGGAGAGCGTCAGCGTCGCCCGCGGCCCGAGCGCCTTGGCCCAGGCGAGCGAGGACTGGGCGATGGCGACGTCCTCGTCGGTGGCGGCGGGCACGTCATAGATCTTGCCGGCCGCGGTCGCGCCCAGCGTCAGGAGCTGGCCGTCCGCGATCAGGTCGGAGAGCGTCCCTGCCAGCACCAGGCGCTCGAGGGGCGACGCCACGATGGGCGGGTTGTTGGCCCCGGCGACGATCTCGGTGCGATGGGCGTTGGTGTCGTACTCGAAGCCGGCCTCGGCCCGCAGCGTGTAGCGCTCGGTGTCGGGCGCGCCCTCGGTCTCGGCGCGGGCCGTGCCGGACACCATGCCGAGCACCATCCCGGACGCCATGCTCATCTTGGCGAGGAGCGAGAGCGCCGCCAGCGCCGGACGACCCATGTGTCGGCAGTGTATCTGGGGGCGGGCCCGCCGTCAGCGCGGCGTGCGGGCGGTCTGGCGCATCGCGCGCGCCTGGCCGTCGAGCGCCGCGGCGCGGGCGCGCAGCGCGGCCACGGCCCGCGCCAGCGCCTGTGCCGACGACGCCTGAGACTTGGTGCCTTCGAGGCGCCGGATGTCGGCGACGGTGGCGGGATCGAGCAGATCGCGCAGCTCCAGCGACAGGGCCGTCGGCGGCGACCCGGTGAGCGGCGTCGGCGGCGCGCTCCCGGCCGACTGAGTGGCGGCGTTGTTTCCGGTGCTGGCGGCGGCGCCCGTCGGGCCCACGCTGGGATGGTCGACGGGCGGCTGGGGGCTGCTCGTGCCCGTCGGGAACGAGGGGACCGCCGCGTGCCCCCCGCTGTTGTCGACCGCCCCGGGGATGCTCACCACCCGACGGTTCGAGCCTTCGAGCGGTGCGAACGGATCGCGATCCAGCTCGGCGGCGCGACGCCGCAGATCCTGCCGCCCCTTGAGCTCGCCGACCCGGCGGTCGAGCGCGTCGGCCTCCAGGCGCACCCGGCGGGCGCGATCGTCCAAAATGTCGGCCTTGGCCTCCAGATCGCTCGGGCTGTCCGTCGAGGCGGCGACCGGCAGCGGGCCCGGGTCGGCGGCGGGCGCGCGCAGCCCGAGACGGGCCTCGATGTCGATCAGGCGGCGCGCCAGCGCCTCGGCGTCTGCCAGCCGCGCGCGCAGGCGGTAGTCGTCGCCGACGCCGCGGGTCGACCGTTTGAGCGCGTCGATCTCCGCGTTGACCCGATCGAGCTGGGCCCGCAGGCGCGCCCGCTCGGCGGTCAGCGTCACCTCGGCGGCGGCGGGCGAGGGGGGCTCCGCGCCAACCACCGCGGGCGCCACCCCCAACACCGCCGCGAGCGCGAGCAGCGCGCAGAGCCGGGCGGAGCTGGTGTTCGGCATCGTGATCGGCGTCCTCTGCGGGCGCTAGAATAGCAATGCTCGTACCACCGTTGTGGCATTCGCGACGGTTGAAGTTCGCCGGCGTGCCCATTGCCCCCTCAGATTCTTGAGACCAGGCGCAAAATCGTCGATGATCGCGCCGCATGCGCTCTTTTGTCGCGGTGGTCGTGGTCGGGTCCGTGGTGATGGGTTGCGCCACCGAGGGTGGTACGCCCAACGACATCAAGCCGCGCGCCAATCTGACGGCCGCCGACTTCTATCCGCTGGTGCCCGGCTGGAAGTGGGCCTACGACGTGGAGAAGGACGGGATCAACGTCCTGGCGACGTACGCGGTGCTCGAACGGACCGGTGACACGGCGGTGGTGCAGACCGGCGACGAGAAGCTGACCTACGCCGTGACGCCCGACGGGATCGTCCAGAAGGACGGCGGCATGCTCGGCGACTACATCATCAAGAACCCGGTGAAGGCCGGCGCTGAATGGGCGGTCGAAGCGGGGCGGGCGCACATCGCCTCGTTGACCGCGGATTTCAAGCTCGACTCGGGTGAGCACTTCCTCGGTTGCATCGTCATCGAGGTCACCCGCACCGATCCGGTCCGCGTCACGCGCACCACGTTCGCGCCCGATCTCGGGCCGGTCATGCTGGAGATGCAGGTGCAAGACGGCGCGAAGTTCACCACCACCACGCGCGCGCGCCTGCGCGCCGTCACCCGCCCCGGCGAAACAATCTAGCCGGGACCCTCGAAGGGTCCCGCGCCCATCGCGATCATCACAGCCAGAGCAGGGCGAGAAGGCCGCCCGCCAGCGAGGTCCAGGCGAGTCCGGCGGCGAAGCGGAGCTCGGCGCCGAAGGCCAGCGGATTTCGGGTGGTGACGATGAGGGGCTGGTCCGCGCGTCCGACGAACAGCGGCGATACGCCGCCGCGGTGAGCGCTGCCGGCGTCGCGGTCGGGGGCCAGAAGGACCGGCCCCGTGACATGCACCTCGTCCCCTTCGCCGAGCGACGTCTCGAGGTGCAGCGCCCAGTCGGGCCCGGCGATCTCGTGATAGTTGTCGCTGCGGATGAAGATGACCGGACCGGCGAGATCGACGCGCGCCGCGCCGGTCGCATCAGCGATGGTCACCTCCCCGCCGCCGTGCTCGTGGCGCCGCTCGGCCGGGCTGACCTCGACCGTGTGCCAGTAGACGCAGGGGGCACCCGACAGCGGGGCGTGCAGGTGATCGGCCGAGACGACACGCGCCGCGACGTGGGCGATGTCGTCTTCCGCCCCGTCTCCCAACGAACGGATCTCGGTCGGCCAGGGGCGCGACAGCAGCGCCGCCAGCCGTCGCCGGCGCCGGGCGATCCCCGCCAGCAGGCAAGCGCCGCCCAGCAGCCATCCGATGGCGACCCAGGCGCCGGGGGAGCTGACCATCCCCAGCGCGCGTGGTCCGAGGGCGATCTGTCCGAGGGCGCCGAGCAGCCCCGCCGCGACCTGTCCCGCTGCCAGGAGGCCGCAGGCCGCCTGTCCGATTCCCCACCCGAGCCCGATCGCGGCCTGACCGACGCTGATCGCGCCGAGCGCGACCTGGCCGACGGCGACGATGCCGACGGCGATCTGTCCGATCGCGATGACGCCGACCGCGGGCGGACGCCGGCCCGTCGAAGGGTCGATCCCGCGCACGACGTGCACCAGCGGCAACCGACCGATCCGCAGGCGCGACCGGTACTCGAAGCTGGCCGCCCCCGCATCCTCTGTCCGCGCCGGTCGTTCATGCGCAGCCATCACTAAAGCCTACGGCGCAGCTCCGGACCCTGCAACGTGCAGCTTTGCGTATAGTCTCGGTTCGTGCCGGCGCGCGCCTCGGGAACGGTCATCGTCGCGACTGTCTTCGGCGCGGTCATGGCCACCGCTGCAGCCACGACCGGGTGCGGCGCCTCCCGCCCGGCAGGCCGCGCCGTCGCGGCGGGGGCACCGACGGTTCCCGGGCCGGCGCGGGTCAGCAGCAACATCCTGCGCGCCGACTATGCCGGCTCGGCGCGTTGCGCCAGCTGTCACGCGGAGATCACGGCGGCCTGGCAGGGCGCGCCGATGCACCTCATGACGCGCGTGCCGGAGGGGGCGCGCGTCCAGGCGCCCTTCGACGGGACGACGTTTCGCTTCAAGGACGACAGCGCCCGCCTCACGGAAAAGGACGGCGCCCGCTTCGTCGAGCTGACCTCGGCGAGCGGCGGCCGTCACCTCTACCGCGTCACGCGCGTCATCGGCGGCCGCTACCGAGAGGACTTCGCCGGCCTCGAGGTCGGCTCGACGGACGCTGAGCGCGAGCTGATCCTTCCCATCTCGTACGTCTTCGAGACCAGGAGCTTCCGTCTCAAGGGCTATTCGGTGCTGGTGACGGAGCGGCCGGGGCTGCACGCGGGGGGCGTCTGGAATCAGACCTGCGTCTTCTGCCACAACACCGTCCCCTACTTCGATGATGTCTGGGGCGCGATCTATGAACAGGGCCGAGCCGGGGGCCGCGCGCCCGCGTACCAGGGGGAGGTGGTCGACAAGCTGCTGCCCCCGGACCGCCGCTTCCGGTTCGAGATTGACGGCGGCCGCACGGGCGCGCTCGTCGACGCGGTGGACGCCGAGGTGACGGCCATCGGCGGAACGCCGCCCGTCGCCGGAAGGGCAGCCGTGGGCGGCGATGGTCCCGAGCAGGCGCTCAAGCAGGGGATTCACGAGCTGCGGGCGCGATTCGCGGCGCGCCACTTCGTCGAGGTCGGCATCGGTTGCGAGGCCTGCCACGGCGGAAGCCGCCAGCACGCCGACGATCCGCGCGTGCTCCCGGACTTCGCCCCACGCAGCGCGTTCCTCGAGGCGCGGCCCGCGGTGGCGCGGACCGACGGTGAGGTGACGCGCGCCGAGCGGATCAATCGTGTGTGTGCCCGCTGCCACCAGGTGCTGTTCTCGCGCTACCCGTTCACCTGGGAAGGGGGACAGCGGCGCAGCGACAGCCCGGGCGGCAGCTCGATCACCTCGGGCGAGGGGCGCGACTTCTTGCTCGGCGGCTGCGCGCGCCAGATGTCCTGCGTGACCTGCCACGATCCGCACGGCGAGGATCGGCGTGCCGACCTCGAGCGGCTGGCCACGCCGGCCGGCAACGGGGTCTGCGTCCGATGCCACGCGCAGTACGCGGCGCCTGCCGCGCTGGCGACCCACGCGCACCACGATCCGAACGGCGCCGGCGCCAGCTGCGTCGGCTGTCACATGCCGCGCAAGAACATGGGGCTCGGCTATGCGCTCACCCGCTACCACCGGATTGGCCTCCCCGACGATCCCGTGCGCGTCGAGCGCGACCGTCCGCTCGAGTGCGCGCTCTGCCACACCGACAAGACCGTCGGCGAGCTGGTCACCACCATGGAGGGCTGGTGGGGGCGCAAGTACGATCGCGCGGCGCTGGCGGCGCTCTACGGCAGCCTCGACGCCCGGCCGCTGCCGGCGACGCTCGAGCGGGGCAGGGCGCACGAGCAGGCGGTGGCGCTGGCGACGCTGGGCGCGGCGCACGTGACGGCGGCGGCGCCAGAGGTTGCCCGTCAGCTGGTCAATCCGTACCCGCTGGTGCGTTACTATGCCAGGCGGGCGCTGGAGGCGCTGCGCGGCCAGGCGTGCGCCGTCGATCTCGATCGGCCGACGCCGGAGATCGCCGCGGCGGTGCGGGCCTGCGTCCCGGAGGCGTTCCCGGCGGGGGCACCTTCGCCGACGGGTGCCGGGACCGCCCGGGGCGGCAACGACGTCGACGAGGATTGAACGCGCTACAATCGCGCGCCGTGTCCGCCGAGGTCGCCGTCAAACCACAGCTCGTCCTGCTCACCGGGTTCCTGGGGGCGGGGAAGACGACCATCTTGAACCGGGTGCTCGGCGCGCAGCACCGCCGGCGGGTCGGGGTGATCATCAACGAGCTCGGGCGCATCGACATCGACACGCGCCTCATCAAGAGCCGCTCCGGGGACGTGATGGAGCTGGCGGGCGGCTGCGTCTGCCACGAGGTGCGCGTGCAGTCCGAGCTGTGGGCGGCGATCGCCGAGGTGGCGCGTCGCGCGCGTCCCGAGGTGGTGGTGCTGGAGACGACCGGGATCGCCGAGCCCTGGTCGATCCTCGACGGGCTCGAGGGGCTCGGTGATGCGGCGCCGGCCGTCGCCTCGGGTGTCGTCTGCGCCGTGGACGCCGAGGCGGCTTCCGGGCAGCTGGCGCGACACGAGGAGGCGCGCGCGCAGATCGAGGCCGCCGATCGAATCGTCCTCACCAAGCTGGATCTCGCGGCGCCCGAGGCGGTGGTGGCGCTGCATCGCGAGCTCGCCCGCCGCAACCCGGCCGCCGAGCGCGCCAGCTTCCCGCAGACCGACGAGGCGACCGCCGAGCTGGTCCCCTGGCTGCTCGACGTCAGGGCGTCATCGCGCGCGCGCGCGCCACACGGGCCGCACCAGCATGGCCAGCTGGCCGCCATCGCCTACAGCGACACGGCGGCGCTGCTCGGCGAGCCGCTGCTGGCGGTGGTCGAGCGCCTCGGCCCCAGGCTGGTGCGGGCCAAGGGGTTCGTTCATCTCGCCGGCGAGCCCCGCCGCGGGTTTCTCGAGCGCGCCGGCCTGCGCACGGAGCTGCGCCTCGGCGAGCCGTGGGGCACCGAGGTGCCGGCCACCGAGATCGTCCTCATTGGCGAGGGGCTCGACGCGGGGGCCATTCGCCGGCAAATCTGGGCCTGCCGCGCCAGATAGGCGCGCCCGCCGGCCTGGCAGGCGGCGCCGGCACGCCCGGCGTTACTTCTGAACGCCGACCGACTTCAGCGCTTCGAGCTTGCCGAGATCGAGGCCCGCCACGGCCGCCTTGAGCTCCGGGAGCTCGACGCCGTTGCCGCGGGCGGCGACGATGAAGCGGTCACCGAGCACGACGGTGAACTCGTTGCTGCCGCCCGGGCGCTTCGACCCCTTCTCGTGCATCAGACGTCCGTCGACCTTGTCGGTCTTCTCGAAGCCATCGTCGTCTTCCCGCTCCCCCTGCACGTTCATCCAGCCGGCCAAACCGATGAGGCCGCTGGCGCCGCCGGTGTCGGTGATCTCCAGCGTGACGTGCTTCTTCGCGTGGTCGCTGTAGACCCCTTCGGCCTTCGATACGGCCAGCCCCACCATGCCGTTCTTCTCGGCGCTGCCGCCGGTCTTGTCGAGGCCGGCGAACGTGGTCGGGACGAACGGCTTGAGCTGGTCGATGCCGATCGGATCGACGCGCTTGCCGCCGCCGAGGATCGCGCCCAGCCCCTGCATCGCCGCTTGCGCCTGGGCGTTGGGGTCGCCGCTCTTCTGCGCCGCTTCCATCTTCTTGCTGCTCTCCTCGGCCGCCTGTCCCATCGCCTGCATCTTCCCGAGGAAGCTGTCCTTGTCGAACTGCACGGCCCCGGTCGGCCCCGCGCCGCCGGTGTGCGGAAGACCCGCCAACCCGCCCCGCGCCAGCATCCCGGCGCCGCCCACGACACCGCCAACCGCCCCGATGACGATCCCCAGCACGATGGCGCAGATGACGATCACGATCGTGTAGCCGAATGACCTCTCCTTCGGATTCTTCATCAGAACCGGCAGTCCGAGGTAGAGCAGGTAGAGGCCGTAAAACGAGGCGATGATCGCCAGGACACCGAGGGAGGTGAGGACCATCAGGACACCGGCCACCCAGGCCGGTGTGTACGAATAGACGGCGAGCTTCAGCGCCTGGGCGCTGCTCTTCTGACCGCCGAAGCTGGGCGCCAGCGCGTTGATGATCACCGAGAGGACGAAGATCCCCACCAGGGACAGCGCATAGGTCACGACGGCCAGCGTGAGCCCGGTGCCGAGCGGCACGTGGTAGGTCCCGATGAAGGGGATGGTGCGTCCGATGAACACGCCGCCGACGAAGCTGGCGATCGGAGGGATCGCCGCCAGCGGCGCGACGTACCCGATCATCAGATCGCGTGTCGACGTCGGCTCCGCCTCGATGACCGGCCACTCGGCGTTTGGTTTCAGGCAAATCGCCTTGATGCGATCGATCATCGGCATGACGGCCTCCTTGATGGGGGACGGCAGTGTAACGCTGTCCCGGGTGCAATGTTCCGTTCGGAGCGACGCCAGCCCGCGGAAAGTTCCTAAAGGCAGATTGCGCTGGTATGATTGCCTGGTGAAACGGACGTTCGGCTGGTTGACGCATGAAGCGTGCCTGTCGGCCCTCGGGTTTGCGATGCTGGCGGGCGCTTCCGCGCACGCGGCTTCAGCGCCCGCCCGCTCCGACAACGACGACCCTCCCTCGGATTCTTCCTCGACGGGGACGGCCAACGAGTCGGCGCCTCCGGCGGCCGAGCCAGCCGCGAGTGAGAGCGAGTCTCCGCCGGCGCCTCGCAGAGCCACACCGCGCATTCACCTCCCGCCGCCGCAAGAAGAGGAGACGCCGCTGTGGCTTCGCCACCCGGGCTCGGGCCTGACCTTCGACTTTGGAGGGTTCGGCGGCGGGACCGATCTGGCGACCGCGCAGTTCTCCGACGGCAGCACGGCAACGCTGAGCGCCGGGGGCGGGGGCTTCGCTTCGGTGGGCGGTCTCTGGACGCCGCTCTGGCTCGGTGACGAGCTGGGATTGGGCGTGGGCGGCTACGTCGGGGTGAAGTATCAGACGGTCGGCGGGTCGAACAGCAACCTGTCGCTGACCCGATTTCCGATCGGCCTTGCGGCGCACGCGCTGCTCCGGCTCAGCGAGCGTTGGTTCTTGTTGCTGAGGGGCGGTGTTCAGAAGGAATACGGGATCGGCCTCTCGGGCGGCGGCGACGTCAGCGGCAGCGCAGATCTGGACGGGTCATTGGGCCCGCTCGGCGAGGGTGGCTTTTACTACGTCACCCACATCGGCGGAGACCGCATGGCGGTCGCTTTGACCTTTCGTTACACGAGCGCCCACGACACGCTCGGTGGCATGACGTTCAGTGCCAACAGCGCCGGCGGTCTCTTGGCCATTCACTACAACTTGTAGAGCTACTTGAGGTCGAGCAGCTCGACCTCGAACAGCAGCGTGGCGTTGGGCGGGATGACGCCGCCTGCGCCGCGCGCGCCGTAGCCGAGGCCGGGCGGAATGAGCAGCGTGCGCTTGCCGCCGATCTTCATTCCCGCCACCCCTTCGTCCCACCCTTTGATGACCTGGCCGCGCCCGAGCGCGAAGGAGAACGGACTCTTGCGATCGTGCGAGCTGTCGAACTTGGCGCCCTTGGTGCCGTCGGTCCAGAGCCAGCCGGTGTAGTGCATCACGCAGGTTCCGCCGGTCGCCTCGGCGCCGGTGCCGGGCTGGGTGTCTTCGTACTGGAGGCCGCTTGTCGTCGTCGTCATCGCCATGCGGCGGGTTATATCGCAGAATCAGCCCCGATTGCCCCCGCGTTTGGTCTCCAGCTCGGCCCAGCGCGCGTAGAGGCGGTCGACCTCGGCCCGGCGCTGGTCGACCAGCGCCAGCAGCTCGATGAGGCGCGCGGCGTCGGCGGCGTGCTCGGGCCGTTCGCTGTCGGCGACGGCCTCGTTCACCGCCGTCTCGGCGCGGGCCAGGGTCTCTTCGATGGCGTCGTACTCGCGCTGCTCCTGGTAGCCGAGCTTGCGGCGGCCGGCGCCGGAGGCTGTCGCGGACGCGGCGTTGGTCGCCTTCGCTGCCGCGCGGGCCGCGACGAGACGCTCCGCTCGCCACCCCTCCCACTGCGCGAGGCTAGCGAAGGGGACGATCGCGTTGGCGCCCGAGGAGGGTGAAGGATCGAACGCCAGGATGGTCGTCGCCACCTGGTCGAGGAAGTACCGATCGTGCGTCACCAGCAGCACGGCGCCGTCGAAGCCGGTGAGCGCTTCTTCCAGGACGGCCAGCGTCGGCAGATCGAGATCGTTGGTCGGCTCGTCGAGCACCAGGATCTGGGCCTCCTGCAGCATGAGCGCCGCCAGCAGCAGCCGGCTCTGCTCGCCGCCGGAGAGCTTGCCGACCGGCGTGTTCATCTGTTCGCTGGTGAAGAGAAACCGTTCCAGGTAACCGCGCACGTGCACGCGCGCGCCGCGGTAGCTGACGTAGTCGCCGTCGGGGCAGACCGTGTCGGCCAGCGTGCGCGCCGGATCGAGCGCGTCGCGGGTCTGCTGGAAGTAAGCGACCTTGAGGCCGTCGGCGCGCAGGACGGTCCCTTCCGACGGCGCCTCGACGCCCAGCAGGACCCGAATCAACGTCGATTTCCCGCAGCCGTTCGGACCGAGGAGCCCGATGCGCGAGCCGGGACCGAGAAAGAGATCGACCCCCTTGAAGATCGTCCGGCCGTCGTAGCTCTGGCCGACGCCCTTCGCTTCGACCAGACGCTTCGGACGACGTTCCGACGACTGAAAGTCGAGCGTCGCGGTGCGCGACTGGTTGCGGCGACCGAGCT
>Ga0210388_10004822_pt1 | contig 10537 bp, 8 predicted proteins | sample IncBWC19OmetaG_FD_155485 | JGI IMG/M metagenome (GOLD analysis project Ga0210388, IMG submission 155485) | Forest soil microbial communities from Barre Woods Harvard Forest LTER site, Petersham, Massachusetts, United States - Inc-BW-C-19-O ...
GCTCCGGCCCCGGCACGAACCGGCGCACGGCGAGGACGTCTGCCCCCCGGCCCACCCGGAACGACGCGTCGCGCGGATCGTCAGGGCTCCCTTCGACCTCGATCCAGAGATCGGCGTCGACGACGTCCGACCCCAACCACACCGTGACCTGCTGCGTCAACGCCGAGGCTTCGAGACATGTCGCACCCGGCACGACGCGGAGCGCCTCGCTCAAGGCTTGCTTGCCATCACTGCCCGCCGCGCCGGACGCGGCAAGGACGACGGCGAACGTCGCACCCGCAGCTTGCGCACGAAGCATGCTCCGCGAGAGCGGCCCGGCGGCCCGACGATCCCACAGCATGAAAGGCACGGGGCACGGGTAGGTTACATCCTCCCCGCAGCGACGCACGGGCTCCGACGGGCGGCGGCCGGTTCCCGCGATGGCTGCACGAGGGCCCACTGGCCGATCCGGCCAATGGTTGGCCCGATCGGTCACTGCGGCCGAGAGCCCTCAGGCGAGATACGCGCTCCGCCGGACGACGTCCGGCAGCGACGCAGGAGCGATGGCGCGGGTGTCCGGAGAGGGCACGAGGCCGAGCGCCAAAAATTCCGGGATCTCGTTCTTGAGTCCAAGCGCGACGAGCGGCACCAGCGCCCGCGCCTGCGCGAGCCCCGCCCTGCCGAGGCACATGCGGTTGAAGCTCACATGACCGAGCTCGTCGACGAGGATCTCGATCACCCGTTCTTGCACCGCGTCGCGGAGCTCGGGTTCGTCCTCGAGGATCCGTTCCGAAGCGTGAAGGAGGTTCATGAACATGATCGTCCCGACGATCTCTCCCGCCAGGATCAGCGGGCGCGCCAAGAGCTCCGGAAGCGTCGCGATGCTTCCGATGAGCATCTTGAACGCGGCCTTCGGCGTGAAAGGCGCCGTCACGTCGAGGCCATAGAGACGCGAAGTGCTGAGCAGGATCTTCGTGTGGTAAGTCTCCTCTACGAGAAGCACGACCTCGACGTCGTCTTCCTGGCCGCTCATGAGACGCTTGCAGGCCTTGTCGATGACCTGCGTGACGCCGTAGGCCTCGGCCGCGTTCGTCTTCACGAGCGCCAGGAGGAGGAGCATCTCCGGTGACGTCTCGAGGCGGGGATCGTATCCGGCGTATTGCTTGTCGAACAGGGCGCGATCGATGGGCCGCGGATCGGGCACGTGACGGAGGTGCCTTTCCATCTTCTGTTCGCGCAGCGAAAGCGTTCGTCGCTCGAGGTCGAGCACTCCGTCGCGATCGGCGAGAAACTGCCGGTACGAAGCGCGGTTCTCGCGGCGCGCGTCCACGGAAAGAGGCGAGAAGAGATCGAGCATGGGGGGAGTCCTTTTCGGCGGGCGGTCGACGAAGGCGTCGATCGATACGCCGGTGGTCTACCCGCGAGCGGATCGGCGGGCGCGGCCAAGGGTTTGCCCAGCTGGCCAATTGCGAACCCGAAGTCGTAGAGTGCGCCTGACATGGGGCCTACGCCGCCGCCCGGGCCGTATCGCTCGATTGCTCCCGCGCCGCCGTTCCGCGTCGCGTTCGGGAATCCCGGTCGCGCGCGTCTCCGCATTCTTTCCGGGCTCGCGCTCCTCGCGGTGAGCGCCATCGCCATCCTCGGCTGGATTCTCCGCGGCGGGCACGTCGTCGGGTCGGTCGTGATGCCCGCCCTCGTCGGGGCGACGCTCATTGCGCGCGCCAGGTGGGGTACGATCGAGCTGTCGCGCGAACGTGGCGTCCTCTCGGTCGCCTGGCGAGCGTCGGTCCGGCAAACGCTCCACGAATTGCAGCTCGGCGACGTCGAGTCGATCGATATCCTGCCCGCGTCCTTTCGGCTCCAGAACCCCGGTTACGATCTCTGCCTGACGCTGCGAGACGATCGCCGGGTCGTGCTCCTGCGCGGCACGACCGAAGCGGAGCTCGAACCGGATCGCGTTGCGATTGCCAACTTCCTCCGCGCACACGGATTGCCCCGGCGCGCCGCGGACGTCGGCCCCGAGAGCCGCGTCCGGATCGAGCAGTCTCCGCCCGCGGAGGAAGCCGAGGGCGAATCGGAGGAGCGCGCGATGCGCAGGTGAGCGTGACCGAAGACAGAAACGTGCCAGCCCCTACAGCTCCCGATACGCGCGGGCTCTTCCGTCAAAGCGACACACCGTCCCGCCGATGCGTGAAAAAGGGGCGTTTCGGTACACGATTCGAAGCCCACAAGGAAGAAGTATCCCCGGGATTCGTGCAGTTGCTGGGGAGGCATGGTCACTGCACGCGCGCCGCCCGTGGGAAGGCTCACCCTGCTTGTCCCGGGCGTCACCGCGGGGGTCCTGAGCGTCGCCGCGGGCTGCGGCTCGTCGGAGCACGCGGCCGGAGGCGCGGCGGACGGCGGGAACCTCGATTCGACGGTCTCGATCCGCTCGCCTGGCGCGGACGCGGAGGGCAAGACGGGCGACGCGGGCGAATCTGGCGATGCCGGCGTCCCTCACACCGCGAAGTTTCCCGTGAAGAACGTCGTCTTCATGGTGAAAGAGAACCGCACGTTCGACATCTACTTCGGCAAGTTTCCCGGCGCGAACGGTGCGACGACGGGCCAGGTCTGCGACGGCGGGACCGTGCCGCTCAAGCGAATGCTCGACCGATCCTCGCCGGACATCTCGCACACGTGGGACTCCGCGCTCACCTCGTACAACGACGGCGGGATGAACTGCTTCGATCGGATCACGACCGGCAAGCACCCGGGCGGGGGCCCGCTCGGATATCAGGTCGCCGACCCCGCCGACATTCCGAACTACTGGCTCCTCGCGCAGACGTTCGTCCTGTCGGACAACTTCTATTCGAGCCTTCACGGTCCGAGCTTTCCGAATCACCTCTACACGATCGCCGCCACGAGCGGCGGCGTCACCGACAATCCGATTACCTCTGAGCCCAAGCTCCCCGACGCGCCGCAGGTCGGCCCGTGCTCGTCTGCGACCGACTGCCCCGAACCAGGTGAGGCAGGGCTCGAACCCAGCGACGTCACGCCGTACAAGGTCGCATCGGGCATCTGGGGTTGCGACGCTGACCCGAAGGTGAGGGTCCCGGTGCTCGACGAAGAGGGTGAGGTGGAGGAGATCTACCCGTGCCTCGACTTCCAGACGCTGGGTGACGAGCTCAACGCCGCGGGGATCACCTGGAAGATGTATGCCCCGGTGGAGGGCAAGTACGACGGAGGCTTCCAGGGCTCGGGCGGCTACATCTGGACCGTCTACGACGCGATCCGCCACATGCGCGACAGCCCCGACTGGGCGCAGCACGTCGTCCCCATCGACGACTTCGCCGTCGACGCGAAGGCCGGGACCTTGCCGGCCGTCTCCTGGATCTCCACGCCGACGCCCGTGAGCGAGCACACGCCCGCCAGCGTGTGCACCGGAGAGAACTGGACGGTGAGCCTCCTGCAAGCGCTCGCCGCCGGACCGCAGTGGGCTACGAGCGCGACCTTCGTGACGTGGGACGACTTCGGCGGATTCTACGACCACGTCCCACCGACCCAGGTGGACAAGTACGGATTCGGCTTCCGGGTGCCGCTCCTCGTCGTGTCGCCGTACGCGAAGGGCGGCACCATCGACCACACGCGCGCGGAGTTCAGCTCGGTGCTCAAGTTCATCGAGAGCGACTTCGATCTGCCGCCGCTCACCCAGCGCGACCAGGACGCCGTCGACATGACCCAGGACTTCGACTTCACCCGCGCGCCGATCGCCCTCCCGACGATGCAGCAGCGCGTGGCGAGTCCCAACGCAGACGCAGGCTGCGGAACCTACTGAGAGGGGCGCGACCCCGATGTCCAGCAAAGCACTCGCGCTCGCCCTCGCCGCCTCGTGCGTCGTGCGGCTCTCCAGCGCGCGTGCGGACGACGCCGCGAGCCCCGACCAGATCTCACCGAGCGACGACGCGGCCGCGGGTCGGGATCCGCTCGACGTGATGGCCGAGCTGGGGGCGAGTCTGCGCGTCGTCGCGGCGTTCCGGCTCGGCGTCGAGTACGTCGGGCAGGATCTCGAGGAGTCGTTCACTCCGGGTGCCGAGGGCGGCGCGCGGCACTTCGTCGGACCGATTGCCTCCTGTCAGCTCTTCGATGAGCGCATGAGCATCGTCGCCGGGCCGGCCATCGGCCTGTCGTCGCTCTCCCCCACCTTCGTCGGACGGCTGGCGCTGTCCTACGGCTTCTGAGTCGGACGTCGACGCCACCCTTGGAGCACGCGATGAAGCACGCGATCGCCTTCTGCGCACTCTCTCTCGGCGTCTCCGCGGCGGGTTGCGGAGGCGAAAGCGCCGTGTCCTCCGGCGCCGACGCCTCCGCGCCGGCGGACGCGCTGGCCCGCCAGCCGGCGGACGCAGCGAGTCCGGCGACGCCGGACGCCGCGCCCGATGCCCAGCCGACCGCCGGCAAGATCGAGCACGTCGTCCTCATCATGCAGGAGAACCGGTCGTTCGATCACTACTTCGGGATGTTCCCCGGGGCCGATGGCTTCACGCTGGACGCCAGCGGCAACCCCACGAACTGCAATCCCGACCCGAACCTCGACGGCGGTTGCGTGGCGGTGTTCCACGACCCGACGGACTCGAACTCGGGCGGCCCGCACAGCGCCGCGGCGTTTCAGACGTGCTTCGACGACGGCAAGATGGACGGGTTCATCAAGAACGCCGAGGGAGCCAAGACGGCCTGCGCCGATCCCCAGGACCCGACCTGCAGCAACGGCAAGCTCATCGACGTGATGGGCTACAAGACGGGCGCTGACATCCCCAACTACTGGGCCTACGCGCGCACGTTCACGCTGCTCGATCATCAGTTCGAGAGCGACGCCTCGTGGAGCTGGCCCATGCACCAGTACATGGTCTCGGAGTGGGCCGCGCTTTGCACCTCGGCCAGCCCGATGAGCTGCACGAGCAACATCGGGCCCAAGGGGCCCGATGCGAAGGGCTTCTACTCGTGGACGCCGCTCACCTATCTCCTCGACGCGAAGAAGGTCAGCTGGCGCTACTACCTCTCGCAGGGCACCACGCCCGACTGCGACAACGACGAACAGGAGTGTCCGCCCGAGACGCAGCTTGCCAACGTCCCCAGCATCTGGAACCCGCTTCCGTACTTCGAAGTCGTCAAGAACCGGAACGAGCAATCGTCGAACGTCGTGACGATCGATCACTTCTATAACGACGTGAAGGCCGGGACGCTGCCCGCGGTCTCCTGGATCGCGCCGGCGGGGGAAGTCAGCGAGCACCCGCCCAACCCGGTCAGCGAAGGTCAGGCCTACGTGACGTCCATCGTCAACGTGATCATGCAGGACCCCGTCCTCTGGACCAACACGGCCATCTTCGTCTTCTGGGACGACTGGGGCGGCTTCTACGACCACGTGCCCCCCACGAAGGTCGACGCGAATGGATATGGGCTGCGAACTCCGGGGATCGTCATCAGCGCGTGGGCGAAGCCGAAGAACGTGGACCACCAGGAGCTCAGCTTCGACGCCTACGCGAAGTTCATCGAGGACACATTCCTCTCCGGCCAGCGCCTGGATCCAGCGACCGACGGCCGCTCGGACTCTCGACCGAACGTCCGCGAAGCGCTGCCGACGCTCGGCGACCTCCGCCTGGACTTCGACTTCTCGCAGACTCCTAATGAGCCCCTCGTCCTGAAGCCGATGTGAGGTCCTACGCGAAGCGCGGCCTGGTTTGTGTTCCCGCCCCGCTTGCCACCTGCGTAGCGCTCCCCATATGGTTAACGGTCGGGTCGGAGGGCGATGACATGATGGCGTCGGACTGGATACATGCGACGCCGTTGCGTGTGCTGGGCCTGTGCCTGGGCGTGCTTTTTGCCGTCGCCGCGTTCGCACTCGCACAACTCATCGTCGCGCACCGGCGGCGCATGACGCGCGAGGAGCCGGTCCTCCGCTGCATCCGCGAGCTCCGCTGGGAAGCGGCCTGGGCGGCAGACGCGTACCGCGAGCGACTCGCCAAGCGGCTGCGCGCGAAGCTCGGCGTCGGCGCGCAACGGTATGCGGTGCGCGGTAGCACGCAGGTCGATCTCTCCTTCGATTACCAGGGCACCACCTGGTTCATCGCCGTGCAGGACCGACTTGCAAACCTGCAGCGAACGCGGATCCAGCGGGACATCGCCGACCTGCTCATCGACTGCACGGAGCGCCGGGTCGAGCGCCCGACGGTCGCCGTCGTGGTCGGCGTGCCGGGCGGCGGCCGGCACGTGAACCCGGAGCTCAGGGCGCTTCGCGCTGCGCTCGTCTGCGGCGCAGCACGTCCGCCGGCGCGCGCGGCGTCCGATTTCAACTACGAGCTCGTGGCCGTGCCCGTCTCTGGCACTTCGGCTTTTCCGCCGGGCGCGGCGGGCGCTTCGCCGGTTCACCAGTAGACGCTCGCCGATCCGAGCAGGGTGCGCGGAATGCCCGGCGTGAAGCTGATTCCGACGGGAGGGTTCGGGCCCTCTCCGGGCGCTCGCGACTGGACGGCGAACTGCCCTTCGCGCCACGTCACATCGCCCACGTTGAGGAGGTTCGCGGCGAGCTCGACATTCTTCCAGCGCGCGCCGGCCTGGGCATCGACCAGCGTGAATCCGGTCGCGGTCAGCGTTCCGTCCTGCGTGGCGTGACGTTCGGACATCGACTGCACGTGCACCGACCCGACGAGGGTCACGCTGTCGATGGTTCGCCGGACGCCGAGGCCCGCGCTGAAGGTGCGGACCGGGGCGAGCGGGACGAACGCGTTCCCGGCTGCGATGTCGGCCGCGTCCGTGTATCGCGCGTGGGTGACCGTGAACGCGGCGTCCGCGAAGACGGTGTCGCCGAGGTTGTACTTGCCGGTGAACTCGCCGCCGTAGCGTCGCGTCGGACCCGAGGGACCGATCGACGCCGTGTCGCCGTCGATCGTGAGCTCTGACTGAAGATCGAGCAGGAAGCCCGCGGCGCCGAGCGACAGTCCCTTCAGCGGTCGTATCACGGTCCCTACCTCGTACCCCGTGGCCGTCGCGAGGAGGGTCGTAGCGCTGCCCTCGATGATCGTGCGTGCGTCATTGGAGTGAAACCCGCGTCCGTAGTTGACGAAGACGTCCTGGCCGTCCCACGGCGAGACGACCATGGTCGCCTTGGGAGAGAGCTGCGCCTGCCCGCGGACGCCCGAGAACTGATCGACGGCAGTCTGGCTCTGGTTGCTCACGGCCACGTCCACGCGGTCGCCGCGCGCCCCGAGCACGAAGCGCAGCCAGCGCGCGGGACGGAAGTCTTCCTCGGCGTAGAGCCCGATGCCGGTCTCGTCGATGTTCGAGTCCGCGATCGGCCCAGGTATGTTCGCGTCGACGCCGTCCAGGCGTTTTCGGTCGCGGTCCCGATGGAGCTCGCTGTGGATCGCATCGCCCCGTACCTGCAATCCGAAGGTCGACCGGACGTCGATCCCGCCGAGCCTCGCTCGATGGCTGACTCGCAGGCGAGTCCCGACCTCGCTCCGCGCGTCGTCCTGCTCGATCTCGGATCCGTACTGAATGCCGTCCGGCTGGAACGACGCCGCAATGCCATCGTTTGGAAAGAGCTGAAAGGCATATTGCAGGGCGTAGGCGATCACGTCGAGGTCGGTATTGCCCTCGAGGCGTCGGTGATAAGAGAGCGACTCCTGCAGGCGCTGGGTGCCCCCTCCCTGACTGGGATCGAGAGAATCCCAGCGGCTCACGCATCGCGAGCCGGCGTAGGCCGCAGGCGTCGGCGTGCCGTCTCCCTCGCCGCAAACGTCGCGCGCCGGGAGGACTCCAGACGCGTTCCAGGAGCCACCGTACGCCGTCAGCGTCGCCGACATCGAGCTCCGGTCGTCGAGGTCGTGCGTCATCTTCACGTACCCGTTGAAGCGCGTGAAGTCGTCCGGGTGGATGAAGGGACCGTCGTCGCGATAGACCTCGGCTGCGGTCAGCATGCGCCAGTCGGCGCCGAGGTCGGGCGACTCGAGTGCCACGAAGCGCGTGTGAGAGTAAGGGCCGACCTCGGCCTTCGCGTAGCTCTCCGCGACGTGATCGGCCATGCGAAAGTCGACGGACCCGGCGGTGGCGAAGTCTCCGGCGCCGGCGGCGTACGGTCCTTTCGTCGCATCGATCGAGGCGATGGTCTCCGGAATGAGAAAGTGCAGATCGGAGTATCCCTGCCCGTGCGCGTGGCTCACCATGTTGATCGGCGTGCCGTCGACCGAGAACGCGATGTCGGTCCCGTGGTCCGCGTCGAAGCCGCGCAGAAAATACTGATCCGCCTTCCCGCCGCCCGAATGCTGCACCGCAAACAGACCGGGAACGGCTTCCACGATGTTTTCGACCTTGTATCGCGGAATGAGAGAGAGCTCAGCCTGGCTCGTCCGGGAATCGGAAGCCGCCGTCGGCTCCTGCGAGGTTCGCTGCGCCACCACGAGCGTCGATTGATTCACACCCTGCTGGAGCGGAGCTTCGGCGGGAGGCGATGACGGCGGAGAGGACGACCGAGGCGGAGAGGACGGCGCGGGGGACACCGTCGGTATCGGGAGACCGGCGGGCGAGGACGGCGGCAGCCGGAAGGGGACTGCGAGCTCGACGCTCGAGGGTATGGGAGTCCCGCCGCGCCTCGCGGGCTCGAACGTCCAGCTCTTCACGGCCGCGAGCGCCGCGTCGTCGAAGCCGTGCCCTGCCGATTGCGTCACCTGCGAGGCGGCGACCTGGCCCGCAGCATCGATCGTCAGCTCGAGACCGACGGTCCCTTCGATGCGATCGCGCAGCGCTTCGGGCGGATATTCCGGCTCCACGGTCGTCCTCGGCCTGGGCGGCGTGAGCTCGGCCTCGCTCGTGGCGGGTGGATTCTCGCCCGCTCGATCCTGCGCGTGCACGGGCAACGAGGCCGCGAGGACGGCGATGCTCGCGATCCACGAGCACGTTCGGACGAGGGCGTTCATGGTCTTCCCCAGCGGATCACCGCAATCGGAACTGCACGGTCCAGCTCACGCGAACGCGGACAGGACGTCCGTCCTTGACGGCCGGCGCGAAGCGAAAACGTCGAGCTGCGCGCGCCGCCGCTTCGTCGAGGCCGTAGCCGCTTCTTCGCACGGCGCGCACGCTCTCGACGGCGCCCTCTCTCGACACGACCATCTCCAGCTTCACGTCGGCTTCCACGCCATCGGCCTGCGCGTCCGCCGGATACGTGGGGACCTCGCTCTGCACCAGACGGGCGGGGGTGTCGACGGCCTGCTCGGAGAGCGGAGTCGTGTCATCGACGCCGCCTGGGGCCGAGAACTCCGCGCCAGCGGGTCGCGCAAGGTCGTGCGTGTCCGCGAAACCCGTGAGATCGCGCGCATCCGGCGGCGGGATCGGGACTGCCAGCGCGAAGTGCGGCAGCGGACCCTCGGTCACGTCCGCCGCTCGCCCGTCGCTCGGAGCGCGAGTCGGGGTCTGGGCGCGAGGGCGCGTCGTCTCGTGGACGGCGCGTGGATGCGCCTGCATCGACAGCGGCGGCGCCTTCTCCAGTGGAGGCGCTTCGTCGGGCGAATCGAGGTCTGCAGGCTCCAGTTCGACGTCCACCGCCGCGGCTTGCCCGGTCCCCGCCGCGGTCCCCCCGGCCAGCGCGCCTGGGGCGAAGAATGCGGCCCCGTGCAGGATCGCCGAGACGCCGAGCACCAGAGCCTGCCGGGAAACGGAGCTGACGTGCAAGGTCATGCGGGACCGACATACGACCCAGGCGCTCGAGAGGTTTCGCGAACGTTTGGTGACTGCCCGTGTCTGCATCGAGTCCGGAGCCGACAAGATGGCGTGCCCTCTCGGCGCCGAGGAATTCGCGAAACGCTTTCGGAGCATCGCGCGTAGGGCTCGTCGACCCGCGACGCGCGAGCCTGCGTGTCGCCGTCGGAACCGGAGGCGAGCGGTGATCGATTCCTTTGCGTCCTGTGTGCCCCGCGCCGTGCGCGCGTCGATGGTGCCCGCTGTCTTGATCGGGTCGTGCCTTGCGACGGGGTCCGTCGCGATGGGCTGCAGCCGCGTGGCCGCTTCGTCCAGGCCGTCGGCGGAAACGCAGAAGGGGGCGCCGTCGCCCGGCGAGCCCTCGGACACGACCACGGTGCTCGCGCTCGCGTCGACTCATGACGACGGCGAGACCGACCGATCGATCGCGCACGACGAAGTCATCGCGACCAAGCTTCCGTCGAAGCCGGAGTCGTGGACTCTCCTCGGAAGCGCATGGGTGCGCAAGGCGCGCGAGTCGTCCGATCCGGGCTACTACCTGAACGCGAACGCGTGCGCCGACCTGGCTCTGCGGGCGTCACCGGGCGACGCCGGGGCCCTCGATCTGCGCGCCATGGTGCTCCTGAACCAGCACCGCTTCGACGAGGCGCGCTCCCTGAGCGAGAGCGTGGTTGGGCGGGTCACCGACGATTCGGTCGCGTACGGCACGCTCAGCGACGCACTCCTCGAGCTCGGCCGGATCGACCCGGCGACGACCGCGGCGCAGGCCATGATGGACCTCAAACCGAGCGCGGCGTCGTATTCGCGGGCGGCGCATCTGCGATGGATTCGC
>Ga0210388_10004823_pt1 | contig 10534 bp, 8 predicted proteins | sample IncBWC19OmetaG_FD_155485 | JGI IMG/M metagenome (GOLD analysis project Ga0210388, IMG submission 155485) | Forest soil microbial communities from Barre Woods Harvard Forest LTER site, Petersham, Massachusetts, United States - Inc-BW-C-19-O ...
GAAAACGGCGGTGTCGGCATGAACGCCTCCACCGGCGAGGATTCCACCGACTTCTTCTACAACTTCCCCGCCAATCGTGTCGAGCTCTGGTTCTACCTCGAATCCGCCCGTTTCTACCATCCCGTCTACCGCGAGTTTTATAAGGAGCGCGACGTCGTCCGCGAGGAGCGCCGCATGCGCGTCGAATCCGATCCGCAGGGCAAGCTCATGGAGCAGATGCTGGCCACTTCGATCGCTGCGCATCCCTATCGCAACATGCCCGGCGGCTGGGCCAGCGACATCGAAAACCTGCGCGTCAAGGATGCCGAAAAGTTCTTCGCCCAATACTATGTGCCGGGCAATATCACGATGGCTGTGGTCGGCGACGTCAACCCCGCGCGCATTAAAGCTCTCGCCGCCGAATACTTCGGGCGTCTTCAAAAACACACTCTGCCCGATCCGATCATGACGACCGAACCCGAGCAGGAAGGCCCGAAATCGACCGACATCTCCTCACCCGCTCAGCCTATGGAGTTCGTCGCCTACCATCGCCCCGATCAGTACGACAAAGACGATCCCGTCTTCGAAGTCCTCTCCGGCCTGCTTTCCGGCGGGCGCACCAGCATCATGTATCGCGACATGGTTCGCGACAAAAAGCTCGCCCTCGAAGCCGGCGCCGAATCCCAGTTTCCGGGCGGCAAGTACCCGTCGCTGTTCTTCTTCTACCTGATCCCTGGCCTCGGTCACACCGCCGCCGAGAACGAGAAGGAACTAGACGTGATCCTGGCGGATCTCAAGAAGGAGAAGGTGGATGAGCCGTCGTTGGCGCGTGTAAAGACCCGAACCCGCGCCGGTCTGATCCGGCAACTCGACAACAACGAGGGTCTCGCGCAGCTTCTCGCCAGCTACCACGCGAACTACGGCGACTGGAAAAAACTATTCACCTCCATCGACGAAATCGACAAGGTAACGGCGGATGATGTGCAAAGAGTGGTACGGCAATATTTCACGCCGTCAAACAGAACCGTAGCCCTGACATTCCAGCCCGAAGAAGGAGGTGCAAAATGAGCCATTCGTTACCGCTCGCTGTCGCGCGCGGCTCAGCGGGACGAAGCGTTTACAGAGCCGTGACTGTTAAGGAGCGGTGCTCAATACTTCTTCTGTTATCCTGCGTCGCCGCCTCGGCGCAAACTGCGATCCCGCCGTCCTGGAAGGATCTGAAGTATCCGCCGCTGAAAGAAATCCAGATCCCGAAGGTTGAGGAGTCAACCTTACCGAACGGTCTTAAAATCTACCTTCTCGAGAACCACGAACTCCCGCTGATACGCGGCCTTGCTCTCGTCAGAACCGGCAACCTCTTCGACCCCGCCGATAAAGTAGGACTCGCCACCATCACCGGCTCACTCATTCGCAGCGGAGGCACAGCCGCCAAAACCGGCGACCGCATCGACGAAGAACTCGAAAACATAGCCGCATCCATCGAGAGCCAGATCGGCGAAAGCTACGGCTCGATCTCTTTCTCCACGCTCAAGGAACGCACTGACGAAGTCCTTGCCACGTTCCACGATGTCCTCACCGCCCCCACTTTCCGCGAAGAGCGCCTCGACCTCATCAAAACGCAGCTCCGCAGCGGCATCGCGCGCCGCAATGACGATGCCCACGGCATTTCGGAACGCGAATTCGCCGCCCAGATCTACGGCTCCAAAACGCCTTATGCCTGGGAAATGGAATACGCCCATGTCGATAACATCAAGCGCGCCGACGTCGAGAGTTTCTACAAGCGCTACTACTTCCCGGCCAACACAATCCTCGCCGTGCAGGGAGATTTTTCCGCGCCCGAGATGAAGGCGAAACTCGAGAAGCTCTTCGCGTCCTGGAACGTGCAGCAGCCCGCCGTGCCGAAGTTTCCTCCGGTCAGCAACACTCCCAAGCCGGGCATCTATGTGGCCACCAAGACCGATGTTACGCAAACCAATCTGGTGATCGGTCAGCCCGGCGGCATTCTCAGCGATAAGGATTACCCGGCGCTCGAAGTGATGGCCGATATTCTCGGCGGCGGCTTCCAGAGCCGTCTCTTCCAGAAGGTGCGAACACAGCTTGGCTACGCCTATGACGTTTCGTCCTCATGGGCCGCCGACTACGACCACCCTGGCGTCTTCCAGATCACCAGCAGCACCAAATCCGCCAGCACTGCCGCGACCATCAAAGCCATCGACGCGGAAGTCGTGCGCATCAGGACGCAGGAAGTAACCGAGGAAGAACTGCAATCCGCGAAGGACACCGTCCTCAACGGCTTCATCTTCAACTTCGATACGCCGTCGAAGACCCTCAACCGCCTGCTGACTTATCGCTATTACGGCTATCCCGATGACTTCATCTTTCAATACCAGAAGGCTGTCGGACAGGTCACCCGCGCCGAGGTTCTGCGCGTTGCGAAGCAATATCTCGATCCCGCGAAGTTCGTCACCGTCGCGGTCGGCAATCCGAAGGATTTCGGTACCCCGCTTTCTTCGCTCGGAGAGCCGGTAAGCGATCTCGATATCAGCATTCCGGCACCGAAATCCACTGCTCTTCCGCGAGCGGCGATCGGGCCACCGCAACCCAAAGGTGCAGCCCTGCTCGCCAAGATGGCGCAGGCGATGGGTGGCGAAGCAAATTTCTCCGCCATCAAAGACATGACCGAAAAGGCCGAGCTCGCTCTCGACCCCTCCGCCGGTGGACTCAAAGCCACCCAAACCGAACTTTGGCTATCGACAGGACAATATCGCGAAGAGGACGTGCTTCCCATCGGCAAAATGGTCAGCTATTCGGACGGCAAGACCGGATGGGTCGCTTCACCGCAGGGCGCGATGGCGATCCCGGAGCCCGAGCGTAAGCAGATCGCGTTCGAGATTTTCCGCATGTGGCCGACGCTGATGACCGGCAGCCACGAAATCAAGGATGAAGCCAACGGGACGATCAGCATCTCGGATAACGCGGGCAACAGCCTGCTGATTTCCATCGACCCGGCCACGGGCCTCCCCGCCAGCGAGAGTTATTCCGAAGCCGGAACGCCCGGCCAGGACGTCCTCGAAACCTACGCGGACTGGCAGGAATCGAATGGGGTGAAGATGCCGCGAAAAATCACCATCACCCAGAACGGGAAACATTTCGCCGACATCAAAGTGACCAGCGTCGCGATCAACCAGGGGCTAACGCCGGAGCAGCTCGCGAAGAAGCCTTGATTGATACAAATATGAACAGACGGACGTTCGCTCTCTCACTGGTAGCCGGCCGTCTGGCAGCCGAGACAGCGAAGGACCGTGGCAAGCGTCTCGTTGACAAGACCATCGAGGCTCTCGGCGGCGACGCTTTCCGGAACATGCGGACGCGCACGGAAACGGGCCGGGCCTACTCCTTCTATCACGAAAAGCTTTCCGGGCTTTCCATCGCGCGTATTTATACGAAGTACATCGAGCCAGATGGCAAATCGCCCATCTACGAACTGCAGCGCCAGGTCTTCGGCAAGAAACAGGAAGACGCGGTGATCTTCACTACCAACGACGGTTACGATGTAACGTACCGGGGCGCCAAGCCGCTCACCGAACAGCAGGTCCAGCAGTTCCGCGACACTACTCTGCACGATGTCTTTTACATCCTTCGCGAGCGGGTCTCCGGACCGGATTTTGAGGTGGAGGGAGGAGGCGCCGATTTCGTAGAAAATCAGCCTGCGCAGATAATGGATCTCTTCGATTCCGAAAATCGCAACGTCCGCGTATGGGTCAACTCAGATACTTTCCTTCCTGTGAAGCAGCGTTTTACTCGCTGGGATCCGATCATCAACGACCGCCGCGAGGAAGTCACGCGCTACTCGAAATACCGGGCCGTCGGTAACAACGTTATGTGGCCCTGGGTGATCGAGCGCGAGCGCGATACCGAAAAGATCTTCGTGCTTTACTCAGACCATGTCACGGTCGGTGACGCCTTGCCGGACAGCATGTTCGAGTTGCCCAACGGGATCAAGATGCTGAGCCGGTCGAAGTGACTGGATCAGGAGACCGCTGAGGTGAGCACCGGCGTGCGCTCAGGCGCAACGCTGGGCGCGGGCAACTCGATCTCAACCAGCAAACCCGGCCGCTGGTTCGATGCCCGCATCGTTCCATGATGCAGTTCGACGGCGCGCTTGGCGATGGCCAGTCCCAGCCCGACGCCTCCGCTCGTTCGGCCACGATCTTTCTCCACCCGATAGAACGGATCGAACAGATGTGCCAGCGCGTCGTCCGGCACGCCGGCGCCAAAATCGCGAACGGCAATTCGGTACAGCGTTCCGGATTGCTTGAGGCTCACCTGCACGCGTCCGCTCTCGGGAGAATAGCGGATCGCGTTACGAACGATGTTCTCGATGGCGCGCCGCAGCAGTTCCGGATTGCCCTCCATCTCCGCCTCGCAGACGTCGAGATCAAGCGCGATCTGATGGCGCTCGGCTTCGATGCGAACGTCGGAGACGATCATCTGAACGAGCTCGTCCAGCCGCACCTGCTCTGTAGCGAGGCCGGCGGGATCGCCCTCTGCGCGGGTCACCTGTATCAATTCGCCTACCAGCATGTTGAGCCGGTCGGCTTCGCGCTCAATGCGGGTGAAGGCTTTGTCCGGATCGCCGCCGCGCCCCAGTTCCACAGCCACGCCAAGACGCGCCAGAGGCGACCGCAACTCATGAGAAATATCCTGCAGCAGCCGCCGCTGCGATTTCAGCAGGCCTTCGATTCGCTCTGCCATCTGGTCGACTGTGCGGCCGAGCTGGCCCAGCTCATCGGCGCGGCGGGAGTTCACGCGTGCCGTAAAATCGCCGCGCCCGAAGCGCTCGATCGTTTTCTGCATCCTGCGCAGCGGGGAAGTAAGTTGTCGCGCCAGCGCATAGCAGAGCAGTACGAACATGCCCAACATCCACCACGTCGACTGCGGCACTTCGACCGACCAGCCTTCGCGGTTGGGATCGCGCGCCGGATAATTGGCCACAAAATAGTATTTGTTGTCGCGCGACAATGCCACGGCGGTAAACCCGCGCCCGCTTTCGATGCGCACAAAAGGCAGAAACGGCAAAACCGAACGCAGCGAGCGACCGGGCGGGTTATGGATCAGTTTCGACCAGTCCTTGCCATTTCTGACATCGTGTCCCGAGACGTCGGTAAGTGCGGCGTCCGCGCCCGTCGCGTCTTTCAATCGGGCGAGGAACCGATCGAGGCCCGCTTCGCCTTCCAGTTCCCACGCCGCCCGCGCCTCGCGCAACTCAAAGGTGAAGCGCCGCGTCTCGGGGCGGCTCACCAGGATGCTCGAGAGGTAGAAGGACGCAGTGAAAGTAACGACTACGGTGAGCAGAAACCACAGCAGAATCTTGGTGAACAGCGTTCTCATGCAGCCACTTCCGTTTCCGGCGACCTTACGAATTGATAACCGATGCCGCGCACGGTAATGATCAAGGGTTTGTCGCCTTCGAGTTTCTTGCGCAGATGGCTGATGTGCATGTCGACCGAACGATCGAACGGCGTCGCCTTTCGGCCGTAAAGTTCTTCCATCAGTTCATCACGGGAAACCACACGGCCTGCCGAGCGCATCAGTGTCTCCAGAATATCGAATTCGAACGTGGTCACTTCCACGCCCGCACCTTCGCGCAGAACTTCGCGCGTGCCCGGGTCTATGGATATGCCGTTGATTTCGAGGCGGCCGCCCGGATCGCGCTGCTCCAGACGCCGCATGATGGCGCGAATTCGGGCCACCAGTTCACGGGTGTTGAAAGGCTTCGGAAGATAGTCGTCGGCTCCGAGTTCGAGCCCGATGATGCGGTCTTCGTCCTCACCACGGGCCGTCAGCATGAGCACGGGCAAACGCGTTTCCCGACGTACACGCCGGAGGATCTCAAAGCCGTCGATACCCGGCAACATCACGTCGAGGACCAGGAGATCGAAGCCGCCGCTCAACGCGGCCGCGAGACCTCGCCGGCCATCATTCTGGCATTCAACGCGGAATCCTTCCCGGGTCAGCAACTCGGTGAGCAGGCCGGAAAGTTCCTCGTCGTCGTCTACGATGAGGATGCGCACGCTATGAATTTATCACTGGTTATGGTGCTCGCGCGGTAAACCTTTGTAACGCCACGCCGTAGCCGTCATATACCTGCTCGAAGACAGAATCCCATGACTCCGCCAAGGCCTGCCTGCGAGCCTCCGAACCCATCCTTTCCCGCATTGCGGCGTCGCAAATAAGGCGCATGGTTCGCTCGATGAACTCGGCGTCGTTGTGAGCCACGAATCCGCTGATTCCGTCGCGCACGATGAATTTGGGGCCACCCGCATCCGTCACCACGGCGGGCCGTCCCGAGGCAAACGCTTCGAGAACCACATTCCCGAATGTATCGGTGCGCGAGGGAAAGACGAAGACGTCCATGTTGGCGTAAGCCTCAGCCAAAGCTTCGCCACGCAGGATGCCCGGCAAGTCCGCCGCGGCCAGATTCTGCGAGAGCCACTCCCGGTCGCTGCCGTCGCCCACAATCAGGAACCGGACAGGCGGCGCACCGCTGGCCCGCAGCGCAATCTCCAGATCACGCAGGAAGCGCACGTTCTTCTCGGGCGTGACGCGGCCCACGTATCCCAGGCGCAACACGCCGTCACCGGCGGTGCGCCGTGCGGGCGAGAACAATTGCGTGTCGATGCCGCGCTTCATCAGGAATACCGGCTTCTCCGTGCGCTGCCGAAGCATCTCTACCAATTCGTCGTTGGGAGCGTAGAGCACATCGCCCAGTTTGTAAAACGCGATCGTGGCCGACAGGATGGTTGATTCGCTGAACGTGGCGATATTGCGGCGCGCGGCATCGCCCATCCAGTCGAGCATCCTTGCCAGGCGCAGGGCGCCGAATTCGTGCAGATTGGTGTGCCACGAAATTGCCAGCGGGATTTTCGTTCGCTTCGCAATATAGACGCCGATCTCGCTCACATCGCCCGGACTGACCACATGGATGATTTCAGGATTGAAGGCTTCGATCGCTTCCGATACGCGGGGGTGGTGACGCCAGAGAAAAGGATCGTGCCGCAGATCCTTATCGAGATCGAACGCAAGCGGGCCGCGCGCGAGTTCGAGGTGGATGGTGGAGTCGTTTTGTGTTTGCCTCGTGTGGCCTGCGCCCCGGATGCAGAGAAAGGGATATCCGCGCCGCTGCGCGAAGCCTGTCAACTGGCGGCTGGTGAGAGCAACACCATTGATTTCCGTAAACGTATCTGTAAAGAACGCTACGCGCGGAACATGCTCACTCAAACCGTGCCCACTCACGGGCAGAATAACTCAGCCTGGGCCCGGATCGGCGCTTTGGCAGATGGCATTTGTGTTAAGAATGTGTTCGTTATCAGACATAAGTGGTCGTATCGGGTAGGGCAAGGGGTACAAGTACCGTCGAAAATGGCTCTACCCATGGTAGATTCGATAAGGGTATATGGCACAATCAGTTTGGGTTCGCGTGTCTCGCTACCCCGAACCCACCCTCTCCCAAAACCGAGGTTTGTCAGCTGCGATGGAGTGTCCAAAGTGCCACTCCAACGACATCAAGCGGAGCCGCCGCAAACTCGTGGAACGCCTGATTTTGCCGATAATGCATGCACAGACGTACCGATGCCGGGATTGTAAGCACCGGTTTTGGGTGGGAGTGCAGTGGCGCCTGGTGATCCTTGGATTCCTCTCTGTTGCGATGGTGGCTGGTTTTGCTCTGGCGGTCATGTTCGCCCATGAAAGCCGCGAACAGCAGAAGGCTGCCGAGATTGCCGCAGAGAAGAACGCGCGGAAGAGGTACCGGGCACCGCGATCAGCGATGCCCAAAGGGCTTCCACCGCTATCGAGCGTCCCTCGTCCGGCAGACGATCCGGCGTTGGCGACGCCCGCGACACAATGACGTTGGTGTGACCAGCTGCAGGGGTCGCCGCTGCCGCCGGGATCGCGTACTTCATCATGGATTCGTCAGTGCGTGGTGTCGTAAACGACCTTGCCACCGACTACTGTCAGCACTGATTTCAAGTGTTTGATTCCCTCGTCAGACACCTTCTTCGGGTCGAAGTAATCGTCGCTCAGGACAGCGAGGTCGCCCAGTTTGTCGGGTTCGATTGTCCCGAGTTTGCTTTCTTCGTGCGTGTACCAGCCGTTTTCGGCAGTATACAGGCGCAGCGCTTCGGCGCGGGTTAATTGCTGGCCGGGGTTCACCATTTCGCCTGCTGAGTTCTTCCCTGTAACCATGTAATAGATGATCAGCCAGGGATCGAAGACGGAAACGGCGGCGGCATCTGAGCCCGCGCCCACGTGAATGCCACTGTCGACGATAGTGCGGTATGGCGGCCCTCCGTTATTGGGCGTGCCGGAGAGATAGAGCCATCCATGCACAGCCACGCCCGCGCCGATGGCTTTCAGGCGATCGAGCGTCGGACGATCGATCTTCGGGACGTGTCCTATGGCCCAGTGCAGATTGGCGATGGGGGTGACGGCGTTCACCTTCTCGAAAGTGTCGGTGGTGAATTTGTCTTCGTTCAGCGAGAGAGTGTGTTGCTGGAAGGCCCAGCCGTACTTCGCTACGAGCTGCAGAGCGGTCTCGTAATTCGATGGCGTGGCGCCTCCGCGGAAATTCCAGGCGGCGGCGAATTCGCCAATGCCCGAGACCTTGAGCATGTCGTCGCCGAAATCGGGGAACATGTTCAGGAGGCGTTGCTTCAGCAGCGGCACGTCGGGGCGCGTGTCCTGAGACAGGAAGAAAATGCGCAGGCGATGGTTGATCTTGCCTTCCTTGTGGAGGGCGAGAAAGGCATCGTACATAGTCCAGGGGTTGAGGCTTTCGACGGTGTCGCTGGCGGCGGCGTCGAACAGATCGGGACTGCCGGGGATAGAAAAGGCGCCCATGTCGGAACTGGTGGTGAGGCCGAGGCTGAGCAGGTAGTTCATGGCGTCCTGCGCGCCGCGCTTCTTGTCCTCGAAGGTCTGGACTGCGCGCAGGGCGTTCAGGGCGGCGAGGAATCCGGGACCTGCGATGGTGCCTGCCGGAGTGACGGCGACGCCTTTGGATTCGAAGAAAGTTTTGGCGAGTGAGTTAACGGCTGTGCCGCTGCCGTTCATGATGAACGGGTGGTTGGGGAGGGCGGCGTCGAGTTCCGCCAGAGTGGGAAGACGCTTCTCCGCGAATTGTTTGGTGTTCCAGTCGCCGAGCGCGGTGATGAATTCGCCGGCGGGAACGTTTTTGGCGCGGGCGCGCAGCATGTCCTGAAGTTCGGCCATGGAGGCGGGCGTTTCGAGGCGGATGTCGTGGCCGGGCCGCATGCCGAGCAGGACGATGTGGTTGTGGTTATCGATCAGGCCGGGGACGGCGGTGCGTCCTTTGAGGTCGATGGTTTTGGTGCAGGGGTTGAGCTTGAGATTTGCGGCAGGGCCGATGGCTGCGAACCGGCCGTTCTGGATTGTGACCTGAGTTGCGATGGTGTTCTTCGCGTCGAAGGTTACTATGTGGCCATTGGTGAGGCGCAGGTCGCGGGAGTCGGCGCAGGGATCGGCGGCGCGGGCCAGGGCGGGGATGGCCAGGAGGGCGCTCCAAAGCAGGGCGTGTTTCATTTTTGATAAGTCCGGTGACAAGTATATTGCTTCGGGTCGGGGCGTGATTTCCACTTGTGCTCTGAATCTGCGTGACTGTGGTTTTTGGATCACCGGGCTTTAAGTATTTGCGTCCTCATTGGTTGCGAAGGACACTGTGTATGCTCCTACCTTAGAATTCAGCCTGCGGAGAACGCATATGGTACCGATTGGCGACGTACTGGCGACCTTCCACTTTGTCAATCAGCTTCCAGGCATGGTCGATTTGCTCCGGCGCGAGCTCCGCGTTCCGGCCAAACTTCACGCCGCGGCGCCGCGCGGCCCGGTCGGTCGAGGTTCCGCACAATGAGCGTGTCGCCGTGTTCCCGTTTCTTCAGGCAGCGGAGGAGGGGCAGGGCGGGTTTGACGTCGGTCGAGACGCGCGCCCACCCGTATTTCGTCGCCCCATTGAGAACCGGATATTCGATTCGCGTCCCCTTCGTTTGGCGCGTGTTCCGGCAATGGTTCAAAACTTACTTCGGGATACGGTGCGAATCCGGTCGCCCGCCAATGAGCTACAATGTAGCCCAGAGGAGATTCACGCAGTGACTGAGAATTCCGTCGTTCGGGCTCGCATTGATGAACATACCAAAAAGGAGGCTGCTGTGGCACTGAAGAAAATCGGCCTCACCGTGTCCGATGCATTTCGCCTCCTGCTGGTACGGGTTGCCGCGGAGAAGGCCCTGCCGTTTGAGCCGCTCAATCCCAACGCCGAAACCGTCGCGGCGATGAAAGCCGCGCGTCGGGGGCAACTGGTCAAGGCGGGCAAGCCGGACAAACTGCTCCGAAGCCTGAAGTGAGGGATGTTAAATATACGACCCGCTTTCAGCGCGACTACAGGCGGGAAAGGTCGGGTCGGCACGGCAAGAAGCTTGACGCACTTCTTATGGGCGTCGTTAACCTGCTCGCCGTCGATGCGCCGCTGCCGCGCCGG
>Ga0210388_10004824_pt1 | contig 10533 bp, 8 predicted proteins | sample IncBWC19OmetaG_FD_155485 | JGI IMG/M metagenome (GOLD analysis project Ga0210388, IMG submission 155485) | Forest soil microbial communities from Barre Woods Harvard Forest LTER site, Petersham, Massachusetts, United States - Inc-BW-C-19-O ...
CAGCGATGCCTTGGTGAACCCGCGGCGCAGCAGGCCGTTGGGCGCGCCCGCTTCGATCATCCATTCGGTGGTCTTGCCGTCGGCGCCCTTCACATCGATGTGGATCCAGGCATGCGGATTGATCCATTCCATTTTCGTGACCGTGCCCTTCAGCTGCAGCGGCTTGTTCACGTCAAACTCGGCCGCGAAGGCATGATGCGCCCAGGAAGGCGCGGCGGCGGCGAGAAGTCCGAAGGCCGCAATCGCGATGGAAATTCTTGCTCTCATGATGATCTGTCTCCTTCACACAACTCTACTTACCTGCCGCCTCTGCTGCTTTTTCCTTCTCCGCGCGGTTAGCAAGCAGAGCATTCCGCAGAGACATGTTTCCTTCGTGGCAAGCGTACTCAAACACCTTGTAACCGGGCTCCTGAGTGATGGGGAACGCTACCTTCCAGGGCGCCGTGTAAGTCTTCGGATCGTTCACCGTCAGTTCATAGTTGATGACGTTGCCCGGCATGCGCGTGAAGCGCTCGGTCAGTATCGTGTCTTCGCTATAGGGCAAGCCCCCGCCGTTGGCGCCAACACCCATTTTGTCGTTGAGATTCGTCGTCTCGACAACCAGAGTGTTGCCTTCAAAGTGGCCGACGGGATCGCCCATGTAAGTGTGAACGTCCTTCGAGAGATGAGCGCGGCCATCGAGCGGAATGATGCGGGTATCGTGCACCATCTCGTAACGTATCGCCACATATCCCGGAGCCTGAACGATTTCGAGGCCGTTGCCGTAGATCACGGGAATGATGGAGCCGGCGACGCCGCGCGTGATGCAGCGATCGTAAATGCTCCATTGTTCCCATGAATCGGGGCTACCGCCGCCTCTGCCTCTGCCGCGCATGGCGGCCTGTCGCTCCTTGCCTTCGGCCGTCAATTCGGGGATGCGGCCGTTGGGCGGGTCAACCACCTGAGATGTTTGCTTCGACGCTCTGCGGGCATACTCACCGAACTGTCCGGGAACCGGCGCCGCATCGACGCTGGCGCCGCGCCCGCCACCACGTCCGCCGGGCGCAGGCTCAGGGGCCGGGGTGCCGCTGTTCAGGGCATCCAACTGGCGCTTGGCGGGCGAATGCTGATCGTCACTCGGATGCTCGATGCGCTGCTTCGACGCCTCGACCTGCTTCTCGCGGGCCTTCAACTCGTCTTCGGTGAGGAACGCCCGCGTTCCGAAATTGGCGGGCCGTTCGAAAGGCACGCCCCACGTATCGTCGCTGGTCCAAGGACCCTGCAGGTCGGGATCGCCCCACGGCGTTTTGGGCACTGCCGCCGACTTGCTGGTCTGGCCCGCGGCAACCGCGACCACTAGAGCTGACATCAATACGAAGATTCGTTTACTCATTCGATGTTCCTCTTACTTCTTCTTGCCGGGCTGATACAGCAGCGGCCCATAGATCAACTGTTCCACATATTCCACGCATTTGAATTCGAGCAGCCGCGCGTGCTCCTCGCGATGGCGGTAAAGCGGCAGGCTGATCTTCCACGGGCGGCTGAACGTTTTCGGATCCGTGATGGTGGCTTCGTACTTCAGCGTGTTGGCGTCGAGCATGGAATAACGCTCAACTACCTGCAGACTATCGCTGGCGAAATTGCCGGCGCGGTCGAACCATGCCATACCGTTGAACCCGGTGACGTCGACCACCAGCGTATCGCCTTCCCAGCGCCCGTTCGAAGTGCCCATCCAGGTATCGGTGACCGCTTCTTCAGGCTTACCCATATTGATCACGCGATTGGTAGAGGCAAATTCGTACGCGATCAGAATGTCTTTCTGCGATTGAATAATTTCAAAAGGGAAAGGCACATAGGTCGCGCGGGGCACGCCGGGCATGTAGCACTTGATGACCGGATCCTCCTGATAGCGGTTCGCGTAGTTCTTCTTCTTTTGCGCGAGGGCTTCGGGAAGATAGGGGATTTCGTTGCCATCCACGATGCTTTGGCCGGGAGGTTCCGCGCCGATCGCGCCCAACTGGTAAAACGGCCCGGCCTGCGAGGCGTGATCCTGAATATCCCAGTCCGCGGTGCCCAGCGCCTGCCAGAGACCGGTCATGTTGGGTTTGCCATTGACGCGAGTGGCCGGTCGCGGCGACGGCGCGGTCTGACCGAAAGCGGCGATTGTGAAGAGTGTGATGAGGGCAGGGAGCAGAGCAAGCGAGACGCGATTTTGCATCGATTATCGCCTAAAGCTTATCATTATTGATTCAAACAACCCGTTTGCGCTGCCTGCGCAGATACCAGCGTCCCGCCAGCGCCAGCCCGGCAATCAGAGCGAAGCTTCGCAGCGGAGGCGCTTCTGACGTGACTGTGTAAGACATGAGGAGCCCGTGCTGCGCGTGATCGCGTTGTTGATCCGCAATTTTAATGCGAGGGTTCGCGGGAACCAGCGCGTTGACCAGGTAGACACTCAACTCAGGCCGGTGATTGTTCCGGAAGGAAACCTCGTGACGGCCTGCCCCGACAGTTGGCATTCGCCCGGCAACCCGCAGGCGGATGATTCCCGTGCCTTGGCTCATCTCGCGCAATTCAGGGAAGAGAGCTTCGGTGAGCGCGAGCGGCACGGGCTTTCCGTCGGCCAGCAGCGTGACGGAGCCGAGCACTTGCCGCGCGTACGCCTCGCCTTCGGCCTGCGAGATTTCGCCGTCGCGGTTTGTATCGATCCAGGAAAAGACCTGCGAAGCCGCGGCCTGGCCGGCGGTCAGATCCATCTCGACGTCGATGCGGTCGAGATTGATCGAGAGGCGCGTGGCCTGAAGGTATTCATCGAGGCGATGCGCGCCCGCGAGCGGAAGCGTGGCGAGATATGAGCCCAGGGCCAGAATGGGTACGAGAAGCCTGCCCGCGATCATTGCTTGACGAGCTTCGCGCCGTAATCGTTGGTGGGGTCGCGGTAAATGGTGTGGATGTGGTCGAGGTCGCCCTGCTGCGGCGCATACTCGATGATGACGGTCGGGCCCTGAATGCGATAGTAGGCGAGGCCGCCGTTCTTCGTTGCCCCGCTCCATGCGAACCAGGTGCCCGGCAGGTTCGCTTTGATCTCCGCCATCTTCGCTCCGGCCGCTTCGTCGTTCAGGATTCCGACCCACTCGTGCACGATATCGAGCAGCATCGCCTTCTGAGCGGCGTCCAGCTCGGATGCGAGGATTCCTTCCGGCTGGATCACTTTCCCGTCGGCACCCGGCCCGAGCACCAGATCGTTCACCTGATAATTGAGGACGGCGCGCTTCAGTTGCTCTGCGTTCAGTGCGTTGATCAGGGCAAAGCCCTTGTCGTTTTCATGGCCGAGGGGACGGATGGTCTGTCCGTTCAGCGTGTACTTCGCCGGCTGGGCCGCGGGCAAGCTCGGCGTCATCACGTTCTCGCGACCCACCAGGGTCACGTTGATCGCGAGATGGTGGCCGCCGAATTGAATCATCCAGGGTGTCGTCGCCGACGGAGTTCCGAGAAGCGCGATGTAATATTCGTCGCGGCCGAAGCGAACGCCTCCGCCTCCGCCGGGGCCGCCTGGGCCTCGTCCACCCGGACCACCCGGGCCCCCACCCTGCCGGCCACCGGTCTGGCCGCCGCCGGTCGACTTCAGAACTTCGTCGCCGTTCATGATGTCGGTGACTTTCTTGTAGCCATCGCGGCTCAGTGCGGCGGCGACGAGATTCAGCGCGGCGTCTCTCTGCTGCTGAGTGAGGTCGCCCAGGCGAAGACCGTTTCGCTGAAAAATCCCGCTGGGCAGGTTCGACCAGCCGGTGCGCTGGCTGCTCGTGAACCCGAATGAGACCTTTGCCTTCTCGGGGGCGCTGAGCGTAGACAGGAACGAGTTGGCCGCTTCAACGACTCGCGGCGTCACCGTTCCCTGCTGCGAACTGACCGCGAGCGGAAACACAAGCGCGATACAGATCAGGCCGAGCCTCATGGGGATTCTCCTGGCTCTATTTGAGCAGACTCTGCCAGTTGAGGATAGCGGTGATTGGAGTTCCGGTTTCTTCGTCGAGAGTGGTGTTCATCAGGAAGCGCTGGCCGTCGGGCGAGACGTCGTAGCGCCACGCCGCGTCCGGGCCGCCGCCGGTTCCACCAAGCACCGACGCGCGGAACAAGGCTTTGGGAACACCGGGCTGGAACACGCCCCCGGCAACGGTGACACTGACAGACATCAACGTCTCGTCCGGAGCGAAGTAAAACAGTTCTTTGCCATCGCGGCGCCAGCGTGGCTGGCTGCCTCCACCGCTCGATACAGGCCATTTCCCGCCGCCTGGCACGGGAAAAGGCTGCACATAGACTTCTTTGGTTCCGGATTCGTTCGACGTGTAGGCCACCCAATGTCCATCGGGAGAGAACTGGGCCTGGCCCTGGGCGAAGGCGGTGGCCAGGTAGGGTATCGGTTTGTGCTCGCCCTCAAGCGGCAATACCCACAAGTCGCTGCTTGCCTTCTTCTCTCCGCGTTGCGCGAACAACACATAGCGGCCATCGTGAGACCAATCGAGCGGTCTCTTGTTCCTGTCAGAGTGGAAGAGCAATTCCTGCTGGCCCGCCCCGTTGGCGGGTTTGCGGTAGAGGTCCGCCGACTGGCCTCCGCCCGGCGCGTAGATAATCTCCTTGCCATCGGGGGACCAGATCCCGTTGCCGCCACCAGCCTCGAAGCTGAGCCGTGTATTAACGCCCCGGGCGAGGTCGAGCATCCAGACGCCCCATGTTCCGCGGTCGTCCATGCGCCCTTCGGCGACTCGCGTTCCGTCCGGCGAGAGCGCCATTTCATCGCGCGCCGAGGGCTCTCCCGCCCTTCCGAGGCTCTTTCCCTGCCGGTCGTACCAGATCAGTTGGCGCTTGCTGCCTCCCGTCAACGCATACGCCAGCATGCCGGTGTTCGAAACCGAGAACAGGCCGTTGTAGAGGCTTGTGCTCACGCGATCGGCCATTTGGATGGCGCGCCCGGTGAGTGCGATGCGCTTTGCGTCGAAAGGCTGGACCATCAGAGCTTCGCCACGCAGGAAGAACAGATAGCCCGAGTCCACCGCAGGTGCGGCCGTATAAATCAGTCCGGCCGGGCTTTCGAGCAGCCGTTTCTGAGCCTGCGCGGTGGGCTTGGCGTCAAGCGAGCCGGCGTAAATGCCGGTTCCGGCGTCCCTGAACCGGAAGTAGAGGAAGTGCTTTCCATCAGGGAGGAAGGAGGGCCGGCCCTGCCCCTGTTCGCCGTGCGCGTCCATCGCGGTGACCGCGATTACTTCGCCTCCGGCCGCCGGAACCCGGTCGATCACGCCGCCGCTGCCGAACAGAATCACATCCTGCGTGCTCCAGGCGATTCCGGTCGCCGGGCTGGTGTAGGACGCCAATGTTTGCGGCGTGCCGTTGGTGATGTCGAGCTTCTTGAGATTACCATCCGCCTCAAAGGCGATGAATTGGCTGTCGGGCGACCATACCGGGTCGAGGCTGGCGCCTTCGGTACCCGCGAGTTCGCGCGGCTGCAGCGAATCCATCTGGCGCAGCCACAGCGTGTTGCGTCCGGCTGCGTTGCGAACGTTCATCACGAGTTTGCGGCCGTCCGGCGAAAGGTTGAAGTTGTTCAGGGCGGTTTTGGATGGTGGAAGAATCTCGAACCGCAGGGGGTCGGGCGCGGGCGCCTTTTGGCGCCAATTCAGCAGCTCCGGGACGCCACCTGCCAGAACAATCAGAGCGGCGAAGGCTGGCCAGATCCAGAGCGCGCGGCGCGGTTGTTTCCCGGCGGGAGCGGCGGGCGCCGCGATTGTGGGCGCAGGCGAAGTGTCCAGAAGCCGCCAGACGTCGCCAATGTCCCGTAAACGTTTTCGCGGATCTTTTCGCAGCGTCTCGGCGAGCAGGCGCTGGATCTCCGGCGGCGCGGCGCTAAGATCGGGCTCATCGCGAATCACTCGTGCGAGCATCTCGCCCACGTCTTCACCATCGAACAGCCGCTTGCCGGTGGTGAGTTCGTAAAGCACCACGCCAAAAGCGAAGATGTCGGCGCGCTTGTCGATGGCTTTGCCGCGCGCCTGCTCGGGCGCCATGTAGGCTGCAGTGCCGAGGATCATGCCTATTTCGGTGATCCCGGTGGCCGCGAACGTGGGAGAGTGTTCGCCGCTGGCACTGGCGCCAAGCGTGACTTTGGCGAGTCCGAAATCGAGAACCTTCACCGTGCCGTCGGGCTTGATCCGGATGTTGGCCGGTTTCAGGTCGCGATGCGTGATGCCCGCGTCATGCGCGGCTTCGAGCGCGTCCGCGATCTGGCGTGCGATGCGCAACGCCTCATCGAGGGGCAGCGGGCCTTTTGGCGATTCGCCTTCGATGTACTCCATGACGAGGTAATTGGGGCCGACGTCGTAGAGCGTACAGATGTTGGGATGATTGAGCGCGGCAACGGCCTTCGCTTCCAGCTTGAAGCGCTCGGAGAACCGTTCGCTTGAAACCTTGACGGCTACCAGCCGGTCGAGGCGCGTATCGCGGGCTTTGTAGACCTCGCCCATACCACCCGCGCCAATGGGATCGAGGATCTCGTAAGGCCCGAGGCGTTCACCGGTTACAAGCGGCATAGGAGTCGATCTGGTAATTTTACCCCGGTCGACTCAGTCCAGGTCAGGACACTGCAGCAGTCTTGTTCACGCAGTCAAGGCGGTGTGAAAGGTGCGGGCTGTCTGATCCCGATGGAAGCCGATCAGCCCGGATGGCTGCGCCGCCCGCCATCTCTTCTCCTCGGGCGAGAAGACGGTTTCGACCCAGGACAAACACTCAAGGTAACCGGTGCTCAGTTCACTGGGCGACATACCGATGGCTTGCGCCACAGCGTCCACCTGTGCGAAGTCGCCGAGTTCATAGGCTTTGACAATCTTCAGGACCAGCGCGAGAGGATTGTCCACGCCCGGTGCGCCGAGAAGGGCCAGCCGGATATGGGGGCCAATATTCATTTCGTCCATTATTCCCTCAATCGGCCTCTGCAGGATCGCATCCAGCAGGGAGAACATGCCGATCAGGAAAGGATCGGCATCGCCTGCCGGCAGTGTCATCAGGCGCGAGATGACTTCGCAGAACCGGCCCCGCATGAGCACCTGCGCCATCAGCACGGGCGGGCGGTTCTCGCCCAGACTGGACAAGCTGGCCATCCAGGCCCACTTGCGAACCCCGTCCGAGCCCAGCAGGAGCAGGCCCTGGCGGACGGACTCCACACGGGCAGGCCATTGAAAAGCCGCTGAATTGACATAGGTCAGCAGCGAATGCGAAAACGCGATGTCGAACCGGATCACTTCCTCCACGGAATCGAAATCCATCTCGTCGTGGTCGATCAGTCTCACCAGACGCAAACCGCCCGCTTTCGAAGCGGGAACGCGGCTTGTCTGCAGCACGACGGGGCTGGCGAAGAAGAATCCCTGGAAGTAGTTGTACCCCAGCTGACTTGCCCGCACAAACTCGGCTTCAGTCTCGACCTTCCCGGCGATCATTCTTATGCTGAGTTTCCCGTAGCGGCGAACCAGCGCTTCCTGATCGGCGGGAGTCGTTTTCTGGAAATCCACGCGCAGAATGTCCAAAAACGGGGCGAACTCCGCCGCCTGCTCGTTGTCCCCGGAGGGGCTGAAAGCCAGCGCGTAGCCCTGCTCCCGCAGTGCCTCGCAGGCTGCGAGAACCTGGGGGTCCGGCTGGACTCCTTCGAGGATCTCGATTATCACCTTCTCGGGAGGCAATACCGTGGTCCAGTCCCCGAGAAGAAGCGTGCGGTCGAAATTAATAAATGCCGGCTTATCCCCGAGCAGCCGATCAAGGCCGAACCCGAGGACCGCGTTCGCGATCACCTGCGACGTGGCGGAGACATCGTCCGTCGAATCGCGGAAATTGGCGTGGCTCGACCGGAAAAGGAGTTCGTATCCTGCTATGTTCCACCCTCGGTCGAGGATCGGCTGGCGGCCGACATAGACTTCCATCGATATTCACCTCGCACTGGTCATATCGGACGCGATTGGGGTTAGTCGCGTCTTTCTTCGTAGCGGCGAGGGAATAGGCCTTCTATACCGCCATCACGATGTGTAGGATAACGGTACGAGAAGGCCTGGCTTGATGAACGGAGTGGTTAAGCAATTCAACAAAGCCGCCACGAAGCTGCAGGAAACGGAGTTTCGGCGTCCGAAAACTCCAGGTGAGTGGGAGCGAATGCGTACTTTAAAAAAGGACTATGCGAAGCTCTTCGCAGCAGTCGTTCCGATGCTTGAAGCTTTCGCCGCCGCAGACCCGGGCGATCGCTTCGGTGTCGCCGCAAAGCTCAACCCGGATGCGATCGGTATCCTGCGGACATTCGCACACAGTATGGCCGTGCTTGCGATCCGGCGGGAGTCTCCAGCGCTGATTGCGCAGGGCTTGACGGCGGTGGCGATCCTCGGAGAAGTCGATGACGCCAGGGATCTCACTTTTTACCTCGCGGAGTTGCATTACTCGGCAGCGAGGCTTGGAATCGACACGCGAACCGTTTTTCGAGATGTAGCCTCTTTGACACCAGAACCCATCCTTGCAGCCTGGATGCGCGACTTCCCATTGCGTCCCGACGAAAAACGAGAACTCAGTGCCTTCAGATTGCGTGAAACCGTTACTGACGAAGCATTCGACTTCGTTAATGTTCCCTGACTACTGGCGCGCGTTGAGGGTTTTGTAATAACCGTCGTAAAAGCTCAACATCTGAGGTTCGATCTGCGTCCCGGCACTAACCGTATCGCCGAGGACTATTGCCGGTGCGCTCTTCTCGTTGTAGGCGGGCCATTCGGGAAGTCCTGCGCCGTTGGGGTTGCCTGTCGCGGCGAAGTTGACCCAATAGGTCGACATCTGGTCCGCGAGTTTCCGGTCGACATCCGTCCAGGGCGTGCCCGGAAGCAGGTTATTGAACATATAGGAAAGCTCCGCGGTGTGAGTCGCCCCGCGCGAAGGCCTGCCCTCAGCCACCGGAGGAATACGCGTGAAATAGAAAAGGTACGCCTTGCCTTTTCCGCGCTTCGCCTGCAACTGAGCCCAGGTACGCATGTGCCAGCCCAACTCGTCTCGCAGGCTCGCGAGGTTCGAGGCTGTGGCCTCGGCGTCCGTACTCGCGGGATACAGCTTTAAATAGCCGTCGGCCAGATCGCCGAACTTCTGCTTTGCGCGGCTTGTGGCCTGATCGGCAGTCATGTTGCCGCGCGCGAAGAAGGTCCCCTCATCGTGATTCGACCCGACGAGGAGATCCACATCATTCTCCTGCGCTTTGGCGAATGTGGCCGAGAGATCTTCCGGCACGAACCAGCCATCGACCACGATCGATACGTTCCCGCGGGCTTTCGCGAGGTCATCGGCCGATTTCGCGCGAAGCTCCCCAATCGAGCTCGCGTTCAGGCTTTGTGCCAGCTTCACGCCGGCTGCCTCCGCCTGTTCACGCGTGGTCATGCGATTGATCGACGTGCCCATCCACGCGCCGCTTTGCGCGGCCGCGCGCTTGAACAGCCCCTTGCCTTCGGGCGACCCCACCATCGCCGCGACGAGCATCGCGCCCGCCGATTCGCCATCGATCGTCACGCGCTGCGGATCGCCGCCGAAGCTCTCGATGTTCTTCTGCACCCACCGCAACGCCGCCTGCATGTCCATCATGGCGTAGTTGCCTGAAGTGTGATGCGAAGATTCCTTCGCCAGATCCGGATGGGCGAGAAAGCCGAATACCCCCAGCCGGTAGTTGTAAGTCACCACCACCGCGCCTTTGCGCGCCAGCATCTCGCCGTCATAGCGCGGCTCGGAGCCGGAGCCGCCCGTAAAGCCGCCGCCGTACGTCCAAAGGATCACCGGACGCCGTTCGCTGGCCGCCTTTGCGCCGGTCCAGACATTGATGTACAGGCAGTCTTCGCTTCCGCCACGATTCGGCAGACAGGTGGGTCCGAATTGATCGGCTTTTCGAACGCCCTCCCATTTCGCGGGCGGCTGCGGCGCTTTCCAGCGCAGGTCGCCGACGGGCGGCGCGGCGAGGGGGATTCCCTTGAATACGCGCACGTCGTCGGATGTAGTGGTCGTGCCGGTGATCAGACCAGTGTCGATCTTAACCGGTTCGGGAATCGCGGCGGAAACAATCGAGGCGCCTGCAACAAGGGCGAGCAAAGTAAGGCGATGCATCATGGATAAGTCCTTTTCGCAGCAAGTATGTCAGTTGATCGGGACCAGAGTCAACACCGAGAGACACACCGAGAGACAGGGCGCGACCCTTCGACTGGTGGTTAACTGGAATCGCGGGCGCGTGTGGAGAAAGCGGGTAAACGATTCGTGGTGATGTCCGGCCTGCCGGGCAGTGGCAAGTCGACCCTGGCGGGCCGTCTGGCCGCGCCGCTCCAGCTCGCCGTGATCGATAAGGACGACATTCTCGAGAGTCTGTTTGAATCGAAAGGAACCGGCGATGCTGCGTGGCGCCGGGCGCTCAGCCGGGAGAGCGACGCGATTCTGCAAGATCTGGCGATGGCTTCCGCAGGCGCTTTGCTCGTTTCGTTCTGGCGCTTGCCGGGTATGCCACCGGACTCCGGC
>Ga0210388_10004826_pt1 | contig 10532 bp, 10 predicted proteins | sample IncBWC19OmetaG_FD_155485 | JGI IMG/M metagenome (GOLD analysis project Ga0210388, IMG submission 155485) | Forest soil microbial communities from Barre Woods Harvard Forest LTER site, Petersham, Massachusetts, United States - Inc-BW-C-19-O ...
CTGCAAGAAAGGGTTGAAGGCGCCATCCCGGAGCGCGTCGGACCTTTCAACACCCTGCTTAATGCGGGGGCCTTGGAGGGCCGAATTTTCCCAAGCTACTTCTCCATCACTTCCAGCGGCGATCTTTCCGATGCCAGGCAGTTCCGTAACACCCAGGTATTTGTCGGGCGCGGACTCGTAGATGGTAAGAGAGCCCTTCAATCCCTGTTTGGCGAAATCGATAGTGGCATGCTCGATCAGGGCATGGCGCGCTTCATGGGCGGCTTTTCCGCCGGTGGCGGCAACAAAGTGGTCGTAGACCGCATCCACGCTAGGGAGCGTTTCGTCGGCCCCAAAGAGTGGCAAGGAAGCTGCTAAAAGGGCAAGTGCGGGTTTGTTCATTCCGTTCCTCCGGCCGCACATTTACTTTACCGCAGCAGGGCTGTTGGGGAGGCGTTACAGAGCCGCGACCCAAGAAAGCCCTCGAAGTGGAGAGTTTTCACACACTCTCTGAAAGCCGCATCTATCGCGCTACCATCAAAACAAATGAGTTTGGGACGCATGCTGATTGCGCTCGGTCTGCTGGTAGCGGCGCTGGGCGTGCTAATTTCGCTCGGTGAAAGGCTTCCCATCCGGCTGGGGCACTTGCCCGGAGATATTGTCATCCGGGGAAAGAATTCGGTATTCTACTTTCCGCTGGTAACGTGCCTGCTGATCAGCGCCGTTCTTTCGCTGGTATTGTGGCTCATGAATCGACGCTAAGCGCCTAGAGCCCGGCCATCGAGCCTATAAAACTCAGACCCATCGCCAGGGCGCTCCGCACCACCGAATAGCGCGGCGCAGGCGGTTCGCAGACCAGGGTGGTTCGGCTGTTGGGAGTGTCCACGGTAACGGGCAGCTCCGGCTCGATGCCGCGATCGCCTCGTAATACCGGAACCAGGCGATGCTGAAGCTGCGACACACCATAGCCCAATACCATATATTGCCATCCGAGTTCTGGAACAATCATAAATCCCGACTTCCAACCCTGCCCGGGCGTATAGGGCCGGCTCAAGGCGACGATGGGAATCAAAGGAATATGCGGAAGGCCTATCGGAATAAGGTAATGAGTGAAGGCGAACATACTGAGAGATATCGTGTAAGTGGAGGCCTCCAGCAGGCCTGATCCCCAGGCTGGAAGCCGGGTCCGGATGGAGGCCTCAAGCGGCCCCGCTACGCTGGGCGGTCCAACCGGCCCCGACAGATTCCAGGAGCCGCGCTTGCGCTCCATCACACGCATGTCGATGTCGGCGATGCCGGTCTTGGGATCCGTATGGAGGATAGTGGAGTGTTCGTTGACTGGTGCGAAGTAATTGGCCTCGTTCAGGCGCGCCATGCTCTTGCGCAGCAGGTGCTCATCCAGCAAGTCGCCTTCGTCCAACAGAAAATTACTGCGGATGGCGGCTTCGGAGAAATGGCGATTGCCGGTGAACTCAATGCGGCCGATATGAAACGGGGTTCCCCGATCGACGGTCGCGGACAAGGTGGCTTCAGGAGCTTCTTTCGTGCTTGCTTCCGTGGGCTGCACCTGCGCGTTCACGGTGAAGTCCAGAATGCCTTCGTGCTCGGCCTCGCGACGAGCGACAAACAATGTGGAGCAAAAGTTCTGGTAGCGCATCAGGTTGTTGACCGGATGAACCACCTTCGGTAGTACGCCATTACCGGAGACCTGCCAGGTTGGCACGTGATACATTTGCCCGGCATCCACCTGAATGCTGACGTGCGCCGCCTTCTGAGCCACTTCGACATCCTTTAGCTTCACCGTGGCGTCGAAGTAGCCCCTGGATAAGTAATAGGACCGCAGCAGAGCCAAGTCGCCCTGCACGCCGTCCGGATTGTATCCGGGGTAAAGGCGCCAGCCGTTCCAGACACCGGGGATGGGCGGGGTCACGCGGCGAATTTTCAGCGATCGCAAAGTGCCGCGAAGATCTTTGGAATCGAACGCGGTGTTGCCGACAAACTCCACCTGCTTGACGCGAATGCGTTCGCCGGCGTCGATGTTGAGGTGCAGATCCACTTTGTTGCCCGCGAAAGGAACCAGGTCGTAATCCACCGTGGCAGTGCGGAAGCCGTCCGAGCGTAGGTCCTGCTGGGCTTGATTGGCGATCTGGTGCGCGCGCAGCCGGCTCATCGGCGTACCCTCCGGCAGGTTCATCTGCAGGCCAAAGGTGGAGGGCTCCACATGGAAGGTGTGGAGCACAAGCTGCGGCATCTCTACCACGTGGAAAGTCACCGCCGTGCCTTCTTCTTCCGGCGCGGTCTCCACGCGAATATCGTCGAAACGGCCCGTGGACCAAAGGCGATGAACGTCAGACTGGACGGTGGATGAGTCGAAGTTCTGGCCCACCTGTGTTCTTAATTCCACGGGCGACTTAGTGCCTAGAACGCGAACCGATTTGATGACCGGAGCTTCCGAAGTGACGGGCGCTATAGGCCCTTCAGCGAAAGCCGCGTTGGCGAGCATAAGTATAGATAGAAAAATACCGCGCATGTTGAAAGGACCGGTTTGCAAGTAGCGGTCCATCGGTGATTATAGCCTAGGCGGGCAGTTGATCCTACTTCAGGCGGGCGAAATTGACTGTAAACTGGATTGCCATTGCGCTCCCTAACGGTCGCGGTTCTGTTAATACACGGAATCTACTGAACCGCGCACGTCAGTAAGCGGCAGTTCGGCCATGGGCTCGCGATGATCGGATGTTCCAAGCGCTCGAGACGCGATCACTCTTGGCTAGCGAATCGTAGTCCCTACGGCTGTGGCGACCGCCAAGCAGCTCCGTTGGTTTCGTTCGGCGGGCGGCGCGGCGCTTTCTTCTTTTGGGCTGCCAGGGCTCGAGCGGCGACGCAATTACTCGCATGCAGGCGCATCGCATCTTCGGTAAACGTCAGCGCGTTCTGAGCCTCGCCTTCTTCGCGGCGCTCCAGAATTGCTCGGCACATCAGCGGCAGTTCCTGCAGGCGAATGCCATACGTCCGGCTCAATGCAAGGTCGGCCCGGACAGTAAACGGCGTTCGGACGCGGTCCGCGGCGATGCCTTCAAAGGCGAATACGCGGAACTCGTGGTCTTGAGTGAATCCTGTGAGAATGAACTGCATTATCGGGCTCCTTCAATCCGGTCAGACGGCATATGGCACCCTGGAGGTTGGTGCTTTCTTGGCTCGATCCGCCAACAACCGCATACGCTCCACGAGTTTCTTGCCGAGGCTCAATTCCGCGGGATTGAACTTATTGCCGGGCATCTTAGGATCGATAAATTCCCTGCGGAATAGTTGATCGGATGCCAGAGTGGTGAGCAGTCCGAGTTCCTGTTCAGTGAGTTTTACGGTGATCATTGCCATGCGATTAGCTTCGCCTCTGCGAAAGAGGCTCTCCTTGCTTGGTTTTCATCCTGTCGCTGCTCATTTCCAATAACCGTTTCCATGAATGAGAAGCCGTCCATGACCTCGCTTCAACTCCAGCCGTCGCGACAATCTCCAAAACTGCAAAGGACCGCTCGGAGTCTTCATTGGCCATCGAACAAGAGAGGTCGCGGATTGGCTTGAACTCGGCTGGACGCAATTACAGGCGGGAGTTTCAGAGCGGCCATCGAGCTTCATCGGAGGATCAGACACAGCAACCTCCCGGTTGTCAGATGGCCTAAGAAAATGAATCATAATCGTCTGACTTCATTCAGACGATGTGCGAGTGGGCAGAATCGCTCAGACCTTTACCATTGTCGGTTAATTCTAGCGTCCAGTCAAGGCCAAGCGGCCGCGCCAGGTCAATTGGTTTACTTGCGATAGTTAAAGTTCGGCCGTCGCGCCTCGCGCACTCGCTGCCCGGCTGCTGCAATCATTGTATAGGTCCCCAAATGAAGACGGAAACCGGCTCGCCCCCGCGATTCTTACTCAATAATCGCCTCGTTTCCGTCCTTGATGTGGGTGTTCAGACCACCCTGCTCGACTATATTCGGGCGCAGGGCTTGACGGGCGCCAAGGAAGGTTGCGCGGAAGGGGAATGCGGCGCTTGCACTGTAGTCCTGGTTGCCGATCGAGCCGGCCGAAGCGAGTACCGCGCTGTAAACAGCTGTTTGATGCTGGCTCCCATGGCCGTGGGCCACGAGATCTATACGGTGGAAGCCCTGGCAGCCGATGGAAAACTGGAGGAAGTTCAGCAGGCTATGGCTGCGGCGGGTGGCTCTCAGTGTGGTTACTGCACGCCTGGCTTCGTAATGAGCATGTTCGCCGAGCAATACCGGCCGGGGCGCATTGGCCCTTGCGATCCGCATGAGCTGGGCGGCAATCTGTGCCGCTGCACAGGCTATCGGCCCATCCGCGACGCGGCACTGTCCCTTGGCCCGGCGCCTGCGAGTGATTTTCTGGATCGCCTGTCGCGTCCCGCGCCGCGGCTGGAAGCCATCGAATATCAAACTGCGGAATCGCGCTTCTCGCGACCTGCCACCATCCAGCAATGCCTGTCGATACTGGCCGATGATCCCGATGCCCGCTTGATTTCCGGCGGCACGGACCTGGTGGTGGAATCGAATCTGCGCGCGCGACGCTCGCCTCACCTGGTCAGTGTCGAAGCGATCGCGGAGTTGCGCGAGTTTTCTGAGAGCGCGAGTTCGGTGACCATCGGCGCCGCGCTGCCGCTGAACGAAATCGCGCTGCGTTGGCGCAATGCGCCGGAGGTAATTCTCCATTGGCTGCGGCTATTCGCATCGCCGCCGCTTCGCAATCGCGCAACTTTGGGAGGGAATCTCGCCACGGCCTCGCCCATCGGCGATGGGGCTCCTCTGTTGCTGGCGCTGGACGCCCGGGTTCGCTTGGTAAGCCAGCGCGGGAGGCGAACCATTCCGCTGGCTTCCTTCTTCATCAATTACCGCCGAACCGAGCTGGCCCCGGGCGAGCTGATAACGGCGATCGAAATTCCACAGCCGCTGCCCGAATTCGTGCGGTTCTACAAAGTGGCGAAACGGCGCATGGACGACATCAGTACCGTGGCGGCCGCTATGGCGATGGATTGGGACGCGTCCGGAAAGATCTCCCGCGCACGTTTCGCTTTTGGCGGGGTGGCCGCCGTTCCTTTACGCGCTACGCTGGCCGAAGAAGCCATCACTGGCCGGCGCTGGAATGACGCCGCGGTGGAACGTGCGCAAGCGGCTCTCGATCGGATGCTCGCGCCTATCAGCGATCATCGCGGATCCGCCGATTACAGGCTAGCTGTGGCCAAAAGTTTGGTCGCCAAGTTCCTGTGGGAGCGGCGGGAGGCGGCGGCTTGAAGATGACCGGAAAGATAGCCGGACAGGCCGTACCGCATGAAAGCGCGCGCGAGCACGTCACAGGCGAGGCTCTGTACACCGACGATCTGCTGCTGCGTTTTCCTAACCCGTTGCACGCCTGGCCGGTGCTTTCGCCGCACGCGCATGCGTTCGTGAAGGCGTTGGATGTGTCGGCGGCCTTGTCGGAACCGGGAGTCGCCACCGTTCTTACCGTCGCGGACGTTCCGGGCGAGGGCGATTCGGGATCCAACCGGCACGACGAACCGCTGTTCCCAACCGAGGTGACGTACCACAGCCAACCCGTGGCATGGGTTCTGGGCGAGTCTCTGGATGCGGCGCAGCGTGGCGCCGGAAAAGTAGCGGTCGATTACGAGCCGTTACCCGCCATCCTTAGCATCGAAGACGCGATTTCGGCCGAAAGTTTTCACTCCCCTCCATTGCGGATGGCTCGGGGAGATACCTCAGTGATTGCGGCCAGCCCGCTGAACATAGAAGGCGAATTACGGATCGGCGGCCAGGAGCACTTCTATCTGGAAACGCAATGCGCGATTGCCTGGATGGATGAATCCGGCGGCGTGGCGGCGCATTCTTCCACGCAGCACCCCAGTGAAACTCAAGAGGTGATTGCGCGCGTATTGGGAATCCCACGAAGCCGAGTGACGGTGGAATGTCTGCGCATGGGCGGCGCGTTCGGAGGCAAGGAAGTGCAAGCCAATCCATGGGCGGCCATCGCGGCGTTGGGCTCCTGGAAAACCCGCCGGCCTGTGCGTGTCAGGCTGACGCGAGCGCTGGATTTTGCGCTCACCGGCAAGCGCCATCCGTTTCTTGGACGCTATGCGGCGGGCTTCTCCCTGGACGGACGGCTGGAAGGCGCGCGGATCGCGCTCTATTCCGACGGCGGATGGAGCCTGGATCTATCCGAGCCCGTGCTTTCGCGAGCGATGTTTCATTGCGACAATGCCTACCTGCTGCCCGCGGTGGAAATAACCGGTCTGATCTGCCGCACCAACAAAACTTCGCAAACGGCATTTCGCGGGTTCGGCGGCCCGCAAGGCATGCTGGTGATCGAAGAAATTCTGGATCAGGCGGCGCGTCGCCTTGGCTTGCCGCCGGAAGTGGTGCGCGAACGTAATTTCTATCGCCCTGGCGACACCACGCACTACGGACAGCCAGTCAAACACGCGGAACGCATCGAACTTATCTGGCGCAGGCTAACGGACTCGAGCAGATTCGCCGAACGGCGCAAACAGATCGAAGGCTCCAACGCGCGTGATCCACATCGCAAGCGTGGGCTGGCTATTACGCCGGTGAAGTTTGGCATTTCCTTCACCGCAACGTTTTTCAATCAAGCCGGCGCCCTGGTGCTGATCTATCGGGACGGCAGCGTGCAAGTGAATCACGGCGGCACCGAAATGGGACAAGGGCTGCACACCAAGATCCAGCAGATCGCGGCCGAGAGCCTGGGCTTGGATTTGGAGAGCGTGCGTGTTATGCCTACGCGCACCGACAAGATTCCCAATACATCCGCGACAGCGGCTTCGGCAGGGGCAGACCTGAACGGTGCCGCCGTCGCCGATGCGTGTTCCGAACTTCGCCGCCGATTGGCGGAAGTTGCCGCCGTGCTGCTGGAGTGCGAAGCTGCGGCGGTCGAATTTTCCCATGGTCTGGCATTTCAAAATGGAAAAGAACAGCGAGCCATCCCGTTCGCGAAACTTTGCGACGCGGCGTATCGCCGGCGGGTCCCGCTTTTCGCCCACGGTTACTACAGCACGCCCGGCATTCATTACGATCCCCAAACCTTGCAGGGTGCGCCGTTCCACTACTTCGCCTACGCCGCCGCAGTCTCCGAAGTGGAGGTGGATGCCTTCACCGGCGACTATCGTCTGTTGAGAACCGACATTCTCGAAGACGTTGGCGATTCGGTTTCGCCGCTGGTGGATCGCGGGCAAATCGAGGGCGGATTCATTCAAGGCGTCGGATGGTTGACGCTGGAAGAGCTGGTGTGGGATGCGAATGGCCGCCTGGCCACCGCCGGCGCGTCCACTTATAAGCTGCCGTCGTGGACCGAAGTCCCGGATGTTTTCGAAGTCAACTTTTTGGAACGGGCCGCGGAGCCCGGCACCATCTACGGCAGCAAGGCCGTGGGCGAACCTCCGCTGATGCTGGCTATTTCGGTGCGTGAGGCCATCCGCGACGCGATAGCCGCCTACGGCGCGGGCGGACCGGTTTCACTTGAGAGCCCGGCCACGCTGGAGCGCGTTTTCTTCGCCGTTCAGCGAGCCCGGGCGGAGCGGGAATCGCAGGTAAGTTCGGTTGGTGCCACGCGGTGAGGCCCGCGCCACAGGGCGAACTGCTGCGCGCGCCCTTGTTTCACACGCCGCGCAATCCATTTCGAGATTCTAGCGCGCTCGAAAGCTATCAGGATGGCGGTTTGCTGGTCCGCGATGGACGCGTGGCCGGCTGTGGTGATTACGCCAGTCTTCTCGATGAGCATCCAGAGGCCTCAACAGTGGATTTGCGCGGTGGGTTTCTGCTGCCAGGATTCATCGACGCGCACACTCATTTCCCGCAACTGCGCGTGTTGGGCGGATTAGGACGGTCGTTACTGGATTGGCTGGAACATTGCGCGCTACCCGAAGAGGCGCGCATGGCGGATCATAACCATGCCTGTCGCGTGGCACGCGGGTTTGTGCATGCGCTGGCCTCGCATGGAACCACCACCGCGTTAGTGTTTGGCGCGCACTTCGCTCCCGCAACGGCGGCGCTGTTCGAAGCCGCTCAAGCTGGTGGGCTGCGGATTGCGGCGGGGCAAGTGCTCTCGGACCGGCGCCTCGCGCCCGAATTACACCAGACGCCGGAGCGGGCTTATCGCGAAAGCAGCATCCTGATCGAGCGTTTTCACGGCCACGGCCGGCTAAGGTACGCCGTCACCCCACGCTTCGCGCTATCTGCTTCCGAAGAGATGCTGGAAGTTTGTCAAACTCTGCTACGCGAGCATGCCGGGGTGCTCTTTCAGACGCATATCAACGAAAACCATGAGGAGATCGCGGAGGTGGCTCGCCAGTTCCCGTGGGCGTCCGACTATTTGGCGGTGTACGAACGGTTCGGGCTTAGCCGCCCGAACGCAGTGCTTGCGCATGATGTTCATCCCACCGCTTCTGAATTGGATCGGCTGGCATCCAGCGGCGCTGCGGTGGCGCATTGCCCGTCGAGCAACGCCGCTCTCGGTAGCGGCCTGTTTCCAATGCGGCGTCATATGGACTCAGGCGTGCGATACGCGCTCGGAACCGACGTAGGCGGCGGCACCGGCTTCGGGATGCTCAAGGAAGGATTGCAGGCGTATTTGCTGCAGCGCATTGCTCCCGATGGAATGCTGCTGGATGCGGGCCATTTGCTTTACCTGGCGACGCTGGCCGGGGCCGAAGCGCTTGGCCTGAGCAGCGAGACTGGAGACTTTGACATTGGAAAATCAGCCGACTTTGTGTATCTTCGCCCGCCCGCCGATAGCCCGCTCGCCGCGGTTCTGGAACGGGAGCAAACTCCGGAGCGCGTACTGGCTGCCATCTTTACTCTGGCCGGCGCCGAGAGCGTGCGGGAAGTGCGGGTGGAGGGTTCCGTTGTTTATCGTTCTGCCCCCGAAGACGAACAATGACGATGGCAGAGTTGAACGGGCTGGATCGAGTGGGGTTCGTCGACGCAGTAGGTTGGATCTTCGAACATTCTCCCTGGGTAGCCGAACGCGCCTTCGATGCACGGCCTTTCGCCAGTATGGACGCTCTGCACGCCGCGATGACGGAGCAAGTGGAGCGCGGGACATTTGCTGAGAGACTGGCTCTGTTGAAGGCGCATCCGGATCTCGGAGCACGCGCCCGCCTGAGCACGGCTTCCGCCCAGGAACAGGCCGGCGCCGGTTTGGACAGCTTAACTCCGGGCGAATTTGAGCAACTCCAGCGCCTGAACGCGGCCTATCGCAGCCGGTTTGGATTTCCTTTTCTGCTGGCGGTGAAGGGGAGCACGAAACACGACGTCTTGCGGGCGCTTCAGGCGAGAATGGAGGCTTCACCGGAGGATGAATTTCGCGAGGCCCTCCGGCAGGTGTATCGGATCGCGCGATTTCGAATGGAGGGCCTGATCACATCGTGATAGGAAAGTTTGCGAGCGGTTGGAAGCGAAGTTATTACGGCAAAGGCGACATTATCGTGTACCGTCTTAAACGCGACGGTAGCACCGCTTCGGGCCAAAGTCCTGTCTTTGGCGCGAATATCACGATGCTGGTGTACGGCGATGCGTTTTGGCCAACCTACACGACGGGTGACAACACGGGCCTGGTGGCCACGGATTCGATGAAGAATTTCGTGCAGCGCGAGGTCCTCAATTTCGAGGGCTCGGACTTGGAAGATTGCTGCCGCTTCCTAGGTGCGAAGTTCCTGGATCTCTATCCCCAGATGGAAGGCGTTCAGATGTCCGCTGTCGAGATTTCGTACGCGGCTCTGCCAGATAGCGATATTGCGTTTGCCCCGGCGGGTCCGGATCGCGCCACCGCTCGTTTGGAGATCGACCGCTCCGGCGTGGTGGAAATTGCTTCCGGCATTCAGGGCTTCAAACTTCTGCGGCTAGGCGGCAGCGCATTCCACGGCTTCGTCAGGGATCAATACACGACGCTGCCCGACATCGCCAACCGTCCGCTGCACATGTGGCTGGATCTTGAGTGGATATACACGGATCCTTCTAACGGCTTTAGCGCGGGGATTGTCACAGCGGTCGTACGGGACATTGTGCACGAGGTCTTCCATGGATTCGAATCAGGCAGCATCCAGCAGGTGATTTATCAGATCGGAACGAAAATGCTGGAAAATGTTCCAAGCATCGGCGAAGTGCATCTGGAAGCGAACAACCGGACCTGGGACACTATCGTCGAGCGCGGCGGGGAACTTGGCGTTTACACGGAAGCGCGCCCTCCCTTCGGCGTCCTTGGCTTACGCTTGAAGAGATAATATGGCTCGCATTTCGACGCATGTGCTCGACACTTCACGCGGAACGCCCGCGCACGATGTGGTGATCGATCTGCGCTTTTGCGCGAAGCTCATAAAATCGGCCGTTACCAATGTGGATGGCCGAACGGACGAACCGCTGGTCTCAGCAGATCGCCTGGAAACCGGCGTCTACGAGTTGACGTTTCACGCAGGTGACTATTTTCGAAGCATGGGAATCGCGCTGGCCGATCCGCCCTTTCTGGATCACGTCGTGATCCGTTTC
>Ga0210388_10004828_pt1 | contig 10530 bp, 5 predicted proteins | sample IncBWC19OmetaG_FD_155485 | JGI IMG/M metagenome (GOLD analysis project Ga0210388, IMG submission 155485) | Forest soil microbial communities from Barre Woods Harvard Forest LTER site, Petersham, Massachusetts, United States - Inc-BW-C-19-O ...
CCCTCTTTGCTCATTACCTCCATATTTTCACATGCCTTTACCGGGTCAACCATAAGCGCCAATGCCGTTGCATATGGCGCAATAACTGAATCTTCTTCAAGGCCACGTTTCAACCCAAGACCGGGAGCACCAAAGGCACGATATTGATAAATTGAATTAGCATTGATCATATTATATCCCGATTCTGATATTCCCCATGGCTTACCTGCATGCTTTCCATAATCAACCTGCCAGTCTACTGCTGCTTTATATGTTTGGCCCAGAAGTGTATTCTCATAACTAGGCATAACCAGCAATGGCATAAGGTATTCAAACATTGAACCACTCCATGAAAGAAGAATGGGGTCACCTTTCAAATTTGTAAGTAGCCTACTTAGTGCAAACCAATTTTCTTCAGGCAACTTCCCTTGCGCAATACCAATAAAACTACATAGTCGTGCCTCTGACGCAAGAAGATCATACGAACTGGCATCTGCATGATGCGTTTGCACATTATACCCTATAGTAAGTAAATTGCTCGACTTATCATATAAAAAATCCCATTCTACATCTGCCAATTCATTACATTTTACAGCGAGTGATTCTACCAGAGCTATTCTTTCATTAGCTATTCGGATCGCATTATCCAATGCATTATGAAATAATTTCAACCACTCATTTTCAACTTCACTATTCTCATTACCTTCAGTACTAGCTTGCAATTCTCTTGCTGTTTGTAATAGTTCTATTAATGGAGAATCAATATTTATTAAAGGAATAGATTTAAATTTTTCAGGGGCTGACAGCAACAAACACCAAGGTTCAAAAATTTCCATTTCCTTTATAGCTTGCAGCAACTGCTTATTAAGCGCATGTTTCCACCAATATGTATTACTTTCAATATTATCAGGCAGTATTTTGAAAACAGGGGCAAAATCCTCAGTTAATTGTTTCAAACATAATCTCACTTCCTGAGGGAAGCTTAGTTTTAATTCACAAGTTGCTTCAAGGCCTTTCTTGAAGGTCTGAACTGTTTGTATCTTTTTATCCTCAATAGTATCTTCAAGCACCCTGAATGTATCTAAAATACCATTGAAGAGATTCTTAGGCAATACTCTTTTATGAAGCGTCCCGACCAATTCCTGTTTCAACACAAGTAAATAACCCACCAGGTTTCCAGAATCGACAGTAGAAATATATTTAGGCAATAATGGGCTTAGGTTCTCTGTATCATACCAATTATAAAAATGCCCCTTATATCTTTCCATTTTCTCCATAGTTTCTATGGTCTTCATTGTTCTATCAATGAATTGACTAAAAGATATATATCCGAAGTCATAGGCTGAAATATTGGCCACTAGAGCGAACCCAATGTTTGTGGGAGATGTGCGATGGGCAATAAGTGCAACAGGTTGCTCCTGGAAATTATCAGGCGGCAACCAATTTTCTTCCTGGTCGACGAATTTCTCAAAAAAGCTCCATGTTTTCCGCGCGAGTTTATAAAGAAATATGTTTTGTGAATCCGTAAGAGATGATACTTGCTTGGCAACAGGCTTACCTGTTCTCCATACAATTAGCGGAGCTATAGCCCACAACAATATAATTGGCCCAACAATATCTAACTTAATTGGAGAATAAATTAATAAATAAACACATATTGAAATAGCTAGCAAAGGTTCAATCCACATTGAAGAATAATAATGGCTCAAACTATTCTTGTTCCCTGCCTCTTCATTTGCATAAGGATTCCACTCAAGAAGCTTTCTTCTTGAAATGAATAACCGCCAGCATGTGCGCACAATTGCCAGCAGGTTAAAGAATGCTTCGTAAGGCAAGCAAATAAGCGTAAATGATGTTTTTATAAAAATGTCTCCAATACTATTAACTGAATTCTTTATATGGTGAGTCCATATAACATCTTTAGGCTTCCTTATAATATCCCACAGTGTTGTAATAAAAATTGGGACCACGATGATTGCAGAAACCGTTAATGTCCATGTAAAGTGAGTTGGTAGTGCAAGCCAGCCTAATACTATTAATGTGGTTAATGCGGCAGGAACAAGGCTACGCCTGATATTGTCAAAGATTTTCCACCTTGACAATGCCGAGATTGGGTTGTGGTTCCAATGTCCTTTATAGCCGGGCACAAAAGGTAAAAGCCAATATATTATCTGCCAATCTCCGCGTACCCAGCGGCCGCGCCTCTTCATGTCAGTATCATAATTTGAAGGGTAATTTTCAAACAACTGTACATCATTCAGTAATCCGGAACGGACATAACATCCTTCAAGCAGATCATGGCTTAGAATACCATTTTCGGCAAATTTTCCATCCAAAACTGATTTAAAAACATCTACATCATATATTCCTTTACCTATAAAGGAACCCTCTCCAAATAGGTCCTGGTAAACATCTGATGATGCACGGGTGTATGGATCAATACCCGGTTCATTTCCATGCATACGGGCATATGTTGTACTTTGTATATCGGGTAAACTTACAGTTACTCTTGGCTGAAGAATACCGTATCCTTTTGTTACACGTTTCTTTTTCTCGTTATACCACGCATGGTTTAAAGGATGAGCCATTGTTCCAATAAGTTTCCATGCACTGCCAAGAGGTAACAATGTGTCAGCATCAAGTGTAATTACATACTTAATACCTGGAAAAACTGATTGATCGCCTATAATTAAAGAAAATCTATCTTTTGCATCACCTCTTAACAAGGAATTAAGTTCTGAAAGCTTTCCCCTTTTTCTTTCATAACCCATCCACACTTTTTCACGTGGGTTCCAATGCCTGGGCCTATGAAACAAATAGAACAAATCATTTTCATTTCGATTATACTTTCTATTAAGTTCCTCTATTCTAAGTTGAGCCAGATCAACAAGAGACTTATCTTCCGGCATCTCCTCTTGAATTGCATCTACAAAATCTGTTAACAAGCCGAAATACAGATTAGCCTTTCTATTAGCGAGATAATGCACTTCTATTGACTCAACTAACTTTTCAATGCCTTCCGGATTGTTCAGCATAACGGGTACCACTACCAATGTCTTATATTCATCCGATATATTTTTTGAAAAATCCATCCTCGGCAACAGATCTGGTTTAACTATCAGCGTTGAGAAGAAATTAACTACAGATATTGCAAGCTGGCTTGCACATAGAACCAATAAAATACCAATTGAAATAAGAATCCACTGCCTGTCTGTATGATTAGAAACATGATACAGAAGAAATCCGCTAACAGCTACAGTAATGAATGCAATTGACAAAAAGTATAACAGGAAAGCGTTCTTCTTAATTGCTTTTCTCATTTTCAAAGACCCCGGCTCTTTAAGATTACCCCTTCTTCTGGTATCCATTACTCCTTTATCTATAAGGTAATAGCCTACATGCTGTGTGCGTTCATCATTAAACTCAGCTTGTTTATTCTCTTGTGCCAATTCTAATGCAATGCTGGCCACTTCATACTCTTCCAGCTTACTCTTCTTGGCAATTCCTTCAACTACGTGCCTATACCTGTCTCGAGTTGAAAAATCCATTAATCCGTAAATACCTTTATAATCTTTACGTAGTATTTGCTCTACCAGGCTATGATCTTCTACAAAATTGCGCCAGTCAGTTGAACCCAATAAACGTAGGCTACCAATACTATTGCTCATAGAAACCTGGTCCGCAGCCTGTTTCTGAATTTCCAGGTTTACCAGTTCGGCACTCGTAGTACCACTTTCCGATAATTGCTGCTCTATCCAATTTAAGGCCAGTGCCAGATCAGGGCCTTTACCGCGCAATTGCCGGGTTAATTCCGACACAAATGCACTAACCATAGGCGGGTTGGAACGAGCCATGTCTGCAATAACCAGTACTAGGCTTTTAGGATCCCTTTCAACAGTTTCAATCATTTGTTTAGCCCAGTAATCAGCCAAATTGCTGTCAATTCTATCAATTGCTATTCGTGAAGAAACGCGCCTGAGGTTTTCAATCAATCCTAATCTTAACATTATAGGTATAGCCCATAACTCGCCTAGTTTTAGGGTCTCTACAGATTGGTATGCCTTTACAAAACTGCTTAACGTCTCTATGTCAATTCTTCCATCACTGTGTGATATTATTTGCAGCCCAATATCATATATACGTGTTAAACCCGTAGATGTGCTATTTAATATTTGTGGAAGATCCTCGCTATATTTTTTAGGAAAATGAACTTTCGCATTTCGTATATGCTCTTCTACCAGGTAAAAGTTATCTATCAACCACTCTCCGGCGGGTGTAATCTGGTATTTTCTTTTTATAGTATCTGTAAGCAGCTTGCGTACTTCATGCAAAATAATCTCATTATCGGCAAGCCTTTTAAGTAAGTGATCCTTTCTAGATTTTGTACTGAGTTTATGTGTTTCAGCAAGGGTTTTACCAAAGCGCCCCATTTGCTCATAACTGAACAATTCAGCTCTTAAAGGCTCCTCGTTCATATAACCACGTGTGTGCGTAGTTGGCTGAAAGAAAGACCTCATACTAGATATTAACTCATGGGCCGCCGGTATCAGTTTCATACTACCTTTTCTTTTACTTCCAATGCTGCATTCACTATTTCCTGTGCATCTCTAATAATTTCATTTACATGCTCCCTGCCTAAAAAGCTTTCAGCGTATATCTTATAGATATCTTCTGTTCCTGAAGGTCTGGCCGCAAACCAGCCGTTTTCTGCTATTACCTTTACACCTCCTATTACTTCATTATTCGAGGGTGCACGTGTAAGTACCTTCTTCACCTTTTCCCCTGCTAATTCCCTAAGTTTTATTTGTTCCGCTGAAATATTCTTTAGTCTCTCCCTTTGCTCAGCATCCGCTTTAGCTTCTATCCGTTCATATACAGGTGTTCCCAATTCACTGGTCAATTCATTATACAATATACCAGGGTCCTTTCCTGTCTTTGCAGTAATTTCAGCCGAAAGAAGTGCAGGAACAAATCCATCCTTATCTGTTGTCCAAACACTACCGTCTAACCTTGAAAATGATGCTCCTGCACTTTCTTCTCCACCAAAGCAAAGTGTCTTGCTTAGTAACCCATCAACAAACCATTTGAATCCTACAGGTACCTGATAGAGTTGCCTGCCAAGCTTCGCAACAATTCTGTCAATTAACTGCGTTGTAACAACAGTTTTACCTATTTCAGCAGTATTTAACCAATTGGGACGATGCTGCAGAAGATAGCACACAGCAACAGACAAATAATGATTAGGATTTAATAGCCCTGAACTTCTTGTAACTATTCCATGCCTGTCATGATCGGTGTCACACGCAAATGAAATATCGAACTGGTCCTTCATTTTAATCAAGCCCTGCATAGCATATGAAGAAGATGGGTCCATTCGTATCATCCCATCCCAATCCACGGTCATAAAACTGAAAGTAGTATCAACAATTTTATTTGTAACAGTCAAATCTATTTTATAATGTTCTGCTATAGGTTCCCAGTAATGAACGCCTGCGCCCCCTAAAGGGTCAACTCCAATTTTAATCTTTGAATTTCGTATCACATCCATGTCTACTACGTTGCCAATATCTTTTACATATGCATGTAAATAATCGTAAACATGTGTAGAAGATGCCTGAAGGGCCTTATCTAAAGAAACTCTTTTAATATCCTTTACACTTCCTGCTAATATTTCATTTGCTTTAGACTCTATCCATTTGGTAACAATAGTACCTGCAGGGCCACCATTTGGCGGATTATATTTAAAGCCTCCATCATCAGGCGGGTTATGTGAAGGCGTAATAACTATTCCATCGGCCAAACCCGTTCTACGTCCTGAGTTATATTGCAAAATTGCATGAGAAATAACCGGTGTTGGTGTATATTCATCTTTCTCAGATATCAATACGGTTACATTATTGGCAGCAAGTATTTCAAGCGCCGTTGCATAAGCTGGGGCTGAAAGCGCATGGGTATCAAAGCCTAAAAAAAGTGGGCCGGTAATCTTCTGCTCCTTGCGATACAGGCAAATTGCCTGGGTAATTGCAAGAATATGCCTTTCATTGAATGTATTGGTAAATGACGACCCTCGGTGCCCAGAAGTACCGAATATAACCCGCTCGCCCGGAATTGAATGATCAGGAATTCCATTGTAATACGCGGCAATAAGCTTAGGCACATTTACAAGCATTTCCGGAATGGCCAATTTTCCTGCAAGGGGATTAATGTCATTCATTGCTTATTTTTTTAATGTTTCCAACTCATTTACTTTTGCTAACCGGCGATAATGCCTTTCCACATCAATGAACTTAGCCTTAAGGAATATTTCGCACAATTCCAATGCCAGGGAATGCCATACTACTTGCCCGCCAAGGCATATCATATTCATATCATCATCTTCAACACCTTGCTGAGCCGAAAACTTTTCGTGAATAAGGCAAGCTCTTACACCGGCAATTTTATTTGCAACAATACACGCGCCTACTCCACTTCCGCAAATAGCAATGCCACGCACTATTTCCTTATTCGCTACTGCCCTTGACAGCGGTATTATATAATCAGGATAATCATCATTGGGTACGTATTCATTGTTACCGAAATCAATAAGATTATATCCTTTCTTTGGCAGGCTTTTTATCAAATACTCCTTTAATTCAAAACCAGCATGATCTGCTGCAATTCCTATTTTCATTGAAAGAAGCTTTTTAGCATATTTATCCATGATGATTCTTTTTTAACAGATCAATTGCTTTTTTACAAATATTTTCAACGGTGAATCCATGTTCACGCATTAATATCTCTCCAGGTGCTGAAACTCCAAATGTGTCTATACCTATCACATCTCCTTTGTCGCCTATGTATTTGCACCATCCCTGCGTCGCCCCTGCCTCTATAGCTATTCTAATAAGGATATTAGAAGGGAGTACTGAATTTTTATATTCAGGCGATTGCATATCAAATAATTCCCAGCTTGGCATAGAAACTACTCTTGCCTGGATATTCTGTTTGCTTAATTCTTCTTTAGCCTTTAAAGCCAAATTCACTTCTGATCCTGTTGCTATCAACATTAATTCTGGCTTGGCATTTGGTGCATCTGATAAAATATACGCTCCTAAACGAAGCTCTTCTGCTGAAGCCATCTTACTTCTATCAATTGTAGGTACATCTTGTCGGGTTAATATTAAAGCAACCGGGACTCTATTCATTTCTATAGCCACACGCCAGGCCACCGCTGTCTCGTTCGCATCGCAAGGCCTTATAACAACAAGTCTTGGCATAGCCCTTAGGCTGGCGAGTTGTTCTATAGGTTGATGGGTAGTACCATCCTCACCCAAACCAATACTATCATGGGTAAAAACATAAATAACCTGCAATTCCATAATAGCTGCCAGGCGAATAGCAGGCCGCATGTAATCTGAAAATATTAAGAAGGTAGAACAGAACGGAAGTATACCACCGTGGACTGCCATACCATTTATAATCGAACCCATAGCATGTTCACGAACACCGTAATGCACATTACGTCCGGAATAATCCCATCCTCCTTTCACAGATCCTTGCATATCTCCACTTTCAATGGAAGGGCTTCCAAAATTTCCTTTCTCTTTAAGTTCAGTATGAGTAGATGAATTAAGATCTGCTGAACCACCAATTAGTGTAGGGAACACTTTACTTAACATTTGCATTACTTTACCTGATGCTACCCGGGTAGCCATACCTTTAGCATCAGGGGCAAATTGCTCTACAACTTTTTCCCATCCCTGGGGTAATTTCTTATTTATTAAATCTTCTAGTTCCTTGGCTCTCTCGGGATATTTTTCTTTGTATGCTAAAAATTTCGAATCCCATTCACTTTTAAATTCCTTACCATGTTCAATAGCTTTGCGGAAATTAGGAATCACCTCCTCAGGAATAAAGAAAGAAGGTTCAAGTGGCCAGTTCAGCATTTCCTTTGTCAGTTTTACTTCTTCCGCTCCTAATGGCGAACCATGCGCTTCAAAACTGTCTTGCTTATTAGGTGAGCCATACCCTATATGAGTCCTTACAATAATTAGAGAAGGGCGCTTCTTTTCTTCCTGAGCCATTTTTATTGCATGAGCAATAGTTTCAACATCATTTCCATCTTCTACAGATTGAACATGCCAGCCATATGCCTGAAATCGCATGGCGTAATCCTCGGTGAATGACACATTAGTGGAAGCGGATAAAGTGATATGGTTACAATCATATAAATATATCAGCTTGCCCAATTTCAGGTGCCCCGCTAATGAGGCCGCTTCAGAAGCAACGCCTTCCATCATATCACCATCACTTACTAAGCCATAGGTGTAATGATCCACAATATTATATTCAGGCATATTAAATGATTTTGCCAGATAGGCCTCGGCTATTGCCATACCTACTCCATTCGCAAACCCCTGGCCCAATGGGCCAGTTGTCGTTTCTACGCCCGGTGTCAACCCATATTCAGGATGCCCGGCCGTTTTGCTTCCCAACTGACGGAAATTTCTAATATCCTCGAGAGATACATCATACCCTGTAAGATGTAGCAAGCTGTATAATAGCATTGACCCATGGCCTGCTGATAATACAAACCTATCGCGATTAAACCAATTTGGGTTTGATGGACTGTGTTTAAGAAACTTTGTCCATAAAACATATGCCATAGGTGCAGCACCCATTGGTAAGCCGGGATGTCCGCTATTAGCTTTCTGCACTGCATCAACAGACAGAAAGCGAATTGTATTGATTGAAAGTTGTTCTATATCAATACTTATTTCTGATGTTTCAGTTTGTGTTTTCATACTTAGAAATCTAACACCAAAGTAGAATATTGAGTAATCCTTCTCCAACCATTTTCGGTGAAAAGGCCTTTTTAATCGTCAAAATGTTACAACCCTATTGTATCTAATAAAACCCTGTGTTCATCGAATACTGATACTAAATCAATAAGGTCTGGAATAGTTTTACATCCTAAATTAAACGCAATGAAAAACTTCCTTTCAATATTCGCGATATTTAGCCTTACAGGAATTCTAAATACCAGCACTGCACAAGAATATCAAATGACTCCGCCACCGCCGCCAAGTCAGGAATACAACACAGTAGCGCCAACGGGCTATTTTGCCTTAAGCTTAGGTATTGCTCAACCTATAGGCAGCTTTGCAAGTCAGCCTACCACAGGATATGGGGGCTATGCTTTAACAGGAGATAATATTAATTTATCAATTGGAATACCTATTAATCACTCCAATTTCGGAATTGCTTTCATGTTTGGTTCCTTCGTTAACGATTTTGATATGAATACCTATGTAAGCAATGCTGCAATATCTGACCCCAGTAAAAACTATCAGCCGTTTGAACAAGATGTATACGATGAAAGCTTTATTTTAGCCGGGCTATTTGCAACCTACCCTATTAACCGCCTTTCAATAGACGTAAGGATTATGGGTGGAGTATCTTTTTGCTATTTACCTGAAATTGATTATGGTGCAGCAGTCTACGATCCAACCATTTCGGACTACGATAATTATGAATGGGATACTTATTCAAGCAGGAGTACTTCCTTTGCTCTAGCAGCCGGTGCTGATCTGCGCTATAAAGTAAGAAGATTCTCCCTAATGCTTGGTGTTGATTTTCTTACGACCGACCCTACAGTTAATACAGAACAGCAGTATACTGACCCAAACGGCAATTATTCTTATACACATATAACTGGTAAGGTACCAATCTCAATTATAAGCACAAGCCTTGGAATAGCCTACCAAATAAGATAATACATATATCAGCCTAGCCATGAAAAACAAGTTAATTACTAAAAAAGCATTTTCAAAGTTGTTCTATTTAGCCATGACTTTATTCATGGCATTTGCATTTCATATTGTAGCCCAACCTTATATTATTGGGTATCAGGATGGCGTACACAAGCCTAACCACACTGCAAAAAAGGACAGTATAAATCAAACGCCATCTAGTAATCAGAGCCAGAATACTTTAAGCAAAAAAGTGATTCATCGCCCGGTAACTTACCCTAAGCAAACCGTGCACGATTCTGCTCAAAGGAAATAGACTCACTGCAAAAGCAAATATCATCTTCAATTCAATACTAGCTTACATAGGCATTCAATGGGCTTTCTAAGTCAACTTTTATTGAGTCTTCTTTTTTGAACGTATTATCAACCTAAGAGACTGATCGTACGTTATATAATTCCATGCCCAGTTAATAAAGATAAACAGTCTGTTTTTTATTCCTACTATCGACATAAGGTGAACCATCATCCATAATATCCATGCAAAAAATCCCTGAAACTTAATGAATGGCAAATCAGCCACTGCAAGGTTCTTCCCAATTGTTGCCAGTGCACCCAGGTCTTTATATTTAAATGGAACAAGTGCCCTCTTATTCTCAATATTACTCAAATTCGATGCCAGTCGCTTCGCTTGCTGTATGGCTGGCTGCGCCACTTGTGGGTGCCCCTTAGGATATGCTTTCTCTGTAAGAAGGGCAATATCACCTATTGCAAAAACATTTTCAAGTCCCTCTACCCTATTGTATTTATCAACTTTAATTCT
>Ga0210388_10004831_pt1 | contig 10528 bp, 10 predicted proteins | sample IncBWC19OmetaG_FD_155485 | JGI IMG/M metagenome (GOLD analysis project Ga0210388, IMG submission 155485) | Forest soil microbial communities from Barre Woods Harvard Forest LTER site, Petersham, Massachusetts, United States - Inc-BW-C-19-O ...
GGCGGCGCGCCCGCTCTGCGACACCTCGAGCGACGCCGGCGTGTGTGTCGGATGTCGGACCGCCGCGGACTGCGGTGGCGTGACGCCCGTCTGCTCGCCGACCACGCACACCTGTGGTCCCTGCACCAGCGACGGCGCTCCCAGCTGCCCGGACCCGTCTCGCCCGGCTTGCCAGGCCTCCGGGTCCCTGGCCGGCGCCTGCACGGAGTGCTCGCCCAGCAACGCCGGCAAGTGCGCCGGCGAGAAGCCGGAATGTCTGCCCACGGGGCTTTGCGGCTGCGACGCCGATCCGGCCTGCGGCGGGCCGATGTCCGGGATGATCTGCAGCGGCCCGAACGGCGTCTGCACGCCCGGCTGCGGCACCGCCCCGCGCAACGACTGCCCGACCGGGATGACGTGTGCCAACATCGTGAACGGGACCGGCACCTGCGGCACGTCCAGCGGTTGCACGCTGGACAGCGATTGCACGAGCCCGCTGCCCCGCTGCAACGTGGCCACCACGTCTGGTCAGTGCGTCCAGTGCCTGACCGACGCCGACTGCCCGGCGCCGTTCGTGTGCGACCCGACGCGAAACAGCTGCACCGAGTGCACCCCGACGAAGACGGCCGCGTGCGATCCCAACCTGGCAGGCGCCCAGTGTCTTTCGGGCGGCCAGTGCGGCTGCACCGACGACGCGGATTGCGGGAACGCCACGTCGGGCCGGGTGTGCAACACCCCGAGTGGTGTCTGCGGACCGGGTTGCCGTGGCACGGGCGGGAACAGCTGTCCCGTCTCGCAGGTTTGCACCTCGACCACGACCGCGATCGGCGGTTGTCAGAACCCGCCGCCGTCCGACGGCGGCGCCGACGGCGGTGGCGGGGCGCGCGGTGACAGCGGCACCGACGGCCCGACCGCACGCGACGGATCGCCGGGCGACGGCAGCGGCGGCGCGGGCGCTGACGGCGGCGGACGCGGCGGCGCGAACGGCAATGGTGGCGCGAGCGCGACGGATGGCGGCCTGACGGGGGGTGGCGGCAACGCCGGGGCGCGCGGCGGCGCTGGCGGCAATGCCGGCAACGGTGGATCAGCGGCGGACGGCGGGAAGAACCCCGACGCCGCGTTCATTAACGTCAACGGCACCGTCCTCGGCGGTGGCTGCCGTTGCGACGCGGCCAGCCCGGGTGACCTCGAAGGCCTGATCCCGATCCTAGGCCTGCTCGCCCTGGTCACCCGCCGCGTGCGTCCGCGACGCAAGCCCTCTCAAGATTCTACACATCTTGCCGGGCGATCTCGGCGGTGATCCCAGCGACCAACGTCAGCCAGCGCTGAAGATCCGGCGCTCTTCGATCAGCGTGGCCGTCGCCATCTTGAAGTTCGAGATCAGGCTCGGAAACCGGTCCGCGATCAGTTGAGGGATCTTGGCGGTCGAGAAAACCACACTTGTGACCAGCGTGCCGTCTGCATAGGCGCCGCCCATGCCGAAGACGGTCCGGATGGCGTACCGTTCGACGAACGCGCGATCCGCGATGACATATCTTCCGGTCGCATCGATCGCGGTCGCGGCGTCGGGCACGTAGAACATGCCATTCTTCCCACCGAGTAGCTTGCGGGTGGCGATCGGGCGACCGTCGTCGAACGCGGCGAGATCGACATCGATGTCGGAGAGCAACTTGGCGATCATCGGCGCCGCCTCGACGAACTTTCGATCGATGAGCGGGATGCAGAGATGACCGCGGGAGAGTCGCCGCTCGTTCCAGGCAGGCTCACGGCCACGCGAGCCGAGCAGAGTGAGCACGCGGGTGGCGGGGCCGAAGCGCGGATCGGCGGCGGCGAATCGAGCCGCAAAAGCGCCCTCGCGCTCCGGCACGCGCGCGACCGGCAAGACGATGAACAGGCGGATCAGCGCGACATCCGAGAAGGCAGTGCTGAATGCGCCCACGAAGGCCTCGGCAGCCGCCTCCACCGAGGACGGATCCTTGGCTCCGACCGCCCCACGCAACCGCTCGACGTCGGGCCAGGTCGCGTCGTTCAGGGTGGGCACTCAGGCAACCTATCACGGTGGTGCCCTCGTCTCAGTTCGAGAACAACTCGGCAGGTCATCAAAGACGGCGTGGTGTCGCACCAGGTAACTGCGACGTCATGCATCAGGGAACCTCATGCCGAACATCGGGAGGCCGCTCCTTGACTCAGCCCGTGTCGCTTCGTCCTGGATCACATCCCAATGCTCTACGAGACGTCCCCCCTCGATGCGAAGGATATCGACGGCGATTTTCGTCGGCCGCCCACCTCCGCTGAAGCGTCCGTGAACCATGACGTAGTCGCTCTCGGCGACGGCCAGCGCGCTTTCGTACTGGCGGCGGGTCGACCGCACCAGCGCGAAGAGGCCATCCCGCCCCGGGCCGATCCCTGCGCTGTGCTGAACGTAGTCCGGCGACCAGTGGCGCTCCGCCGCCTCGAAGTCCCTGCGGTTGAAGAGCGCATCGAAGGCTTCGAGGACGAGAGCCTTGTTTCTCGTCTCCTGCTCGTGATCCCGCGCCATCTATGATCGTTCCCTGGCCTGCTGGAGGCCGGCGTCGGACCGATCGACCAAGTCTACGCAGGTCATCGCTCGCCCGAGCTCTCGAAGCCTCCACCGACCCATTGCGTGACGATCGACTCGAACTCGGGCGCTCGCTCCTCCCAGAAGCAGTGACCGGCTTCGAGAACATCCAGACGGGCGCGCGGGAGTCGTTGCCGCAGGAGCTCCGCGTCCCGAGCGAGGCCGTAGGGGTCGTTCCGACCGACGACGATTGCGGTCGGTGGCGTGAGCGCCGCGAGGCGCGTCGCGAGTGAAGCCAGGTCCTTCGGGTACGCGCGAACGAGCGCCGCGGACCGCGTCAACCGATCACCTTCGTAGGACGCGAGATAGTCGTCGCGCACAAAGCGTGGCACCGCGTACCCGCGAATGGACCCCAGAAACCTGCCAATCACCTCGCTGGTGTTCAGCGGCGGCAGCGCCTCTGCTTCGATCATCGACTTGAGGACGCCCTCCACGACAAGCGGATACGTCACGGCGCCGGCACCCACGATGAGGCTCTGGAAGAGCTCTGGCCGCGCCAAGGCGGCAAAGAGGAGCGAGGGCGCTCCGACGTCGAGCCCAACGGCGTGGACCGAGGTGACGGCGAAAGCTTCGATCGCCTTCCCGATGAACTCTCCCATCTTCTGCGGCGAGAAGAGATCCTGGCGCGCCTCCGACCGCCCGAAGCCGGGAAGGTCGATAGCCAGCACCTCGAACCGCCTGGTGAGGCCGCTCCACACAGGCGCGAACGCGAAGATGCTCTCCGGCCATGGACTGAGGAGTACGACCTTCTCGCTGCCCGTCCCACCCATCGCGTAGCGGATCTTGAGCCCGTCGATGGTCCGCCAGGCGACGTCGAACGGCTGCTGCTCCTGAACGATTCTCCCGCTCATGCCACCACCGATCTTTCCGTCGGTCTCCGTGACTACTTCTTTTTCGCAGCAAGCGCGGCAAACTCTTCGCGCCCGAACGCCGTGCCAGCAATGCCCCAGCCGCCCTCGGCCGCCTCCGTGAGGAGCACCCAGGTCCGGCTGGCCTGACTGGCGTCGCCGGAGATCCTCGAGACGATCTGCGTGGCGTCGGCAACGAGCTGCTTCTGGCCTTCTCGATTCAGCACCCCCGGCGGCGTCACGATCTGGACGCGGACCGTGCGGGCGTTGCCCTGGGCAGCGGTGTTGACGGCGGACGGGGGAAGGCGATGGATGTACGCGCCCGTGTTGTTCGTGTGCGTCGGTCCCGGGCTGACCACGCCCTCGGCCCTCAGCAGCGCGGCAGTGAGCTCCTCGGCCAGCCGTCGATCGGCGTCGGCGGGAAAGAGATCGGCAGCGGCGTAGACGTCGATCATCGGCATGGTCCCTCTCATCGCCGAACGACGACGCGCGGTCTTGTCGAAACGTGCTGCGTTTTGTCGGTTCCTAGCGTTTCACGCGACGTTCGCGGCGCCACCGCCCCGGTGCCACGCCGACGACCCGGTGGAAGGTCCGCGTGAACGCCGCCTGGTCGCCGAACCCGGACTGCGAGGCGACGTCGATGAGCGGCCGCGTCGTCGCCAGCAGGTCCTTGGCGCGCTCGATACGGAGGTCGGTCAGCCACGCACGCGACGTGACCCCGAAGCTCGCCTTGAACGACCTCGCGAAGTGACTGACGGAGAGGTCGCACTCCCGCGCAAGGTCCGCGAGCCGAAGACTTCCATCGAGATTTTCGCAGAGAAGCTCGGTCGCCCGCATCTTCTGCCATTCGGCCAGGCCGCGGCGGACTTCCGCGCGGCGCCGGCTGGTTGCCCCGTAGCGCTGGACGAGGTGCGCGCCGAGAACCAGCTCCAGATGGTCGAGGGCGAGGTGCGACGCGCGGCGCGGGTCGCCGAGGATCGGAAGAACACTCTTCGTCATCTGGGCCATGACCATGTCGTCCTCGAGCACGGACAGTCGGAAGCCACCGACAGGCTCGTATCCGAGGCTGGCGGCCACATCGTCGATCGCGGCGCGTCGGACCTGGAAGTGGACGTAGTCGAATCCCGCGTCCGCCCAACAGGCAGGTGTCGCCGCAAAGTCGACGACGTTGGTGCGAAAGGCGGGGATCGCGCGCGTCGGGACGATCCGGCCATCGACCCAAAGCCGATAGCCCCTCGCCGCGAGAGGCCGGACCGACACGGAGACGAGCAGCGCCGCCACGCTCGCGGACTTGTGGATCGGCTCGGGCAGCGGGACCGTCGACTGAACCCGCGTGATGGAGAACCGGTCGTCACCGCGGTATTCCCTGAAGCGGCTCGCCGCGTCGAGACGGACGTGCGTCGTGATCGGCTCCTCGGGTGAGACCTTCATCGAGATCCAATCACGATGCCGATCCTAGGCAGCGAAGACACTCCGCACAACGGGAGATCCGCAGGCCCACGGAACATGGAAACTCTGCTCCGTTCACGTCTCGCGGTTTCTCGCGACAGCGTCCGTTTGCTATCTTCGCGGATGTGGCCGACGCCAGCCTGGACCCCTGGACGAACGCGATGCGCCTCGACGAGTCGTCGACGCTGACGACGCATCGCTACGCGGATCGGTTCTCGGTCGTCCGGGTCGAAACGACCGGCGCGTTGATCGAGCCCGTCCGCAAGTCGTCGAGCGTTCCAGCCGTACTCGTCTCGGTCTTCGTGCAGCCCGTGGCTGCGCGGGGCTATCGGCTGTGGGTCGATGGCGCGACGGTCCCGACCGGGCCGATCCCCGCATTCCGCTCGAACGTGATCGACCTCGCGGCGGAGCCCGCGACGTGGGGGGCCGCCGGCATCGACTACGTCCACTTCCACCTCCGCTACGACGCCATCGACGAGACGGCCGCCGATCTCGGGTACGAGCGCGTTGGCGCCGTTCGGCCCGTCGTCGCAAAGGACGACATCGTGCTCGCACAGATCGCGAAGAACGTCTTACCCTTCCTTGGGCGAGCTTCCGAATCGGACCTGCTCGCCCTGGACAGGCTCGAGCTCATCCTCGGCGCGCACGTCGTCCAGCGCTACGGCGCGACGAAGCGGAGGCAAGCGGCTTCGAGCGGCGGACTGGCTGGCTGGCAACGGCGGCGAGCAACGGAGCTTCTGCACGCGAACCTGGCTGGTCAAGTTCGACTGGCGCACCTCGCCCGCGCGTGTGGTCTTTCGGTCAGCCACTTCGCGCGCGCCTTCAAGGCGAGCTTCGGCGTCCCTTGCCACCGCTGGCTGACGGAACACCGTATCCAGCGCGCCCAGGAACTGCTCGCGATGAAGAGCGCCACGCTCGCCGACGTCGCCGACCGATGCGGCTTTGGGGACCAAGCGGCGTTCACCCGGACGTTCCACCGCCTCGTCGGCCTGACCCCGGGTCGATGGCGCCGCGAACACTCCAGGTAGGCCTCCTCTCGCAGCAGCAGTGCCAGCGGCCCGCCGCCCTCACAACTGCTCCACTTCGTCGATGTCGGATCTGGCGAGCGTCATGCTCCGTCAGTCGCGGCCGCGCGCCTGGCGTGACAGCAAGAATCAACAAGCGACGGCACATCACGACAAGATCGGGGCGCGCGGCGTCGCTAGTTTCACGCTCGCCGAAGGCATCGAACTTCACCGGGTCCGAGTAAATGGTTGCCACAAAGGAGAATTGCCGTGAAACAGCGTATCAAGAACGTCGTTCTGGTGCACGGAGCCTTCGCTGACGGCTCCGGTTGGGAGGCCGTGGCCAGCATCCTCAAGCGGGATGGGTACAAGGTGTCGGTGGCGCAGCCCCCTGAGACCACCTACGCCGACGATCAGAAGTACACGAAGGCCGCAATCGACGCCATGGACGGGCCAGTGGTTCTCGTGGGCCACAGCTACGGCGGGTCCATCATCACCGAGGCCGGCAATCATCCGAAGGTTGCCGCACTTGTCTATATCGCCGCATTTGCACTCGATGAGGGCGAGAGCTGTGCGTCGATCGAACAGGACGTCCCGCAAGCGTCCAAGGCGTTCAAACCGGACGGCAATGGAAACTGGTGGATCGACGAGGAGCAGTTCGCAGCTGACTTCGCAGCGGACATTCCACCGGAGAAGGCCTGGTTCATGGCGATCTCACAGGTGCCGATCTCCACCGAGGCGTTCACCCACAAGGTTACGAAGCCGGCCTGGAAGACCAAGCCAACCTGGTACATGGTGGCCGCCTCAGACCGATCGATCAATCCGAACCAGGAGCGGATGATGGCGAAACGCGCCCGCGCCAAGACCATCGAAGTGAATGCCAGCCATGTGGCTTACATGTCGCATCCGCAGGAGACAGCCAAGCTCATCGAAGAGGCTGCAAACTTCGAGGGTGCCAGCTCCGCATAGGCCAACGCGTAGCCATACGCTCGACAGCCCCCGTATTCACTGGCACTCCCGGCCATATATTACGCGGCACGGAGGAGGCAGCGACCATGGATACAGCGATGCCAGAGACGATGAAGGCCGCGGCGATCGATCGCTTCGGTGGACCAGAGGTGTTCCGCGTGCGATCGCTTTCGGTGCCGAAGCCGAAGCCGAATCAGGTCCTCATCCGGCTGGACACGGCGGGCATCGGGGTCTGGGATCCGGAGATACGTGCAGGAGACTTCGTTCTCAGCAAGGGTTTCCCCCAGGTCATCGGCAACGACGGCGCGGGGACCGTGGTCGCCGTGGGATCGCGCGTCCGGCGGTTCCGCGCTGGTGACCACGTGTACGCGTACACGATGAAGGGGGGCTTCTACGCCGAGTACGTCGCGGTCAATCAGGACGAGGCCGCGCACATCCCGCCCGGTGTCAAGCGTGACGAGGCCGGCGCGCTGGGCGCCGTCGGCATCACCGCGCTGGCGGGCCTGGACGGCAAGCTGCGCATCAAGCGCGGCCAGCGGCTGATGATCATCGGCGCCAGCGGCGGCATCGGCCACATCGCGGTGCAGCTCGCCAAGCGGCTGGGGGCCAAGGTGTTCGCCATCGCGTCGGGGAAAGACGGTGTGCGGCTGGCGCGGCGGCTGGGCGCCGACGCGGTGGTCGATGGGCGCGAGGACGACGTGACGGCAGCCGCCGCGCGCTTCGCGCCGCGCGGCTTCGACGCCGCGCTGGTCGTGACGGGCGGCAAGGAGGTCAACGCGGCGCTGCGCGCGGTGAAGAAAGGCGGGCGGGTCGCCTATCCCAACGGCGTCGAGCCCGAGCCGCGCGCGCCCAAGGGGGTCAAGCTGATCGCTTTCGACGGGATGCCGACGCGGCGGGCGTTCGATCGCCTCAACGCGGTGATCGGACGCAAGCGTCTCCACGTCGAGCTGGAACGAACGTACAGCCTCGGGCAGGCGGCGGCCGCGCACCGCGATCTCGGCAAACACCACGTCGGCAAGGTTGCCTTTCGGCTGCACTGACTCGTCGCTTCGCGCCGGAGCCTGCGCGCCTACCCCTCTATTTCCGTGGACTTCCGTCGGCCTCCCCCTTGCATCATGATCCAGTGACGTTGGCGGCGCAGAGAATGAAACAGAAGGTCGCTCTGGTCGCAGCCTCGGGGCTGGGGCTCGTGCTCGGCTGCGAGACGCCGCCGTCGAGCATCTCGCCGACGTCGGGCTACTTGAACGACCCCGTGTTCGCGCGCGCGGAGCTGACGGAGTCGCTGGTGAACCCAAGCAACGGCTACTCGGCGCTGCGTCTTTCGCACTATGCGACGGACGATGCGTCCGATTGGGATCGGTTGCCCGAATGGAACCCGCCGGCCCAGCCGATCGCGGCCGCCGAGCTGGACGCCCCGGGCGGCGCATCCGCGACCCAACTGGCGACAGATCCGGCGCCGCTGCCGCTGCCGCTGCCGGCGTCGGTCACGTCCCCGAACGATCCGGCGCTGCTGGCGCTCGGGAAGGCGGCGTTCGAGCGGTACCCGGCCCAGCTGGCGCAGTATCTCCGGGTGGGCCTCACCTCGCGCGCGGCGGCCGCGCGGGCCGGCCTATGGGTCGACGACGGCCAGGGGGTCGGCGGTCTCGTTCGCGCCGAGATGGCTGACGGCTCGGTGGCGGTAGCGCTCACCTGCTCCAGTTGCCACGCAGCCGCCCTCGATGGCGGCGGGATCTCGCCGGGTACACCCAACGCCGCGCTCGATCTCGGCGCCGCCATCTTGGCGGCCCAGGGGATCTCTGCGGCGGGCTCGGCGGAGCCGCAGGCCGCCTGGGGACCGGGACGGGTCGATGTGACCACGGAGGCGGGGACCGAGCCGGTGCGGATTCCCGACCTGCGTCCGGTTCACTTCCTTACCTACCTGCAGCAGGACGCCACGATCCGGGCGCGCGATCTGACGACGCTGGCGATCCGGATCGAGACGCTCCTCATCACCGACTGGGGCCAAGTGGTGCGCCCGCCGCGTGTCGTCGCCCTGGCGCTTGCGGCCTACGTCGATTCACTGGCCGATTCGTTGCCGTCGCCGGATGCCGCAGCAGCCTCGCCCAACGGCGCCGGGCTGTTCGAGGCGACGTGCTCGTCTTGCCACGTACCGCCGGCCTTCACAGGAGAGCCGGTCCCGCTGGCGGTCATCGGGACCGATCCCACGATCGGGCTCTCGGCCGATCGTGGGACGGGATCCTACCGGGTGCCGTCGCTTCGCGGCGTCCGCGCGCGCGGGCCGTTGCTCCACGACGGAACGCTCCCTTCGGTCGACGCCCTGTTCGATCCAGCGCGCCTCACGGACACGTTCGCGCAGCGGCTTCACGGCGCGGGAGCGGTGCCGGGCCACCTCTTCGGGCTCGATCTCTCCGACGGCGACCGACAGGACTTACTCACGTACCTCCATTCTCTCTGACTCGTCGAGGGGGGACACAGGAACGGCCGGATGCGGGGCTGGAAAGCCAACCCCAAGACGCCAACGAGGCGTACCACGCCGGCCTTCGCACGAGATCTACCTCCCCATCGACCCGGCATCGCAAAGGAGATCCTCACGGCGCTACCCGCCGCAGACAACCGAACCGCAACCCCAGGCGCCCGTCGCGGGCGAATAGATACATGCGGTCCCCGCCGTGCAGTCTGTGCCGCTCCAGCACTGGTCGGCGGCGGTGTGGCAGTAGTAGCCCTGCGTGGCCCCGCAGGGGCCGAGTGAGGGAGAACAGAATCCGCCGGGCCCACAGTCAGCGTCGACCCGGCATTGCGCCGCCACGCACGCGTTCTCGTACGCCGCGCCCGACCAGCCACGTTGATTGCAAACGCATACTGCATCAGGACCGCAATCTTGATCGGTGTTGCATTGGTCGCATATGCACCAGGGACCGTGCAGGGTCTGGGGGACGTCGTGGCAGCGGTCGAGCTGTCCATTTTGACAGGGCGGACAGTCGCCATCCGAGGCACAGGTGATGATGCCGCCGTCCAGCGCCGTTGGGCCAGGCGAGAATCCGCCATCATAGATCGAGGTCGGCACGCCGGCTTCGGCCAGCTCGGCCGAACAAGCCGCCGCGCTTGCGCGGTGGATGTCAGGAACCGTCGACCTTCCCGCGGTCCCTCCGGTACCCGTCATGGCGAGGCCGCCCGCGCCGGACGTTCCGCCCGGGCCAACTCCGCCGCTGCCGGTGCCGCCTTCGGGTAGGGTGCCCTTGCACCCGACCACCGCCAGCGAAACTACAACCTCCAACAGGCCCAACGTCCTCCAACAAGCTCGCATGTAAAGCCCTCCTATGATCGGGAGTCTATACCTGTCGCGTAGCTATGCGGCGTCTCAGAGAGTGGGTCCAACGAGACTGCCGTTCAGCGGCGAACGGGAGGAAGACGGCGAGCGCCCAAGAGGAACAGCCGCGCCACTCGCCGTCCGCCGGGGTTCCTCAAAAGGCGGGTCAGGCAGCGCAGATGCGATCCCCAACGACACGATTCGTGGATGGTGTCGTCTTTTACGACACCGTGTCGTGATCGAGGTCGACTCTCGCGCAGGCGTGAGGGGACTTTCATGGCTTCCGCCGTCGGCGTACGAATTGCTAAGCTCATACGTCTCGTGGGTCCTGACGGAGATAGCGTGAACCGGAAGTCGTGTTGCCCTTCGAGCC
>Ga0210388_10004832_pt1 | contig 10527 bp, 7 predicted proteins | sample IncBWC19OmetaG_FD_155485 | JGI IMG/M metagenome (GOLD analysis project Ga0210388, IMG submission 155485) | Forest soil microbial communities from Barre Woods Harvard Forest LTER site, Petersham, Massachusetts, United States - Inc-BW-C-19-O ...
GGCGTGATCTCCGCGCTGCCGGTGCGGAACAATATATCGCCCTCGAATCCATCGAGAACCTGCGCGGCATCGCCTTTGACGGTTTGCGCCGATTCGATTTTCCGCGAAACATCATCCAGCTTGGCGGTGAGACCCTGATTGGTTTCGAGCAACTGGCTCTTTTCGGTCAACAGCGTCGATTTTTCAGCCTGCAGTTCCGATTTGTCGCTCTCAAGTGCCTTAGTCCTAGCCTCCGCCACCTTGGCTTCGTCCGCCCGGTGCACGCGATTGCCGAGCCAGGCACCGAGCCCCGCGCCCACCACGGCGCCGGCCGGCCCTGCGGCAAATGCGCCGATCACCGCTCCGGTTATCAACCCCACCGGCTCCTGCGGTGGGGCAGCCCGCGAATCGCCGGCGAACGCCGCGGCGCTCACGCCCAACAAACCAATAGTCCACATCAATTTTGAATATCCGGTCTTCATAACGACTCCTCGCTTAGCTACCGAGGCGACGACCGTCGCCCCATGGGAGCCATTACGGCCCTGGATTCGGGCGAAGCGCGGCTGGAGTCGTGGCAAATCGTGGCGAAGCGGCGACCAATTGCATCGGCCGCCGCCCGCCGAAATCAACTAGCGATAAGCCCAATGTCCCGGTTGAAAAACCCACTGGCCGTTGCGCGCAACCCACTCCGGGCGCACCCAGTAAGCCGTGGCCGCGGGGCGCTTTTCATAGTGGCCGGGTCGCCACACATACTCGTTGTGCTCCCAGCGCCAATGACCTGGTTGCCAAACCCAATTGGGGCCCGGCGCCACGGGCACAACCTCGACTTGAAGCGGCGGCGGCGGCCGCGCGACCACGACTTCAGCGACCGGTGGTTGTACAACGACTCGCGGCGCGGTCGCCGTCACGGTGCAGGCCGCGCTCAGGGTCAGCAGCACGGCGATCACACAGGCAGAGCGAATTTGCATGAACATCCCTCAGGTTGATTTGAACAATTCAACAACGCGCGCCGCAGGCAAGCGTGCACAGCGGCACATGAAGGATGCGTTATAAAGACCGCCGTTTAGGCTTTCAACGAGAAAGGCGTGAAATTGGTACCTATGTCGTAGTAATCCTCGTTTTCAGCGCGCTTGAGGAAGGCCACTACTCGGTAGGTCAGGGGAGTCGCGACGATCTCCCAACCGCTTTTCAACACGTACTGCGTGAACATCACCGCCACCAGATGCGGCCAGGGCATGCGGCCGAGGAATGCGACCGAATAAAAGATCATCGAATCCACCAACTCGCCGCACAAGGTGGAGCCGACGATCCGGGTCCACAGCCAGCGACCTCGCGTCCAAATCTTCATCTTGGCGAGAACGTAGCTGTTCAAGAACGTGCCGCAAAGAAATGCGCTGATCGACGCCACGACGATGCGCGGCGTGTTGCCGAATATCGTCTCCACCGCCGGTTGATCGGGAAGCGAGCGTTCCGAGGGCGGCAAATGCACCACCACCGCGGCCATGATCGAAGCAAATGCCAGGGCTGCGAAGCCTGCCCAAACGACGCGCCGATCGCGTCCGTAGCCGTACACCTCGGTCAAAATGTCTCCGAATATGTACGAGATTGGAAAGAACAGCACGCCGGCGAGAAACGTGACGCCGCCGATCAGCGGCACTTGAATCGTGGTCTCTTTGGCGGGGCCAATGAGATTCGAGCACAGCAAGACGCACACATAGGCCGCCATCACAAAATCGTAGTAGCGGTATTGACGATCGCTGGTTTTTCTAGTCATTGTCCACGAAGTTTAGCGGCAGGCGCACGAGTTTGCCGATGATATGTAATGCCAATTTCCAGGGTCCCGCTCACCGTCGCGTTTTGGCGAAGACCATCACATCAGGGAGGGCCTAAGGTACGGTAGATATGTAAGCTCACATTTCAAGTAGCGGATCTATGGATCAGGGCAAACCCTTAACGGCAACGGATAGTCCGCTTGTCGATTTCGATGCCGTCTGTCAAAAGGTGCGCGCGGCCGTCGAACCGGCCCGCACCCATGCAGTATCCCTACATGACGAGCTCGGCGATGTGCTCTGGCTGAGCGAGAGCTCAATGGGCCCCGACGAACACAATGCGGTGCTGCAGGCGGCCGAAGCTTTTGCCGATCCCAGCGCCGCCGCGGCGCTGGCTTTCGATCTAGGCGACTTGCGCTCGGCGGTGCTGATTCGCGCCGTCAACACACGCCGCACCATGGTCGGCGTGATCATGCTCATCATGGACACGCGGATCGTCGCGCAGGGCGCGACCAAGTTGCTGACTCCGAAGATGCAGCGGGCGCTGGCTCAGTTCGCCGCCATGCGCCCGGATCGCGGCCCTGCGCCGAGCCCGGAACCTGAGCCCGTCGCGCCGGCTCGAACCCCAGCAGCCAGCGGGCGGCCCGCAGCGGCGCCGGCGCAGTCGGCCCCACGAACCGCGGCGCCATCGGCACGCGCCGCTCCGCCCCCGGCAAAAACCACGCCCCCATCCGCCGCACGCAGCGCCGCGCCCGCGGCACGAACTGCCGCGGCGCCGGACTCAGCGCCGTCGCGACCTCCACTGCCCGCCGCAGCGCCGACCGTGATGCCATTCTCATCGGGACCAAGATCGATCTCGGCACAGGTGCAGCAAATTGTCTCGCGCCCCGCGCCGCGTCCTGCGAGCCCCGCTCGTCCCTCGAGCCCGCCGCCGACTGCGCCCCCGCCTGCGCCGACCGCACCTGCGCCGTCCATTGCGCCCACCCGCCTCGAGCCTCCCGCGACCACGGCCGCGAGCCCGTCGATCGAGATTTTCGAGAAGCTGCCAAAAGGTGTGACGCCCGAAATCGATCGCCTGCACGCCGCGCTTCGCAAGAGCCCCATCGCTTTGCATGTGCAGCGTCTCGTGCCATTGAGCAAGGGCGGCCAATTGAAGCGCTACGAAGTATTGCTGCGCTCGGGATCGGAGGAATCCCCGAATGCCGCCCCGCCTGCGATGTTGAAGGCAGCAGTCGACAATGGCTTAGGATCGATGATCGACCGGCGCGTGCTAACGGAACTCATCAGCTGGTTGATTCGTCACCCCGAAAGCTGTGTGGCCGATGAGGTCATGTTTTCCGTGAATCTCACCGTCACGGCGCTGCACGACGAACATTTCATCAAGTTTGTCGAACTGTGTCTGACCAAGTCATCTTTGCCCAAGGCGACGATCGCCTTTGAAGTCGATGCTTCGACGGCGCTCTCTCTCGCCGATAAAATCAACGAGGTTGCCGTTTCGTTGCATCGCCTGGGTTGTCCTCTCATTCTGGATGACTTCGCATTGCGCACCGAGTGTTTCGCGCTGCTGCGCTTGCCGGGAGTGCGCTATGTGAAGCTGGCGCCGGATATGACGGCAAAAATGCGCATCGACAAGATTTCGCAGGCGGCGATCACGGGCGTGGTGCAAATGGCCCGTGTGCTTGGTATGCACACGGTCGCCAAACGCACCGAAACCGCCGCCGAGCAGGAATGGTTGACGGCGCTCGGTGTGGACTTCGTGCAGTCGAATTTCATCTCGCCGCCGGTCGCCATCGACAGCCTGCTCAAGCCCGAAACCTAGAAAATTTAGTTGCGGCGCGAAACCTGCGGCGCTGCGCTCCAACCGCCGCCCAGCGCCTTCACCAAGAACACCGCGGTGACGAATTGCTGTCCCTGAATCTGCACCGCCTGGCGCTGATTGGTGAGCAGGGTCTGCTCGGCGGTGATGACGTCGAGATAGGTATCCACGCCGCCTTTGTAGCGATCGCTGGCAATGTCAAACGCCCGCTGCGCACTGCGGACACTGGCGTCGGCCGAGACCGCGGCGCGGTCGAGCGAACTTAGGCCGGTGATGCCGTTCTCCACCTCCTCCATGGCGGTCAACACGGTTTGCCGATAGGTCGCAACCGCAGCGGTGTAATCGGCATCCGCAAAATGCACATTGGCGCGTGTCTTTCCGGCATCAAACAGCAATTGCGTGGCGGACAAGCCGATGGCCCAAAAGCGGCTGGGCGCCTCGAGCAGCGTGGACAACGTGTTGCTCTCCCATCCCGCATTCGGCACGCCGAGTCCGGGTGCAAGATTGATCGACGGATAGTAAGCGGCGCGCGCCACGCCAATGCGCGCGTTGGCCGCGGCCATGGCCCGTTCCGCGGCGGCCACATCGGGGCGGCGCTGCAAAAGATCCGACGGCAATCCCACGGGAAACGCCGGCACCGGCGGCGTGTAGGAAGCGGGCGCGAGGCTGAAGCTGGGTGCGGGAATGCCGACCAGCGTCGCAATCGCGTGTTCAAATTGCGAGCGCTGAACCTTGAGCAGTTCCAACTGCGTTTCGCTGGCTTCGAGCAGCGCTTCTTGCTGCGCAAGATCCAGCCCCGTGGCGAATCCCAGATCATGCCGCGATGTGACAAAGCTGAGCGCACCGCGCTCCAGATCCAGACTGCGGCGCAGCACCTCGATCTCGGCGTCGGTCTCGCGCAAGGAAAAGTAGTCGGTTACCAGGGTGGCCATCAGCACCAGGCGTGTGTTTTCAAAATCCGCTTCGGCCTGTTCGGCAGAGGCGCGCGCGCCCTCGACGTCGCGCCGCACTCGGCCAAATAAATCCACTTCGTAGGTGACAGCGGGTCCGATTCGAAAATCGTTTTGCACGATCGACTGGTTTGGGACTGAATACTCCGACAGGGGTCGATTGGCGGATTCCTTGGCACGCAGTGCGGAAGAGGAAAGCTGAACGGCGGGAAACAGGGCCGAGCGCGCAATCGTGAGTTGGTCGCGGGCCTGTTCGAGACGCGCGGCCGCAACGCGCAAATTCTGGTTGCTGACGAGAGCCTTTTCCACCAGCGGGTTCAGGTCAGGATCCTGAAACAATTCCCACCAATTGCCTTTGAGCTTGGCATCGCTCGGCACCGCCTCGTGCCACGGTTCTGCAGGCTGCCACGCCGGCGGCACCTCTGCCGCGGGCCGGTGATAGTCGGGTCCGGCCGCGCAGGCAGAGAGCAGCGCCGTCATTCCCCACCCGGCCATCGCGCACATTCCGGTCCGCATCGCTATCGACCTTCATTCTGCGCGGACAAGGTAACGATGTCGCCGTCGACCAGCGAGTCGGCGGGATTCAGAATAATTCGATCGTCGGCATGCAGACCGCTCGTGACCGCCACCGTGCTGCCGAAATCGGTGCCGAGCGTCACTGCGATCATGCGCACGCGCCCTCCCGCATCTACGGCTGCCACGCGCGGACCATCAGGCCGAAACAGCAGTACGTTGGTCGGAACCAGCAGCGCGACGCCGTCTTGTTTGATCGGCAGCGTCGCCTGCACGTAGGCGCCGGAGATCAAAGCGTCCTTGGGATTGGGCACCCGGATTTCCACCTGCATGGTGCGGGTGGCGGTGTCGATCGCCCGCGCGGTGCGCGCGATGGTGCCTTGATATTCCTCGCCCTGCCGCTCCGGCAGACTCACCTTGACCACATCGCCAACCTTGATCTGCTGCGCATAAACCTGCGGCACCCACACATAAAGGCGCAGCGGGTCGACCTGCGCGACGGTAAACAGCGCCTTCCCGGCGCCGCCATTTCCCGCATCGACCAAGTCGCCGACATCAATCCGGCGGCTGGTCACCACTCCATCGAAAGGCGAAACCACCCGATTGAAACCCTGCAAGTCGCGCAGCCGTGCCTCGTTGGCTTGCGTCGCGGCTAGATTGGCCTGCGCCTGCAGATAGGCGCTCTGGCGATCATCCAGTTCCTGCTGGGTGACGGCGTCCTTGTCGCGCAGACTTTTCCAGCGTTCCGCCGTGATTTTCGCCAGGGCTTCGCCGCTGGCGGCTTGCTCGCGCGCGGCGATCGCTTGGGATAACTCCTTATTGATTTCCGGGGCCGTGATCTCCGCGAGCAGATCGCCCTTTTTTACCGAACTGCCGATGTCCTTGGTCCAGCGCAGGATGTAGCCATTGCTGCGCGCGTAAACCGTCGCTTCGTTGATGCCGAGCAGCGTTCCCGGCAGCGTGAGAGGCACGCCGCCGCCGGCTTGCTGCGGCAGGATGGTGGTTACGTAGCGTTTTGCATGCTCCTGCGTGGCCGCAGCGAGCGCCGTGGCCTGAAAGCTGCGTATCACCACCACCACGACGCCGCCTATCAGCAGGACCGCGAGGATGCCGCCGACGATGAATTTGGCCCGCTGTGTCGCCGGCTCTGGCTGTAGCTGTGGCTCCGGCTTCAACATATCAAGTATTCCCTTCTACGGCCGGCGACCCGCCGGCGGAACCAGCTGCCTTGCGCAGCTCGAGGCGCCGATGGAGGCCGGCAAAGATCACCGGCACGAAGAATAACGTGGAAACCGTCGCAAACAGCAAGCCGCCGATCACCGCGCGCCCCAACGGGGCATTCTGCTCGGCACCCTCCCCTAGACCTAAGGCCATGGGAATCATGCCGATGATCATTGCCAATGCAGTCATCAGCACCGGCCTGATGCGAGTGGCGCCGGCATCGCGAGCGGCGCTTACCGGATCCAGGCCCTCATTCATGCGCTGACGGGCAAATGACACAATCAAAATGCTGTTGGCCGTCGCGACACCCATGGTCATGATCGCTCCGGTGAGCGCCGGCACACTCAAGGTGGTTGCAGTCAGGAACAGCGTCCAGCAGATTCCGGCCAGCGCCGCCGGCAGCGCGGTAATGATGATGAACGCATCAATCCATGATTGAAAATTCACGACGATCAGTAGATACACCATCACCACCGCCATCACCAGGCCCACTTCCAGCTGGAAGAAAGATGAACGCATCGTCTGCGCCTGACCGCGCATTTGTATACTCTGTCCGCGCGGCAGATGCGGGCGCATTTCGTCGACGATTTGTCGGATCTTGCCGGAAACGCTGCCGAGGTCTCGACCTTGAACACTGACATACACATCGATGGTCGGCGCCAGGTTATAACGCGACATTACCGCGAGCTGCGCCGCCGGGGCTACCGTAACCAAATTGTTGAGCAACTGCGCCGCAGTGCCCGAAGCGGAGCTGACCGGCGTGCGCAACAACGCATCCATGCTGTCGACGTTGTATTGCGGCGACTGCGCAGTCACGTTGTAGACCACGCCGTTGGAGGGATCCAGCCAAAAAATGGGCGAGGTCTGCGAGGTACCTGCCGTCGATATGAGCAAGTTCTGCGCGACATCGTTGGCGCTCAATCCCACCGTCTGCAGCTGGGTGCGATCCATATGCAGGGCCAACGTGGGCAAATCCAATCTTTGATGGATGTGCGCGTCCACCGCCCCGGGAATCTGTTGAATCTGCTTCACGAGCTTCGCCGCCAGCTCGTAGTTGCCGCGCAAATCCTCGCCGGTAAACGATACGTCAATGGCGGCCGGAAGCCCGAAGTTCAATATCTGGGTCACCATGTCGGCCGGTTGAAAGAAAAACTCCGCGCCCGGAAAGCGCCGCGGCAGCTCGCGACGCATTGCCTCGATATATTCCAGCGTCGGGCGATGGCCAGGATTCAGCGATATTTGAAATTCGCCGTCAAATGTCCCAAATGCTCCGGCGTTGCTGTAGGAGTTGGTAATGCCGCTGATCGGAACGCCCAGATTCTCGAGCATGGTGCCAAGTTCAGGGGCCGGTACGATGGTTCTAAGCGCCGCCTCCACTTGATCAGCCACTCGCGTGGTCTCCTCGATACGCGTTCCCGACGGCAATCGCATGTGCATGCGAATCTGTCCGGCATCCACGCTGGGGAAGAAATCCCTCCCTAATACGAAGACCAGCGCGCAGGACAGCGCGCAGAATCCGAGGAACGCGCCGGCAAAGGCGCGCCGGCGTTCCATCACCGCCGCAAGGATTCTGCTGTAGCCGGCGCGAATCTGCTCGAAGCGGGCGTTAAACGCCCGATAGACGCGCTGCAATAGGTTGGGGCGTTGCTGAGCATGCTGCGGGGTGGCATCCATCAGCAACATCACGAGGGTGGGCACCAAGGTACGCGACAACACATACGAGGCGAGCATGGCGAATACCACCGCTTCCGCCAGCGGCGCGAACAAATACTTTGCGACGCCGGTAAGGAAAAACATTGGTACGAACACGATGCAGATGCACAGCGTCGAGACCAGCGCCGGCAGCGCGATTTCCCCGGCACCATCCAATATCGCCTTGTGCAGATCCGAGCCCAGGTGAATATGGCGCTCGATATTTTCGATGGTCACCGTCGCGTCATCGACCAAAATGCCTACAGCCAAGGCGAGTCCACCCAAGGTCATGATGTTCAAAGTCTCGCCGCAGATGTAGAGCGCGATGATCGAGCAGAGAATGGAGAGCGGAATGGATACTGCGATGATGCAGGTGCTGCGCCAGTTGCCGAGAAACACCAGGATCAGCATGGCGGTCAAACAGGCCGCGATCACGGCTTCGCGCACCACACCGGTGATCGCCGCCCGCACAAAACTCGACTGATCGAACAGCGGCGTGATCTTGAGATCCTTGGGCAAAATCTGCGCGGCCACAGGCAGTTCGGCGCGCACCGCCTTGACGATGTCGAGGGTCGAAGAGCCGCCGTTCTTCAGGATCGACATCAATACGCCGCGCTCGCCGTTCTGGCGCACGACGTTGGTTTGCGGCGAAAATCCGTCGCGGACGTGGGCCACCTCGGATAAAAAGGTGGTCGCACCGTTCTTGGTAACCACCGGAATGCGATTCAATCCATCAATGGTCTCCGGCGAGCCGTTGAGCGCGATTGCATATTCCGTGGCGCCGATTTTTACCGTACCTGAAGGCAGTATCAAATTTTGGACACTGACAGCGTTCACCACATCGTTCGGCGTCAAACCCTTCGACAGCAGCGCCGAGGTATCAATGTCGACGGATATCAGGCGTATTTTTCCGCCGAACGGCCAGGGCACGGCCACACCGGGAATGGTCACCAGACGCGGCCGTAGAAAATTGGCGGCGGCATCGAACAGCGCGGGCTCGGTCATCGTCGGACTCGAGAGACCCAGCTGAATGACCGGAATCTCGGATGCCGAATATTTCAGCACCTGCGGTGGCAGGGCGCCGGGAGGCAAGCTGCGCAACTGGTTCTGCTCGGCCGCGGCTACCTGGGCGATGGCGGTGGGGATGTTGGCGTTGGGTTGAAAGAAAAGCTTGATGATCGAAAGGCCGGCCAAGGATTGCGACTCGATGTGCTCAATGTCGTTGACGACAGTGGTCAAATAGCGCTCATTATTGGCCGAGATGCGCAGGCCGACCTCTTGTGCCGACAGTCCGCTATAGTTCCAGATGATGCTGATGACCGGGATATCGATCTCGGGAAAGATGTCCACCGACATCTTGAGCAGCACGAGAGGTGTTGCGAGGAGAATCAACAGCGCCATCACCAAGAATGTGTATGGGCGCCGCAGCGCAACTTGAACGATCCACATTAACTGACTAGCCCCTTTTTCGGCATAGTTGCCGATACCGAACGCGAAATCAACACGAAACACACGTCGCGTCGCGCCACGACTTGCAAATCATTGGAAACACAGCAAACTATACGCGTCTGCAACGAGACGCCGGAACCGAGCTAAGTGTTCTGTTAGTCCCATGAGGTTCGGTTCCGGTTCCCGTAATAATCCAACGCCATGACCCTCACCGCATCCATTGTTGTCTGCGCGCTCCTAGGCCTGCTGTTTCTCATTGCGGCAGTTCGTCGCATGCGACGCAGGCGGCTCATGGGCGGAATGGCGCACGGAGCGGCGGCATTGATATTTTTCCTGGCAGCCGCCTGCGCAATGTTGGTTGGCACCAGTCTCAGCAGCTACCAGCGCCTGAGCTTCGAACAACCCGCCGGCGAGCTGCAATTTGCGCGGCTCGGTAGCCAGGAGTTCAACGCAACCTTGACTTATCCGAACGGCGAACAAGCGAATTTCGCGTTGCATGGCGATGAATGGCAGGTCGATGCCCGGGTGCTGAAGTGGCACGCCTTCGCCAACCTGCTGGGCTTCGACGCCGCGTATCGGTTGGAACGCATCAGCGGCCGCTACACCCGCCTCGAGGACGAACGCACCCTGCCCCGCACAGTCTATGATCTGAATACCCCGGGCCGCATCGATCCTTGGGATCTATTGCATCGCTACCGCTCGTGGGTGCCGTGGGTGGATGCACTGTATGGCAGCGCAACCTACCTGCCGATGGTGGACGGCGCATTGTATGAGATCAAGGTTTCGCAAAGCGGCCTGCTCGCCCGGCCGCTCAACCAGGCCGCGCGCGAAGCGGTTGGCAGTTGGCATTGATGAAGCGCAGAACGCTCGTCGATAAAATCCTGTGGACCATTCTGGGGCTGCTGTTGATCGTCGCCGCCGTCGGCTGGTGGAAAACGGCGCCAACCCTTGAGGTCAGGAAAAAAGGCATCGCGACCGTTGCGGCCACCGACCTGGTGGACCAATCCACTTATGAAACGGCACTCCGGCTTGCGCAGAGCGCTGTTACCGCGGATGAACAAGCGTTCGCTCAATCGGCATTGCGCGTGGCGGACCACGAGCTCGATCTTGCCTTCAAGGAGGGAATTCGCGATGCGGA
>Ga0210388_10004833_pt1 | contig 10527 bp, 5 predicted proteins | sample IncBWC19OmetaG_FD_155485 | JGI IMG/M metagenome (GOLD analysis project Ga0210388, IMG submission 155485) | Forest soil microbial communities from Barre Woods Harvard Forest LTER site, Petersham, Massachusetts, United States - Inc-BW-C-19-O ...
ACGGCGAATCGTCCGGGACGAAATTTCCGTCTGGATATTGAGGCAAACCATCCGCTCGTCCCCGCACGCGAAAAATCTCTTCTACCCGTGAGTAATACGGTGCTAAGTCCGCCAAACTAATCGGCCAGTCATCGCCGAAGCCGTCATGGGAGTTGCCCTTGAATTCATAGTCGCTGAGTCGGAACGACTGCCGCGACCAGAAGAGCGAGCGGCCGCCGAATAGGCGCACCCTTACCCAGTTATAGGGATGCTGTGGATCGTAGGTATAAGGAACTTCCTGTTCGTCTACCCACGTATTCGCGTTGAACTCATTCGACTGGAAGACATGGGGCAAGACACCTGGCTGCTTGAATCCGCGAAACGGCAGCGCATACGCGGGTTTGACTTCCGTGTCCTTATGGGCATCCGCGACCGGGCCAGCGTTGAGCATCAGGCACGAAATGCCCTTTTCGGTCAGGACCTTGGCGGCCATCCCGCCGGAGTGGCCCGATCCGATGATTAAGACGTCAACTGTTTCTTCAGCCAATGCTCGCCAGTTCCTCTCTTTGCTGCATCAATATCCTGCATCTCGGCAATTCAAAGGTCATAAAAGCTTTGTTGATCTCCGGATAGTTAGCTCAATCGCAAAGATGAAATCCTAACAGGGAGTTATCGCCTTCACGAATGTCGTTGCTTCGAAATGGGCTGACGACCTGATCCGGAAATTTCTCGACGGATGTCGGGATCGACCGGAAACCAATAGAGACCAACTTCCGGCTCCTGTTGTCCAGCTGCGCTCGATGCTTCGCTCCAGGCCTGTGAGTTTATCGTCGCCGTGCGGATATCGCTATGCACGATGTTGATAAAGCGAGCGTACGGCTCCGACGGTGGGTGATCCGTCATCCAAGTCTGCAGCCAGGGACGCAGCAATTGATCCGCTTGCGCCGTGTTCACCTCCACGAACGGTATGCCGAAGTGCTTCTTTGCATCCTCGTTGAGCCTATCCAGACCGGATTGATACATCTGCTGCCTGTCCGACGGCGACGCGCCAATCAAAAAATCAAGGAATTCGGATGCCCCGGCATCCGTCGCGCCGGGATATCCCTTGAACGGGGGCATTAGAATCTCGCCCAACCTTCGGAGCGTAGCCATCTGCTGGTCGTTGAAAAAATGCGCATTGGTCTGAGCCACGGCATCGGGAACAAGCGGAGTCATAGGAAGGGGCTTTACCTCCATGAGCCCGTGCATCCACGGCACAGGTCCGGGTGCTGTGGGCGCGACCGGAGGCGCGGCTGGCGGTGCAGAGGGCGCCACCGGAGTTGCCGCTTGCTGTCCTAACATCGTCCTAGCGGTCAGCGATGCCGCCACCATCGCCTTGACGAAATCGCGCCGTTGCATGGCCATTCTCTCTCCTCCGAATTTCTTAATGAAGCAGCAAAGAAAGCTGCAACACTCGCGCCGGATTCAGGTACGCGTTACCACACCGGCGTTCGACCGTTTTTTGGATGGGCCAGAAAGCTGGAAAGGCGCCCGATTGATGAGGTTAAAAGCACGGAGACGGAATAGCAAGCCGACACTCGTCAGCGCTGGGCCGCTGGCCGGCTCCTTTCATTCCTTCGCATCCGATGAAGCTGCGCTCAATGGGATGTCGTATCGAGGAGGCTGTCGACGTCTTTCTTCAACTTGTCCAGAGACGTCTCATCGATGTAAACCATGTGTCCGGCGTTGAAGTAGTCATGCGTAATGTTCTTATGTGCGTCGGGTGTCAGTCCCATGTGGTTCAGCGTGTACTCCACGCCGAAGTAAGGCGTGGCGGCATCGTAGTAGCCTTCGGCGATAAAGACGTGCATGTAGGGATTTTTTGCGAAGGCGTGGCGCATCATCTCACTGGTGTCGGGAAAGCCGCGTCCGTTGCCCGGATATTCCCACGGACCAATGCCGCCGCCGAGCACCCAATAATTGAGATCAGTCTCGTAACCGAGTTCACGTTTGACGTAGTCGCCAAAGACCGATGTGTATGGTGGTCGGATCGCAGCTTCGCTCGGATCGTAGTCTGGCGACTCCTGCGTTCCCGATTCATTTACGCCGACAAAGCGCCCATCAAGCCTGCCGATTGTCTTTTCATCTTCGCGTAACAGCTCCGCGTCGAAATGCGACAGGTCGACCCTTAGATTGCTGCGGTCGATATACTGCTTGCTAAGTCCGGTATAGCGCGCAAGGTGATCGATGGCCGATTGTCTTTCCTCCGGCGTGAGCCCATCTCCTTTTTGCAGGATCGCCGGATATTCCGTCGTGTCCCACTTCTCTACCTCCTGCTTCAACGCGTGCGGATCGTTGTTCAGTTCGGGCGCAAGCTTGTGATGATAAGCCGCCGTCATGGCATAAGTCGGAAGGAACACGATATAAGGCAGATCGTTTCCGGTTGCGAATCCTGTTGTCTGAAAGTTAAGAATGGTCGAGATCAGCACGATGCCATTCAGCGCGATACCATGATCGATCAACCATCCGGAGAGCCCCGCTGCCCGTGTGGTCCCATAGCTCTCCCCGGCAAGATAGAGCGGGGATTGCCATCGAGAGTTCTGCTGCAGATACAAACGGATGAATTCTCCGAACGCATCCAGATCGCCGAGCAGGCCCCAGTATTTCTTGCCAGCTTCTGGAGTAAGCGCCCGGCTGTATCCGGTGCCGATGGCGTCGATAAACACCAGGTCCGTCCTGTCCAGCCAAGTGTTGGGATTATCTTCTGATTGAAACGGTGGCGGTGGCATGAATCCATTGGGGAGCATTTTGACACGCTTTGGCCCGAACGCACCCATATGTAGCCAGATGGTCGCAGAACCGGGGCCACCGTTGAATGCGAAGGTGAGCGGACGTCGTTCCGTCGCGCCATCCAGTGTGTAAGCGACGTAAAACATCTCCGCGTCGATGACTCCCTGGGCTGTCTTGATCGGCATTCGCCCCGCGGTTGCGGTGAACTGCAGCGTCTTCCCATGAACGAGGATCGAATGACGCGTAACGACCGGCTTTTCGGCGGGTGGCTCGTCTTTGTGTTCCAGAGCCGCGACCGGCTGGATGCCACCAGGGGATGCAACCGCGGGGCCGTACGGAGTACGATTGCCGCTTTGCGCAACGGAGGTTACAGCGCAGGAGCTCGCCAGCAGCGATATCAGAAGACGATGAGCAGTTTTCACGATCCCTCCGAGAGAATCTCCACAGCTATCTTTTTCGCGGGTCGACGTCCATCAATTCATGCTTCACTTCTCAAGTCAACGAACTACCAGCTCCCGCGTTCTCCGAAAATATCAATGATGTGGCCGACGCGCTCGCAGCCATTTTCCCAGTTCACCTGGAGGCTTCTTTCCATGCGATCGGCATTGCCCTCAACCAGGGCTGCAATGATCTCATTATGCTCATTGATTGAGAATTCAAGATTGTTCGTGATGGAGCTGGCGTACAAGCGCCAGTAGCGCTCAACCTGCGGCTCGATTGTTTTGTGCCAGGCACGCAACCTGGGACCGGATCCGGATTCAACGACGAGGCGGTGAAAATCCCGGTCGACATTAAAGATAGCCCCGTGCTTGCTTGGATTCGTCCTTATCTCTCCCAATTGCTGATTTAAGGAATTTAGCTTCTGGGCAATCGCCGTTCTTTCAGCCTTCGGCAGGCCAGCAGTGAGGCGGCCAGCGAGTCCCTCCAGGCGGCCAATGACCGAGTATAGTTCGGTTGCATCCTCCTTAGTTAGAGGAGAGACGATCATGCGCGACTTGGTAGCTGTACGTTGCTCGCGAACATATCCCTCTTGCTGTAACCACTGCAGGACAGCACGCACCGGTGTGCGGCTGACATGGAGGCGCTTTGCAAGTTCTTCTTCGACAATCCAGGTTCCAGGCGAGAGCTTTCCGTGCACGATGAGCTCGCGGACCCGCTCTAATGCCTGAAGAACGGTAGTGTCTTGCTTTCGCTTGGAATCGTCAGCTTTTGATGGCTTCTTGAGCCGGGCTACAGTCATAATCCCAACGATCTCTAATTAGATTGTACAACCGTAATAGATGCTCTCATTCTCAGTAGAGGAGCTTGTACAGGCATCTCTATCAAACTTCGTCACTAGTCGAGGGTAACTCTGAGCGGGCTTTGGAATAGTAGGTTATCGAAGCTCACGCTTCCTATGGTCACACTATGTTTAGTCAGCTATTTTACAGAAGTCCCGTCGGATGAAGGGGCAGGTTTCATCAGGTAACGATCAAAAAACTCATCGCTTCGCCTCCACGCGTCACGCAACACGTAGGCTCTGCGGAAAAAGTGAATCTCTCCTGGATAAATCGCCATGTCGAATGGCTCTCCTAACTTTTCCAGAGTATCGATCACTTTAAGGGACTCCCAGAAAGGCACATTTGCATCGTTTGTGCCCTGAAGTAGCAGCAGGGGACGAGCCAGCTTATCCAGATGCTTGACTGGAGCCGAGCGATCATAAAGCTCCGGATCGCTGACGGGCGTTTCGCCGAGACGCCCCAGTATCATCCCGCCTGTCGTCCAGGTCTCCCAGTCGCCCACGCCAGCTACATTGATTGCACAGCGGAACAGGGTTGGATCAGTCACCATTGATTGCATCGTCATGAAGCCGCCATAGCTTAGTCCCCAGATGCCGATGCGATCCGGGTCCACATAACTCAGAGTCTTGAGGTAGTCGGCGCCGGCGTTTACATCTTGAGTTTCTCCGCCTCCAAGGTCTCTCGATGTTCCGGTTGCCCAGTCGCGGCTATATCCAGAACTTCCCCGATAGTCCGGACTAAGAATCACGTAGCCCTGCTGCGCGAGATACTCGTCCATTGCGTAGTACATGCGATAAAAGCCGGGATGCCAGGCGAGGTAATTTTGGTCGGCTCCTGAGCCATGTACCCAGATGATGGCAGGGTGCTTCTTGGACTGATCAAGATGTTTGTCGACGATTAAAGTAGCCGGAACGGGCTTTCGATCTGCCCGGCTCGGGTAATGCACAGCAACCGGCGCGGGAAGATCTTCGGGCATCAGTCCAGGAGGCAGGGAGTTAGTAAGTCGCGTCGGGGTACCTCCAGGCTTCGCAGGTGCGGAATAGACCTCGAGAGGATGTTCTACTGCGCTTCGCTCATAGAGCAGCATTGAACCGTCAGGAGAAAACTCGGGAGCGCGATTGACGCCATGCCCGGTGACAGCCGGCTCGATGTGTCCAGTCTCGACTGACGCAATCGAGAGGAAGCGCTCCATCTGGTTGCCATCCTCGCTATGTGCATAGGCAATCCGCTTGCTATCCGGTGACCAGGCAGCATAGCCGTCGCCGAAATCACCCTTGCTGATTTGTTTCGCTTGTGACTCCGATGTGGCATCGACTGGAATGACATAGAGATGAGGCCATCCGCTGCGATCGCTGATAAAAGCCACCGATTTTCCGTCCGGGGACGTGACATCCATTGCTCCGTCTGCGGGGGAGATCCAGGCAGGATCGTGATCCTTCCACAAGGTGCGGCTCTCGCCCGTGAGCGAGGTGACCTGTAGCTCCATCGTCTTGTGGTCGGGAGAGAATTCTTCGTGCACAATCGATGGGCCAGCGGCCCACTGCATCGCGGTTGAACCGTAGTTGCGGGCCGAGGTGGGAATCCACGTTGGTTCTGCGGCATAGCTATACACGGAGACCACGCCGATGCGATCGTCCCAACTCAGGCTGCGAAAGACCTTCACCAGATTTCCATTGTAGGGAAGCGGCTCGGGAACGGACTCATGGCGCGCAGCATCGAAAGCCACATATTGATCATCACCCGAGAACGAAAGCTCTGACGCGTGCAGGCCCTCTGGCATATGCGTGAGGCGCCGTCTGGTTTGTCCGTGCAGTGAGGCTACCCATACGTCATCCTTCTGAACGAAAGCGATCACCTTCTTGTCGCTGGAGAGCGTGAAGCTGCTCACGCCCTGAAATCCCGCCAGCGGCTCCGGCTTTGAAGCGGCAGTCGAGACGGTCCACAGCTGGTTGCCCCTGCTGAAAATGATCTCGTCAGGAGACGACCACTCAAAATGGCCGATGTCCGAGATTAGGAGGTCCGGATCCACAGGAAAATTTGTCAGAGCAACAGGTGGTTCGCCCGGCCTGACCATGAAGAGATCCTGTTTGCCCGCGGCGTCCCAAAGGAATGCGATGGTCTTGCCGTCGGGCGACCAATGTGGCTCGCTTGGATACTTGATGTCCGCGATGCGCTCGATGGTGATGCTGCCGCGTGGAGCTTCCTGCGCGGATATCCCTGGAACAAAACACAGATTCGCTAACTGCAGCAGGCAGATCGGAACAACTTTGACATTCATCAAGTAAATCTCCGCAGAGCTGGATTCGAAGGCGAGGAGCAATGCATCATCAATCGGCGAAGCATTCTCTGGGCGCACAGACGGCTCTCCTTTCAGTCCGTTGCACGGCATCGGTATCGAGGGCAATGAGATCCTGCTCACAATTTGGGTGAGCGGGAGCATTCTAAAAGCTGAAGCGCAGGGCAAATCGGGCGATGAAAGGGTTAAGTTGATTGGTAGGCTTCTCGAAGCTACTTCCTCCGGTCGGGACCTCGCTGATCACAGTATTTGCGTTTGAGATATTGAAAAGGTCGACGATCGGCTCGAGATTGAACCTATCACCCAGATGGGTTGGGCGCGAAATGCGCAGATTCACAATGTCGACATTGGGAAGGCGAATGTTGCCGATAGTCTCCCCAATCACCGAAACCTGTCCCTGATTCAGATTCTCGAACACGGCGGTAGGCGGTCCGTTATTGGGATCGAGAGGATAGCCGGTGTAGTGCTGGTAGTTCAGGCCAAGTGCAATGGACTTTGGAAGGGTATAGTTGCTGAGAATCTTGAACATCTGTGTCGCGTCATAGTTCAGGATCGAGTTCTTGCGATTGATCTCGTTGTTGGGGTTATTGAAGTCGTCCGTAAGACCGCGGGTGTAGGTTCCCTTCTGTTGCTGGATCGTGTAGCCTGCAAGCACCTGCCAGCCTTTGCTCATTCTCTTCGTTACCGTGAACTCGACGCCGTTGTAGTGGTTGGTATCCAGTTCAGGAATGTTAGTGATCAGGTAGTTGGAAAGTCCCACGTCGGCTGGATTGAGATTGTAAAGGGTGATGGGCGCGCCCGTGATGGAATTGATGAGCGGGTTACCGCTATTGTCGACCGTCGTCGGCGTGTAGTCGCTCGGAGGATTGGCGAGGTTACGCTCTGCAGTCTGGTTCTTGATATTGCGAAAATAGTAGTTAACCCCGACCATTACCGAATTGAAGACCTGCTGCTCGTAGCCCACATTGACTTCGTTGGTGTACGGACGCTTCAGATTCGGATCAACCGTAGTTACAACCCCTCCAGACGCGGCGATCAGGTTGGCGGGAGAGTCCCACTCGCTAGGCTGCGGAATTCCATCACCATTGGTGTCGTTCCACGTATAGACCTGTGTGCTCAGCCCATTGGGATTGATTTGTTCTGCAAGACCGGCGCCCTCGATGATATCGAACTGGCCGAAATAGGCTCGAATCACCGACGTTCCTTTGCCGGTCAGATCGTACGCCGCGCCAAGACGCGGGCGGAAGGTATTCCAGGTGGCGATATTGGGAGACTGCGGAAACGTCCGTTGCGGAAAGAGATCGGGAAAAGTCGCAGCCGGACTACTTTGAGCAGGATAGAACGTGTTGAAGTGGTCGTACCGGACGCCGAGATTGAGCGTGAGTTTGCGCTTGATGGTAACTGAATCCTGAGCGTAGGCGGCTGTCTCGTGATAAACGCTCCTTACGTCCACAGGAGTGTTATAGGCATATACTTCAATGGGTTTGCCATTGTTGTAGATTGCGTTAATGCCCTGATCGACCGTGTAGTTATAGCCGTTTCTGTTGACCGATGTATCGACGCCGAATTTGAAGGTATGAGAGCCGCCCCACAGATGGCCGTCGTAATACGAGACGCCTTCAGCGAAAGCGAAAACGCTCGCTGGGTTGACGAAGGAGTAGGGCGGGGCTCCTGTCTCCGTCGACAACGTGACATCCTGACGATTCAACGCTGTTACCGGAGTGCCCGGTTGGTTCTCGAGAGGAAAAACCTGATGCAGATAGCCGAAGCGGGTATCAAAGAGCAGGTTGTGGAAAGTACTGGTCCACTCTCCCTGCAGGATGTAGGCGGGTTCGATCTGACGCCAGGACGCATCCGCGCTGACGAAGGCGTAGGAGGTATCGCGGCGGAAAAACCTATTCTGTTCGTTGTACCACCACACAAAGTCCAGATGATTGTTCTTGGAAAGCTGATAGTCGCTGCGAAGCGTAATGTTGCTCTGATGGTTCGGGTCGGTAGTTGGCGTGCCGTCAGGATTGGTGACTGAAAGGACGCTCTCTTTCAGGTCATAGAGTCGCCATGAACCGAATAACCACCACTTATCCTTTAGAAGCGGTCCACCGAGATTGGTGGCCGTGTCTCTCGCCATAATGAAGGGGGTGCCCGACGGCACCGGAACGCCATCGTAGATGGGATCGGAGATTGTGGCCTGCGTGCCGGCTGTCTGGTAGTAGATAGCTGCGAGGCCATGCATCTGATTGGCGCCTGACTTGGGGACCAGATTCATGTAAACACCGCCGACTGCAACCTCTGCCTGAGCGCTGTCCGTCACCACCTGCAGTTCCGACAGGGAATCGTCGTCAACGTAGAACGAAGTATATCCGCCGGTCGATCCTGGCCAGTTGAGACGAAGTCCGTTGAAGCTGTAGACCTGGTCTCCGGGAAGACTCCCGTGGACCTGCATCACCGATTGCTGAAAGCTCTGGCTGCCCGCTATGTCAAAGTCGCTTGTGGCGACTCCGGGAGCCTGCGCAACCGTGGAAAAGATATCTCGGCCACTCGGGACATTCTGCAACAGTGCATCATCGAACGTGGTGGTAGAAGTGTTGTTTGTGGTGTCGACGACTGGCGCAGCCGCTGTGACCACTACGGACTGTTCGCTTCTGCCGATAGTCAGCTGCGGACTGATCGTTGCTGTGAAGCCGGGCGTGATTACGATGTCGGCCCGCACTTCCGTCTTGTATCCCGACACCGTGTAACTCAGCTTGTAAGTTCCTGGCGGAAGTGATTCAAATAGATAGCCACCGGCTACATCTGTGACGGCTTTGCGCGGAGTCATGAGGGCTGGACTATCGCACGCGATGGCCACATTCGGCAGCACGCCGCCGGAGGCATCAGTGACCACCCCTCGAATTTGCCCAGTGATTGCGACCTGACCATGGAGAAAAGAAAAACTGAGACCCAGGGTGAATAGAAGCAGCAGGATTTTGTTTATCATGACCTCTCCTTAAACTCAGTAACTCTGGTGACAGCCGGTGCCGCGGCGATACGGCCTGCGGGCCTTCTTCTTCAGAAAAAGAGGACTGACTGCAAGAGGAGCAGACATCAATGTGCTCATATAAACCGCGTGAAACTCAGCAGTTGAATCGCGTATCGTGCCCGGAAGCCCATGGTCTATACAGCTAAGACGTGGAACAATCTCACGGTGAATGGCCAACGTCCTGCTTTCAGAACTTAAAGAGCAGGGTGCTGCAGGTGCCAATCCGTGTGAGTCTGGTACAGTCGCGCCGCCCTCAGAACGACAGCATCGTTCAAGGCTCGCCCCATGATTTGCATGCCATAGGGCAGCCGCTTCTCGCTGAAGCCGCAAGGAACACTGATCGCGGGCAAACCGCAAAGACTCGAAACGCCATCGGGCGCGCGCCGGTCCATGTGGAACTTCTTCTTGGACTTCGCATTTGCCGGATCGTTAGGGTCGTCAAGATCTTGGGCGCGCAGTGGCTGCGCGGCTGTAGGCTCTGCTGGGGAGATCAGGACGGAATAACGGTCAAACATCGCGTCCGCAGTACGTTGCAGCATAGGCCGCACTCGCTGTACGTGAAGATAATCCGTGACTGAAAACTGCTCGCTGGCGTATCCGTTGATCTTTCCGAGGGGATCGGTGAGATCTTTGCATTTGCCGGAGTGGATCAGGTGCTCAAAGGCGCTGGCGGCTTCCATCAGGATCGTTAGTTCGGCTGCTTCTTCGAAAGGCCCATCGGGAAATTCGCAGGATTCGACCGTTGCACCAGCCTTTTCAAAGGCCTCGCATGCATTGTCGACTGCTTTCTCGGCTCCCGAATCGCTCTTCTCGTAGACATTCGTAAGGCGGCCGATGCGGAGCGGTCCATCCTGCTTCGGTTCCGTTTCCTGGTAGGCAAACGCAGGCGAACTGCTGCTGATGGAATCATGATCGAGGGGATCGTGTCCCGCCAGTACGCTCAACACCAGTGCGCAATCTTCCGCACTGTGAGCCATCGGGCCTAGCTTATCCATGCTGTACGCAATTGCCATCGAGCCATAACGGCTGACGCGTCCAAAACTGGGGCGCAATCCGGAGACTCCGCACCAGGAGGACGGGCACAGAATCGAGCCGCGAGTATCCGAACCCAGCGCCCAAGGCGACAGGCCGGCGGCGACTACAGCGCCCGATCCGCTGGATGATCCACAGGTCCAGCACTCCGG
>Ga0210388_10004835_pt1 | contig 10524 bp, 11 predicted proteins | sample IncBWC19OmetaG_FD_155485 | JGI IMG/M metagenome (GOLD analysis project Ga0210388, IMG submission 155485) | Forest soil microbial communities from Barre Woods Harvard Forest LTER site, Petersham, Massachusetts, United States - Inc-BW-C-19-O ...
TGGCAACGAGCGTGAAGACTGGGGTGCCAGTCAACATGCGTGCCAAGATTGCCGAGTTCTCAAGGGCGAGCTTCACGTTGGAGGGTGCGATGGCGAAGAATGCCCTGTGTGTAATTGCCAACTGCTTTCTTGTGATTGTTCATTTGACGAGAGAGAAGCAGATTTCGGGTAGGGGTGGCTCGGTAGCTTCCACGACTGTCGATTACTGTTGAGAAATTCTCTTCCCGCCAACTATTTCAAAACGAGATAGATGGTGATAATCCCTGTTCCCGACACCTATCTTGCGCTCATTGGCCGATTACGACGTCAAGATAATTGAAACGGCTCACGCTGCCTCCCCAGAGGACTTCGTTATAGCATAGACACCGACAGAGGCCTGATAAGTTGCGTAACCGGAAAGTATGCCCGCAATCGAGCAGGGACCAGCCGGGTTCCCGGATAGGTGTCGAGAAATCCTCTTCTCAGCATCAATCTCAGACTGAGATAGCTGGTGATAATCCCTGTTCTCGACAGTTATCCATTCGATGCTACAAAGGTAGGCACTCGGGCTTTTGAGCCAATTTGCCCCAAAGATACTCTGCCCCTCACACCTGGATCCGAATCGGCAATTTGGGCACTCAATCTTTTTCAACTCGACCCGTAAAATCCATCCCCTCAGTTGTTATACGACTGAAGCGCAATGACGAGCATCTCAGTCCAACAACCCTATGCCAGGTGATTCCATACCGATCTCGTTGCCGCTTTCGCGCCTGGCCTCGGGTGCAAGCGCGCGAGCCGGCGAAGGCGACGCCGAAGCTGATACCCTGTACCGCGAACTGCGCAGACCCCTGCTTCGCTATCTCGTTTGCCTCGGGCTTTCCGGTGACGAAGCGCAGGACGTTGTCCAAGACGTCTTCCTCAGTCTGCATCATCACCTCGCAGCCGGCGGCTCGCAGGAGAATATTCGCAGTTGGCTCTTTCGCGTCGCCCACAATCAGGCCCGCAATCGCCAGAACCGCTATGATCGCCGATTTGCTGCGCCTCTTGAAGCCGGAGAAAATCTGATTTCCGATCGGATCACACCCGAGCGCGCCGCCCTCGACAAGGAAAAATTCCAGGAAATGGCGAAAGCGATTCGCCTCTTGACCGCGTCCGAACAAGAATGCGTTTTCTTGCGCGCCGGTGGCCTTCGTTATCGCGAAATAGGCGAGGTTCTCGGCATGTCGACGTCCACTGTCAGCGATACGGTTAGCCGTGCCATAAAGAAGCTCGCGGAGAAGTTTAGATGAGCGCCCAAAAGTGTGATTGTTCAGAACAATTAGTCGCCTGGCTCGATGGCGAGCTGTCGAACGACGAAGCGGCGTACGTGGAACAGCATCTCACGGCTTGCGCCGAGTGCCGCACCCAAGTGGACGCCCACAATAAAGTCAGCGTCGCCTTACAATCCTATTGCGACGCGGCTGCCACATCGGGAACGCACCAAGATGCGCCTCTCCGTGTTCTTCCCTACGTTGGCGCAGCTGCGGCCACGGCAGCCCTTGCATTTTTCTTGCTGCAATCACACCCGCGCATGGTGGCGCCAGCTGGTCAGCCGGCGCTTGCAATCCCTTCCGTGGTCGCCGTTCTGGATGCGAAGCCCGCTTCACCGGCTCTGTCTCTGCGCATCAAGCCGGTCCGCGTTCGCCGTTCGGCCGAACCGCCGCAAGACTCGCAAACCGATTCGGCACCCGCAGAGTCGGCTGTCCAAATCGCCATTCCCGCGGAGGCTCTTTTTCCGCCGGGAGCCTTTCCTCAAGGCGTCGCTTTTGTGGCCGATCTCAGCATCGCGCCGGACGGCTCGCCGCAGCGTCTGCATCTCGAACCACAACTTATCCAATTTGAAAGGAGTCGATAAATGAACCGCTCATTGATTCTGCGTCTGGCATTTGTACCGGTTTTTCTTCTCTCGCTGACTGCCGTCGTTTTCGCGCAGGAAGTCGGCAACACTACGATCTATTCGGGCCAAGTGATGTCTACGATCTCCACCAAGCCAACTCCGGTGCAAGGTGCTCCTTATTCCGCCACCATCACCAACGAATCCGTACAGACTCTCGTTGATGGCAATCGCATCGTGCAAACCAGCACTGGCACTACCGCGCGCGATTCGCAGGGACGCACTCGACAAGACACTGTACTGCCTGCCATCGGCAATCTCTCCGCAGCGAACGCCCCGCGTTTGGTCTTCATACATGACCCAGTCGCACAAGTGTCCTACGTCCTCAATCTCACGGAAAAAACAGCGCAGAAGCTTCCCATGCCGCCGCCCGCACCGGCGACCGCCGCTGGTGAAAACGTGGCCGCTGGCCCGGTTACCGCTAATGCTTTCTTCATCCAGGCCGGAGGCGCGGCGCGCATTGCTGACGGGTCCATGCCACCACCGATGGCGATCCAGAGAACAGTCATCGGGAGCGATCAGGACCAGGTAGCCTCAGAAGATCTCGGCTCTCAGACGATGGAAGGTGTCGTTGTGAATGGAAAGCGCACCACCCGCACGATCCCTGCCGGCCAGATCGGAAACGATAAGCCCATCACGATCGTCAACGAGGTTTGGACCTCGCCCGACCTTAAAACCATTGTCTTGAGCAAGCGCAGCGACCCACGCATGGGCGAGCAGACTTTTCAGCTCACCAACATCGTGCGCGCCGAGCCCGATCCCTCGCTCTTCATCATCCCTTCGGATTTCAGAATCACCGAAGGTCCGCAGAAGATCGTCTATCGCTCGAACCAGTAGCACGTGCTCGAAGCTGGAATCTGCTGACCTTCGACGAGGACGGGAGATCTCGAATTGAAATAGCTGGTGATGATCCCTGTTCTCGACGGTTAATCCCGACCTCCACGGAGCATCGGATTGTTGCTTTGCCATTTCCAGAGTCCCTATAATGCGCTGCACGCTTCAATTGGGCATCACAGGGGCCTAAGGAACTTCAAACATGCGGACCGATGAATAAAATGATTTCCGGCAGCACTGTCTTGGTGACGGGTGCGGGTGGTTCGATTGGGTCCGCCTTAGCGAAAGCGATCGTAGAATACGCGCCTCAACTCCTCATCCTGCTCGATCAAAGCGAACACAATCTGTACCAAATTGAAACCGATCTGCGCACGAATCGCGTCTCCGTTCCGATTGTTTCTGTATTGGGGGACATCTGTAACGAGGAACTGATTTCCGAGATCCATAAACGCTACCACCCGAACCTCATCTATCACGCAGCGGCTTTCAAACATGTACCTTTAATGGAAAGAAATCCGGTTGCGGCCATTCAAAATAATGCCCTTGGAACGAACGCTCTGGCTCGGGCTGCACACAAGCACAGAGTCGAAATGATGACCATGGTTTCGACGGATAAGGCCGTTAGTCCTCGAAGCATTATGGGTGCGTCCAAGCGCATCGCTGAACTCGCACTAGTTCGTTGGGCCAGCGAAGAAACTCGGATGAGTTCGCTCCGCCTTGGAAACGTCTACGGTACTGCAGGCAGCGTCGTCAAAATCTTCGTCCAGCAAATATTAGCCGGTGGCCCGGTTACGGTGACGCACGCCGAGGCAACGAGGTATTTCCTAACACTACAGGAAGCCGTTGACCTGATTGTGCTGGCTTCCGAACTACCCGGAGAGGCTAATATCCTGATTCCTGATCTAGGAAAGCCTCTAAAAATCCTCGACCTTGCATCCCGAATGATCAAAGAAGCTGGCTTCGATGTCGAAAAGGAAATTCCGATTACGTTTACAGGGTTGCGTCCCGGAGACAAAATGACTGAACACCTTGCCTCCCCCGGAGAAACCGTGGAACCAACCGATGATCCCCGACTTTCGCGGGTGAAGGTCCCCGAGATTTATCCGGACAGATTCGACATCCTCATGGTTAATCTCACGAGCGCCGTAGATCGACGTGACCTTCCTGCGATGCTTGAAACGATGCGGTGTATAGTCCCCGAGTATGAACCGAGTGATTCTCTTCTTGACTCCCTGGAAGGGGCTTCGACTTGAGCGCTAAGAAACGCACGATTGCGGTGATCACTTCGTCTAGAGCTGACTACAGCCACCTATATTGGCCACTGCGAGACCTCGCGGATATCGAGGACGTCGAACTCAAACTCATCGCTCTTGGTTCGCACTTGTCGCCGGAATTCGGGAATACCATTCAAGAAATCGAGAGAGACGGGTTCGAAATCGCCGCACGAATCGAATGCCTTTTTAGTTCCGACAGCGACGTAGGAATGGCCAAAACGATCGGGAATGCAACACTCAGTCTCGCTGATCTATTCGGCCATATGCGACCGGACCTGCTCCTTCTGATCGCCGACCGATACGAAATGCTCGCGCCGGCTTCCGTCGCCTTAGCTTTGCGATTACCAATCGCTCACATCGAAGGCGGCGAGATCAGCGAAGGTGCGATCGATGACGCGGTTCGTAATGCGCTGACGAAGATGAGCCACATTCATTTCACGTCGACGCATGGCGCGAGACAACGGGTTATAGATATGGGCGAAGAGGATTGGCGGGTTCATCACGCCGGGGCTCCATCCCTCGATCATTTGCTCCGAACTTCTCTGCTAAACCGAGAGCAAATTGAAAATAGACTGGAGTTAAATCTCAATCAGGCCACCGTCTTGGTCGCATACCATCCCGTGACGATTGCTCGCGACACTCTTTCGGAAGCGGACGCTTTGTTTGCAGCTCTTGAGACACTACCTGACCAAATCCTTTTTTGCTTCCCCAATGCCGATGCGGGCAGCCGTTCACTTATTGAACGTACAAATCGCTTTGTCAAAGGGCGTAAGTCTTGTCGAGTGTTTACCAATCTCGACGCACGAACGTATTGGAGCCTTCTTCAAGTAGTTGACATGTTCGTAGGAAATTCGAGTAGCGGAATAATGGAGACAGCATCCTTCGCGCTCCCGACGGTGAATGTTGGGTTGAGACAACAGGGGCGTGAGCGTCCCTTAAACGTTCTGGACGCGGAGCCGCATGCTGGGTCGATTGTCGCTGCGATGAAACAAGGGAAATCATCACAGTTTCGTAAGTCTATTGAAGGCATGACGAACCCCTACGGCGACGGCCACGCTTCTGAACGCATAGTCCGAGTGCTCACGACCGCACCTTCTTCGGAGCAACTCTTGATGAAGCGCCAGGTTCACTCCCTCGAAAAAGAAGTTGTGCTTCGCAGGGCCGCTCAGCGATGAGAATTCCTCTTTCTGCCCCTAACATCAACGAAGAAGACATCCACGCCGTAAGTCAGGTATTGCGTTCTCCGACATTAAGCCTCGGACCAAAACTCGAAGAATTTGAAAGGGCCATCGCCAAATATGTTGGCGCCATGGATGCTGTGGCAGTGAATTCAGGAACGAGCGGCCTTCACCTTTGCATTCGCGCGTTGGGAATTGGTGAGGGCGATGAAGTAATCGTTCCCTCGTTTGCATTCATCGCGGCCGCCAACGTGATCCGCTATGAGCGCGCCACACCCGTATTTGTGGATATCGAGTCCGAGACGCTGAATCTAGATCCTCTTCAGGTAGAGGCACAGATCACCGTCCGAACGAAAGCCATCATGGTAGTGCATACCTTCGGATGCCCTGCGGACATGGGTGCGATACTCGACATCGCGAGACGCCATCGCCTGTATGTTATTGAGGATGCGTGCGAGGCGATCGGAGCGGAGTACAAAGGCCGCAAGGTTGGTATTTTGGGTGACGTCGGGGTATTCGCGTTTTATCCGAATAAACAAATCACGACGGGAGAAGGCGGAGCCGTCGTCACTCAGGATTCGCGAATTGCCAAATGTGTCAGAAAACTTCGGAATCAAGGGCGTGAGAACTCAAAGGACTGGTTTCAGCATTCGGAACTCGGCTACAACTATCGCATCTCCGAGATCAACTGCGCTCTCGGAATAGAACAACTAAAACGGATCGAGCCCATTTTAGCTCGTCGCGAATCGATCGCCCGGGAGTATAGTCAGATATTGAACTGCCATCCGGAGTTGAAGATTCCGACTGCGATTGTGCCGTTTGGCAAAATTAGTTGGTTCGTCTATGTTATCCGACTTGGAATGCAATTTACCCAGACCGACCGCGATCACATCGTGAATGATATGAATTCACATGGTATCGGTGCGGGACGGTACTTCGCACCAATTCATCTTCAACCAATTTACAAGTCGCTGCCCTGCTCCTCATCGCTCGAAGTGACGGAAAATAACGCCTCGCGTACGATCGCGCTACCGTTCTTCAATCGCATCCAGCAAAGCGAAATTCAACAGGTTTGCGAGTACTTAGTCAAACTCGTTCGCACTGCCAACCGATCACTTAACGAAAGTCACGATGTGCATGCCCTCCCGAGGCGAATGGCCTCGAGTCCCTCAATTTAATACCGGCTTTCGCAGGCTTGTCGGCGAAACAAGTCAAGTGCCTTCGTGAAGGCGCATCCGCTAGGTACATTTGTACTAGGTACATTTGTCTCCTTGAGAGCCGGTATGTTTCTCCTTACGATCCACCAGGACCGCGAAAAAGCACAAATGACGGGAAGGATATGGCCGAGAATACGATGCGCTCTTATGCTCGCTTTAATCGTGGACTCGCCAGGCAGTACGACCAATGGATGGTGGCGATGCACTATGCGAAGACCACCCAGCGCCTCTACGGCAAGGTCATAAATCGATATGTCAAGTTCATCGGCGGGAAGTCAATCGCCACCGCGAATCACCTCGATATTAGGCACTACATAACTCAAGTCTCCGAAAACGGTGCAACGCTCAATTCCGTGTACCGCGATCTTGGAGTCTTGCGCCTTTTCTATGATTTCTTGCACCTCGGAGGAGTCGTTCACTATGTTGCACCTCGATTCGTGAAATTGCGGAGACCTTGGAGAAATAGTCCTCGTCCACTCAGTGAACAGCAGGTTCGACAACTGATATCAGCAACGAGGACATCGCGGGAACGAGCTCTCATCGAATTCTTTTATGCGACAGGCTGTCGGCTAAACGAAGCCATAATGCTCAAGATTGAACAACTCGACCTCGACACTAAGAGCGCACGCATTCGAGGAAAATTTGGAAAGGTCCGAACAGTACTTCTCACGCAGAGCGCCGTCAAAGCCGTACGTCAGTATATTGGGGTTCGCAAACGTGGCTTCGTATTCCAAGAAGATTTGCCGGTTCAGCGAGGTTGCCTGACCGCACAGGATGGGCAATGGAAATCGAGTTGGGGTGAAGCTCGATTCGGTTATAAACGTATCCAGCGGCATAAATGCCTCGGATCGGTCAACCGTATACCCTACGAGCTAGCCAAGAAAAAACACGAAGTGCTGATCGCAAGTCTGAAATTGACTCGACCGCCGAGGAGATGCCCTCTTTCGAAAGTGGGCTTGCGGGGCATAGTAAAACGAGTTGCTGCTCGCGCCGGCGTTAGGAATGTTAGTCCCCATGCATTTCGACGCGCTTTCGCGACACACCTATATGATCACGGCGCGGGAATCGAAATCATAAAAGCACTCATGGGACATGTCTGGATCCAAACGACTATGAACTACGCGCAAATCGGGCCGGACAGGCTTGCCAAGACCTTTGAGCGATGCCATCCGCGAGAAAACTTGAATGGCCAAGAGTCATACTAAGCTAATCCAGGCGAACCGGACCACCAATGAAGATGCGAAGATGTCGCACGCCTGCGTCGTAAATGAGGTTCTCCTTCAGCCCTGGTTCTTGCCTCAAAAGGCTGCTTTTGCCATTCTCGGGTTGGTGCCCATCGATTTTCGAAAGAAAATGGGTTACTACTTCGAAGACTACGGCTGCATCATTTGCAAAGTGGAATCGGGCCACCACTCAAATGGGATGTGTGTACGCTGTTGTCAGCTCGTGAGGGAGAGACTGGCGCACAGTGTGGCGCGTCGATCCGAGTCAGGCCGCCGACCACGTTTGGATTTGGCGATGTTTCGCCAAGAACGAATCGCGAAGAAATTACTTACGAAATTCTCAGAACGCGCACACACACCACGACGGCGCTCCGCCGAGCTTCCAGCGAAATATAACCCGGTTTATGTTGCTTTGGCCGCCCGATCGAAGTCGTCGGTATGAAACTCACGACAAGGCTTGTCAACGCAACGATATGCGCGTTTGCTCCGGGATTTATTTACAGACTGAGCTCACGTCGGACCGAATCAAACATGTCCGTAGAAATACGCATGCGGTTTCTACGGATTGACAACATCCAGAAAGAAACGCTACATAGCTGAATGTCCGAACGTAACTGCGGTCATGCCCAACGGGTTGATGACCGAATCTCGCTGCGGGCAGGACCGGGGCCGCTACGTCTGCGTATCGTGGCCTCGGTCTAAGCTTTTCCAGATAGGTGTTGATAGATCCTCTTCGCACCACCTATCTCAGAGTGAGATAGACGGTGATAATCTCTGTTATCAACAGTTATCTGAAAACGCGTCAATTTCTTAGCAGTATGTTTATCGGGAATTGACTCGTTGGCGGGTGCTCACCCGGGTATGCCGATACTCGCTTCATCCTTTCTGGACGAGAGAATATTGGAAAGCAGCCGCTTAGCTCTAACAGCTTCCGGAAAGAATCCTCCCACGGTTAGGGCGAGTCCCAAGAGAAAGATTAACCGGCCCTCCCGCGAGTTTTTCGCGCTATGCTTTCAACTCTTCCTCGAGCCGATCGAAGCAGCCGTTCCAGCCCTTGCCGTGTGCCTCGCGCTGATCAGCAGTGGTAAGTCCTTCGTGCGTCAATATCACTTCCGTAAAAGTTCCGCGCGACTGAAATTGTACCGTCACCAGCGTGTCATGAGCCTCGTCGACCTTCTCCCCCGACGCGGAGAACTTCTGCCAGTCCCACGTAAACACCAGTCTTGTCGGAGGTTCGATGTCCCGATATGTGACGCTCTGCTTAAACGTTTCTCCTTGCGGATTTTTGACCTCCATCACATTGGTAACGCCCGGCCGCGCGTCGGACGCGGTAAAACGCGTCTCGTGCCTCGGAAACCGGCACATCCATTTCTCTACCTTTTCCCGTTGAGTCCACGCTTCGAAGACTTTCTCGCGCGGCGCTACGAACATTCGCCGGACTTCCAGCTTGGTTTCGGGTCCGTAGGCAGGGATTGCCATTCGGAGGTCTCCTCCTTATCGAATCTTCTCCCAGATAATCTGCCAGAGCGTCGAGGAGAGGACAAGCCTAGAATGGCGCGAAGAGAAGTAACTGTAGTCCGATCGCTCCTTGACAATGACAGTAGCCGGAAATGTCAGGGTTCGACGAGATTGTTGCAAATTTTGCCGTCGTCGCATTCCGAGATAGGTAGTGATAGTCCCTGTTCGCAACAGTTATATGAAAAATCGGCTACGCACCTGCCGAGATCATTCGATGGGTGCGGGCTCGTCGGGCAACCGGCCCACTTTCGAAAAGCCGATCGCAAAAACCAGAACGCTGAGGACAATCACCGCGAATATGGCCGGCGCCAGATTCTCCGCCCCCGGAATTCCGTACTGCATAGGAAGCGTCGCAAGCACGCCGGCGGCAAGACCGCGAGGAATGGCGGCACTCACGAACCAGAACTCTTTCTTCCCCAGTCCCATATTGCTCGTCGAGAGCAGCACAGCTGGAACCCGCATCGCCATGAGGAACAGCACACCCACGGCCGCCAGGGAAATCTGCTTCCAGTCCGTTGGAACATCAGGCCAATCAGAAAAAAGAAGAAAGACTTGATCAAGAACGCCATCTGGTCCTGCATGACCCGTGTTGTGTCGGCGAGCGAACAGGGTACTTCAAAGTGGCTACTTGTTAAAGCTACGCGAACGGACCTACACTTTGGAAATATGGCATCCGTCCGCTTGTTCCGCGTGATCCTTCCCGTCTCAAGTATCGAAGACGCCGCAGTCTTTTACTCTGCTGTCCTTGAACAACCAGGAACTCGGGTCTCACCCGGTCGGCATTACTTCGGGTGCGGCGGCGCCATCCTCGCATGTTTCGATCCGCGGGCTGATGGCGACGCCTGGGATGCTAGACCGAATCCGGACCACATCTACTTCGCGGTGGATGATCTCGATGAGCATTATCGGCGCGTGAGCGAACAACGGAACGGCTCCATCCTCCGCCCGATCGAAACACAACCCTGGGGCGAACGCAGTTTTTATTGTATGGACCCGTTTGGCAACAAACTTTGTTTCGTAGCCGAGAGTACGATGTTCACCGGTGGTTTGCTATGACTCTCGCTACTGGAGAGCACATTCAATAAAGCGAAGTGAGGGTCCGAATGCGATTCCAACCGACTGGATTTAATGGTGAACTCTGGCCAAGCCTAACTTCCGATTAGTCCCGATACCGTCCAAATGGAATTGGTCCGATTCCAGTTGCCCGGTAAATGCGTCAATCAGGAGTCGACCTGCCGAGCGCGGAAAATCTCGTCGATGAATACTATTCTTGCTTCCGTACTGCCATGCTTGGAGCAACAAAGGAATTCGTGAAGAAAGCTGCGATCGGTTTCCGGGTGCATTCTGGCTGGTGTGGGCTTGTAACAG
>Ga0210388_10004836_pt1 | contig 10524 bp, 10 predicted proteins | sample IncBWC19OmetaG_FD_155485 | JGI IMG/M metagenome (GOLD analysis project Ga0210388, IMG submission 155485) | Forest soil microbial communities from Barre Woods Harvard Forest LTER site, Petersham, Massachusetts, United States - Inc-BW-C-19-O ...
AGCGAGCTTCTTGAGATCAAGGTCGCGAGCCAGACGCGACCAAGCTTTGACCCGGACCGCTTGCGGCGCGTTCACAGAATCGATTCCGGCAAGCGTAACGCTGCGCAAGATGAAAGGGAGCACGGTTGCGGAAAGATCGGAGCCCTGAGCGAGGCCGCATGCCGACACGACGCCGCGATATTGGGTCTGGGCCAGCACGTTCGCCAGCGTATGGCTGCCGACAGAGTCCACCGCCCCGGCCCATCGCTCACTCGCGAGCGGCTTGCCCGGTTCGGAGATCGTACGCCGATCAATGACATCGGCTGCGCCGAGCTTGCGCAAATAATCGGCCTCTTCGAGACGGCTCGTCGAAGCCACCACACGGTAGCCGAGTTCGGACAGCAGCGCGATCGCTAGCGATCCGACGCCGCCACTGGCGCCTGTCACAAGGATATCCCCCCGGTCGGGAGTGATTCCGCCGTGTTCGAGAGCCAGCACCGACAGCATCGCGGTGTAGCCTGCCGTTCCGATGGCCATAGCATCCCGGCTTGAGAGTGGCCTCGGAATCTTGACGAGCCAGTCGCCGCTCAGCCTAGCTTTTTGCGCGTAGCCGCCGTTGTGTGTCTGACTGAGACCCCGGCCGTTGGCAACGACCCTATCCCCCACCTCGATGCCCGAGTAAGAGGAGGCTTGGACCGTGCCGGAAAGATCGATGCCCGGGATTAGCGGAAATGTTCGGATGATCGGCGCGCGACCTGTAATTGCCACTCCATCCTTGTAGTTCACGGTCGAGTATTCGACGGCGACCGTGACGTTGCCTGGCATGAGGTCTTTCTCTTCCAATTCGACTAGGTCCGTGGAGATCTTGTCACCATCTTTGGTTGCGAGGAGCGCTTTGAAGGTCATTGAGTTTTCCTCGTACGGTTTTGAGTCAGGTTCGCGCTCTCTCCAGTTCGGATCGGAAGAAGTTCTGTCTTCACAGCCTTCTCAGCACGGATGGAGATTTTCTCACCAGATTTTTCTGTGTGCGCACGTTAACCGGAAATCACCAAGCGTGACGATTCTTCGGAGCAGATTTCGCACGTGCAAGTTGCTTCGGCGCCCACAACATCTTGGCGATAATCTGTCGGGCTAACTCCCCATAGGTCACGAAAGACCTGCGCAAAGTGCTGTTGGGTCTTAAAGCCGCATGCAACGGCGACGTCCAACACTCGCGCATCGGGAGTACGCAACATCGACTTGGCACGCTCAAGCCTTTGGCGCAGAACAAATTGATGCGGGGTCTCGCCCGTTGACTTGCGAAACATCCGCGCGAAATGAGCTGTACTCAAGCCCACCGATTGCGCCATGTCTTCGAGACTCAAGTCGTCTTCCATCTTCGCGCGGACCAACTCTTTAATTCTTCGCAAGCGCGCCGAGCCGAGTCCGCCTCGGTAAATCTGGACGGGGCGGTGCCTTACGGCATGACCATTGACTAGGGTTACAGCCATCGCCTGTTCGACAGAATCCAAAAATAGCCGCCCGCTCGGAAAGCCAGCAACCATCTCCGCATGAACGGCCGCAACCATCGCACTCAGGCGTGGGTCCGCAAACTTGCGTGAAGCGCGCAGTTCTACCTCGCCGTAAGCTCCGTCAGAGCAGGCCATCAGTGCCGCGTCGGAAATACCCAGCTGCAGATGCGATACGTTCATTAGGCCAACCCACTCACCCACATGACGATCGCACAGGGCAAGGTCGCTGGCCTTGTAGTCGAACTTTGCCAGCGCGCAACGCTTCAAGCCCCATTCAATTGAGCCGGGGCGCAACATCATTGCGAAAGCCTGATCATGCCGTACCCAATGACGCGGCTCTGTGTCAGGATCGGGGGAAACGCGTTCAACTTTCATGTTTGGAACTCCATAGTTTGGTCTCGTAACTCATCTGCCGAACACCAAGGAATGAGGTACGACTTGGCCATTCTGCGAGACCCAATCGCCTCACTCCAATAGATTAAGGAAGTGACACTGGGATACGTCGTATGTTCCAATCAGACTGATAGGGAGCGCCTATCAGATGGAACTACGACATCTGCGCTATTTCACGGCAGTGGTGGAGTGCAAAGGGTACCGGGAGGCATCGCGGCGGCTGCATGTTGCTCAGCCCTCGATCAGTCAAGCTGTGTCCGATCTGGAAGACGAACTCGAGCTGAAACTCTTTTCGCGAACCGGTCGCAACGCGCGCGTAACGCCCGAAGGTGAGATATTTTATGCGGACGCCGTTCGTATCCTTCAACAGGCCGAGACTGCCATCCTCACTGCCAAGCGGGCTGCCCAAGGCAAAGTTGGGAGGCTTTCGATCGGGTTTATCGGTTCGGCAACGCTCTCTTTTCTGCCCGACCTCGTTCGCAGATACAAGCTGGAATACCCGAACGTAAAGCTCGCACTCCATGATCTCTATCCTGTCGAGTTGGATAAGGCATGTGACAGAGGCGAGATCGATATCGCCATCACGCGCACCCTCTCGCTGGAGCGCAGCAAGAATCGACAATCGAGAGTATTGTTGCGTGACCCGCTGGTTGCGGTTCTCCCGCAATCACAAAAGTTGAAGAGCAAAAGGGTTCGGCTAGCCGACCTTGCGAATGAACGATTCATACTTTTTCACCGGCAAGGAGCACCCGGTGTTTTCGACACAATCGTTGGAGCGTGCCGATCTCAAGGTTTTTCGCCGCGGGTTGAGAACGAGCCGAATTCGATGCAGACGATCCTCTCATTGGTTGAGGCGGAGGAAGGCGTCGCCATCGTCCCTGCCTCCACGAGCAACCTCCGGTCGAATGGTGTGCAATTCGTTCGGCTTGCGCCAGATCTATATCTCGACCTGATCGTGGCGTGGCAACTAGGCGAGCCCTCAGTCGTATTGCGCACATTTCTCGATTTTCTAAGTGCCAACGCGGATGCGATTCGTGCAAAGGCCGAACTTGCTCTCTCCTCCATCGCCCGCTTGAAGGCATAGCACTCCTCCCTCTCTAGTAGCCTGCAGACCATTGCAACTCGTTGGAGTTCTGCCTCTGTGTGCATGAATTTAGCAAGATTCCGACCATGCCAGCAGAAATCCGCACAACTCCTTATTCGACGTGCAGTTTACTCACAATTGTGAGCAAGGGTCGGCTCCGTCCAGAAGCTAGAAATCAGAGGCGAGCACCCTAACGGAAGCTTTCAAATGGCAAATACACAGAAGACAGCAATTGTTACTGGTGCCTCCCAAGGGATAGGAGCCGGACTCGTCGAAGCGTTTCTAAAACGAGGTTACAGCATAGTCGCAAACTCGCGACACATTACCCAGGCAAATCCATTCGCTGCGCCCACGAATCTTGTGCTGATCGATGGAGACATCGGCGATCCGAGCACCGCCGCGAAGATCATGGACACTGCCGTATCGCGATTTGGCCGGATCGATGTGCTGATCAACAATGCGGGTGTCTTTATTCCGAAGCCCTTCACTGAATACACGACCGAAGACTTCGACACTTTAGTCTCCACGACGCTCGCAGGCTTTCTCTACGTCTCACAACTCGCCGTAAAACAAATGTTGCGCCAGAAATCGGGCAGCATTCTCAACATCTCAACGACCCTGGTTGATCAACCGATCGCAGGTGTCGGGGCGGCGGTTCAAATCATGCTAAAGGGCGCTTTGAATGCGGTGACTCGCGCCCTCGCCATTGAGTATGCGAAGGAAGGCATTCGTGTAAATACCATCGCGCCGGGAGTAATCAATACTCCCATGCATAAACCGGAAACGCATGACTTTCTGAAAGGGTTAAGCCCGGCCGGTAGGATCGGCGAGGTCAAAGAAATCGTCGACGCAGCTTTGTTTCTAACCGATGCCCGGTTCACCTCTGGTGAAATTCTGCACGTGGATGGCGGCGCGCACGCGGGCAAATGGTGACCGGAACGCTGTCATCGCGACAAGAGCATGACGAACTATTACTCAATCTTGATGCAACGAAGGAGAACAACGTGACACTCTCGCAAGCATACCGAACGGCATTGATCGCAATCGCAGGATTCCTACTGACAGCAGTGTTTCACATGCGAGCGCTCGGTCAGGCGAACTCTCTTCAAGGGGTTAGAAACATTGTCATTGTTCACGGAGCGTGGTCCGATGGATCAAGCTGGTCCAAAGTGATTCCACTGCTTCAAGCCAAGGGACTGCATGTGGTCGCCGTGCAGAACCCATTGACCTCGCTGGCTGACGACGTTGCCGCCACCAGGCGCGCCATCGCATTGCAGGATGGCCCCGTACTGCTCGTGGGCCATTCATATGGGGGAGTGGTGATCACGGAGGCAGGAAACGATCCGAAGGTAGTCGGGTTGGTTTATGTGGCTGCGCTCGCGCCGTCGAATGGTGAGTCAGCTGCCTCAATCAGCAAGCCGTTTCCGCCGACTCCACTATTCAGCGAAGTCCGGGCGGATGCTGAAGGTTTTCTGACACTAACTCCAAAGGGAATAGCCGAAGATTTAGCCCAGGATTTGCCAGACAACGAGCAGCAGCTGTTAACGGCGACACAGGGCCCCACCGCAGCAGCTGTTTTTGGAGCCACAATCACGACCGCCGCGTGGAAGACCAAGCCATCTTGGTTCGTGATTGCCAGCAACGACCGCGCCGTTTCTCCGGAGCTTGAGAAGGCCGAAGCGGCGGCAATGAAGGCTACATCGATCACTGTTCCCTCCAGTCATGTGCCAATGCTTTCTCACCCGAAAGAGGTCGCAGACTTAATCGAGCAAGCTGCGGCGAAAGCCGGGAGCCAATGATCTCGATCGAGGGAAAAAGATCATCTGTGTCGCACCATGACTCCAGTCCCGATTTTGGGTTGCCCCAAGGGGCAGCACATAACACTCAACAGGAGATTCCATGACCGCAGTGAAATTGGAAGATGCTCGGCGCGTAATCAGCGCGGCGGAGAAGAAAGCCAGGGAAATTGGCCAGCCCATGAACATCGCAGTGGCTGACGAAGGCGGAAACATCGTAGCGCACGTTCGTATGGACAACGCTTGGGTTGGCAGCATTGATGTCTCTATGAAGAAGGCTTACACATCGCGCGCGTTTGACATTGAAACGAAGGAATTGGCAAAGCATGCCCAATCGGGAGGCGAGTTCTTCGGCATTCATGTCTCAAACAACGGGAAAATCATGATTTTTGCCGGCGGCATTCCGTTGAAGCGGGATAACAAGGTAGTAGGGGCGATTGGCGTCAGCGGTGGTTCCTGCGATCAGGATCATGCCGTCGCCGCGGCCGGTGCCGCCGCGTTCTAACCGTACCGGACAATGTAGACACACGAAGAGGATTAATCCATGTCGCATCATTATTCTGGTCCAGACTTCAGCTTCACCAACGGGGACGCCCGATTGGATTTCACTGATCTGTATGCGTTCCCGAAACCTGGAGACTCCAGTAAATCCATTTTAATTATGAACGTGCATCCGTCTTTCGGCGAAAACCCTCCTGGGCCTACTACGAGCGAGCCTTTCGCACCTGAAGCACTGTACGAGCTCAAGATTGATACCGATGGTGATGCGATTGCCGATATCGCGTACCGGGTGCGTTTTTCAGCTTTCGAGGGTGGCGCACAAACCGCGATTCTCCGCCGCATCGATGGCCCGCAAGCCTCGGGCACCGGCGATGGCGGGCAGTTGATCGTCGATGGGGCGCCAGTCTCAACAGGGCGCGAGGCGAAGGTGACAGAGGCAGGTGATACGCGCTTTTTTGCGGGCTGGCGTAGCGACCCTTTCTTCTGCGACGTAGAAGGTGCTAAGAACAACCTTCATTTTACTGGCGACGATTTCTTCGGTGACAAAGATGTCTGCAGCATCGTTCTTGAAGTACCTAACTCTGCCCTCGGAGCCCACGAGCTTCGCATATGGGCACGCACGCTTGTGCCCGGTGATGCCGGCTGGATCCAGGTCGAGCGCGGAGCGCGGCCTGCGCAAGCGGTCATACTAGTCGAAGAGAAGGACGCCTACCTCGCGGGTGAACCGGCGGACGACGAGCGTTTCCTTGCCGCCTTCGCGCACGCTCTGGAGCACACCGGGGGATATTCGCCGGCGGAGGCGAAGCGCGTGGCAGAGACATTGCTCCCAGATGTTCTGACTTACGACCCTGAGCGGCCGGCACGTTTTCCCGATAACGGCCGGACACTCACCGACGATGCCTTCGATTCTTTTATTACCATCCTCACAAATGGAAAGGCGAGGGAAGACAAAGTAGGGGCCCACGACGATCTGTTACGCGACTTTCCCTATGTGGGACCGCCTCACCAAGGCCGGGCGATCAAAGCACTCCATAAGACGACCGCAATGCAGAATCAAACATGAAATCAACTCATAGGGAGACAACAACCAATTCGATTTATGAAGAGCAGACTTACTTGGCCGAGCGCGAGCTGTCTTCCTTCATTGCTGCGGTGACGGCGTTGTACGGTCCGGAAGAGGCCAGGCTTTCGGAAAAGGACTGGCTCGAGGAATTCGAACTCATGGACAGTCTGCCATTGTCTACGAACCTACAGTGGCGAGCAGTCACAATGGCAGCCTCAGCAGGCAGACTGAGCATCATGCCGGATGACGCGAGGGATCCGGTCGCGTCACGCTGATGCAGAGGTGTAGTCGATGCCATCGTCCAATTGTTTCACGCTTACCGGACGATGAAACTTAGTCGTGTCGAAGGTCGTTAGACCTAGTGATCACGTGTCAACGAGTTGATCAAACAAAATTGATCAAACCAAGGAGATTCAAAGTGACAACACAAACTGAGACCGAGACTCACACGCCGGGAGTTGCGAAGCGGATATCGCTAAAACGTTACTCGCCCCACTATTGGCGAGTGACGTTCAACCATCCGCCGCTCAACATCTTCGAACCGGAGATGCTTCCGCAAGTGAATGAGATCATCGCGGCAATCGAGACTGACGACCAGGTTAAGGTAGTGGTTTTTGACAGTGCTGTTGAAGGCTTCTTTCTAATTCACCTAGATTTCCTTGCAAACCTTGACGATTTGGCCCATCTCCCTCCGGGGCCCGCGGGCTTGCATCCATGGCCAGAGATGCTGGTGCGCCTGAGTCGTTCACCAGTCGTATCCATAGCGTTGATTCGCGGGCGGGCGACTGGTATGGGAAGTGAGCTTGCCCTTGCCTGCGACATGCGTTTTGCGAGTCGCGAGAAAGCCATCTTGTCGCACTTTGAAGTTGGCGCCGGTCTGGTCCCCGGTGGGGGTCCCATGGCGCGGCTGTCGCGCCTCATGGGAAGAGGACGCGCCCTCGAAGTAATTCTTAGTGCGGACGACGTCTCAGGAGACCTCGCCGAGCGCTACGGCTATGTAAATCGGTCCTTGCCGGATGCTGACCTTGACGGATTTGTCGATGCGCTTGCCACTCGAATCGCCTCTTTCGATCAACAGACAATCGCGGACACCAAGCGCCTCGTCAATGCAGCTAATTTGCCGCCTGATATCGAAATCGAATCCGGGTGGAATGCTTGCGTTGCTTCGATGGCACGACCGGCCACGCAGCAGAGAATCAAAACGCTGATAGACCGAGGCTTTTGCAAACCCGGCGATGCAGAAAATCGCTTGGGAGATTTCGTGGGGCGCTGAGCATCGATAAGAGCGCAGCCTCCAATGGGAAACGGTGAAAAATCAGAATGTGGGCGATCAAACCGAAGCCTCTGGAGTGAGATCAATGGATACGGGTTCTAAAAACACAATTTTAAGCGGAGATGGTCCTCGAGTTGCCACTGCCGAGCAGCGATTGAGACAACTTGGCATCAAGCTTCCAGCGCCGCCTGAGCCGTTCGGCATCTACGCGGAAGCCGTGCAGACGGGCAATCTGCTCTTTCTCACCGGAATGCTTCCAACTGAAGGCCGCGAAGCTAAATTTATCGGGCGCGTTGGCGCGGAACTCAATGTTGAAGCAGGGCATGCAGCTGCTCGCCTGGCGGCGCTAAATGGCCTCGCTGTGGCGAGGCAACATCTGGGGTCGCTCGACCGGGTGAAGCGGATCGTCCGGCTCGGAGTCGCGGTGGCCACTTCGGGCGATATCCGCGATCAGCCTAAAGTCGCTGACGGCGCTTCAGAGCTTTTGCAAGACGTCTTCGGCAAAGACAGGAACCCTAGCCGGCTAGTGTATGGCGTTGTAAGTCTTCCACTCGGTACGTCGGTCGAGTTGGAAATCATTTTCGAGATAGCTGGATAACAGAGGCCTCAAGCGGGGCAGCCGCTCAGGTACGAAGAGACAAGGAGAGATTGATATGGCTAGTATGACTGAACTCATTGCATCTAAGCGGCAGGCAGAAACACACTCGGCCGTTGAACGGATCGGCACCTTTGCGGTTGCCGCCCGACCGGAACACCTGACAACCGAGATTCGGCAGCTTTTCAAACGCAACATTCTCGACAGCATAGCGTGCGCGATCGCAGCTGTTGCGGCTCCGTCGCTCCGACTGCTTCGCGACCAGATCGAAGAATATCGAGCCCCGGGTCGTTGCACGTTGATTGGCGGCGGCAAGACCTCTCCCGACCAGGCGGCACTCTTCAACTCGTCGCTTGTGCGCTATGTCGACCTTCTCGATAGCTATATGGCACCGGGCGGCCTTTGCCATCCGAGTGACAATTTTGGGACGATCCTTGCAGCGGCCGAATACGTCGGAGCATCCGGCGAGGGATTCATGCTGGCACTCGCAGTAGCGTATGAAATCCAATGTAGATTCACAGCCGCCGTGCCCGTAATGGCAAGGGGTTTCAACCACGCCACCCAGCTCGCAATCTCTGCAGCGGCAGGTGCGGGGAAACTGTTTGGACTCTCCGCCGGTGCAATCGCCAATGCAATCTCGATCGCCACCATCGATAACATCTCGCTTGCAAACGTACATGCCGAACCGGTGTCGCAGTGGAAGGGCTTCTCACCCGGAATGACCGGGATGCGTGCCGTCTATGCTGCCTCGTTAGCCAGGCGAGGCTTCACAGGCCCAAGAGGTCTGTTTGAAGGTCCTTTTGGATTGGAACTCATGTTCAAGCAGGCGATCTCTGTGGATTGGGAACAACCCTCGCTCGAAATCATCACACAGACCGTCATGAAGAAATACTGTTCGCTGATTCATGGCCAACCCATATTGGAAGCGGTGCTAGAGCTGAAGCGTCATAACGGTTTGACAGCGGACAACGTTGAGGACGTGCGCTGCGATGTCTTCCAGGGCGCCTTCGACTTCGCGGGCGGCGGAGCCTTCGGTCCAAAGAGTCACCCTCAGATGAAAGAGCAAGGCGATTACAACATTAATTACCTCATCGCAGCCGCGCTGCTCGACGATCAACTGGGCCCCGCACAACTGGATGAGGCACGCATCCAGGCTCCAGATGTCCAGGCTTTACTGAAGCGTGTAGAGATTCGTCCTGATGATAGTTTCAGCGCTCGCTATCCCCATGAGCTGAGCGCCCGCATCACGATTCGCACCAAAGACCAACGTGTTTTTGTGAAGGAGCAGCACGGCTACGAGGGAGGGCTGAATAACCCCATGTCGTGGGACCGTACTGTCGAGAAGTTCCACTGGTTGAGTGAGGCTTTTGCCGATGAAGATCTTCGAAACAGGATCATCGAGGTTGTGCAGCAGCTCGATGCGCGACCGATCTCCGATCTTGTGGACCTACTCGCCCAGGTTCGGTGCACCGCTGTCTTTCCGAGAACTCATCCCGGCATTCAGTGACCGTTCCGAGTGGGCAGGACGCGATGATGGAGACTCATAACAGGTACACATGATGGATACAATTCTGAAAGAGCAAACGTTAAACCGCCAGGACTCTGGAACGGCCAACTCCGAGCAGCGGCGAATGCCTGCTTCCTGGAACCAGAACCGGCTTACCGCCAAGCTCGGGATCGAGTATCCCATCGTTCAGGGGCCGCTCGGCGGATTGTCATCGCAAAGACTGACGGCCGCAGTGTCGAACTTTGGCGGGCTGGGATCGTTTGGTGCGCATGGCTTGCCGCCCGACGCTATCAAAGGCGTGATCCCGGAAATTCGCTCTCTCACATCCAAACCGTTCGCAATGAACTTGTGGGTGTCAACGGAGGATAAAGGTTCGCGAACAGCGGATGAAAACGGATTCAACAGGAGCCTGGCTCCGTTAGTCGCTCATCTTGCCGCTTTGGGTGCGCCCCATCCAACGTACAAGCCATATTCGCCGAAGCGATTTGAAGATCAGTTCCGCGTGCTACTGGACGCGAGCGTACCGGCGTTCAGCTTCATCTTCGGAATTCCGGCAAGAGAAATCTTGGAGGAGTGCCGGGCGAAAGGCATCGTCACCATCGGCACGGCGACAACGCCCGATGAGGGTGCGGCGCTTCAAGAGGCCGGCGTGGATGTTGTTGTTGCTTCCGGCTTCGAAGCCGGGGGTCATCGCGGATCTTTTCTCCGGCCGGCGGAGGATTCGCTCACCGGCACGTTGTCGTTAGTCCCACAAGTCGTCGACATCGTTGATGTGCCCGTGATTGCCGCAGGCGGAATAGGAGATGCACGAGGTGTAATCGC
>Ga0210388_10004841_pt1 | contig 10521 bp, 6 predicted proteins | sample IncBWC19OmetaG_FD_155485 | JGI IMG/M metagenome (GOLD analysis project Ga0210388, IMG submission 155485) | Forest soil microbial communities from Barre Woods Harvard Forest LTER site, Petersham, Massachusetts, United States - Inc-BW-C-19-O ...
TCTGGACACACCGGGCTACAGCACATTTCTGAATGATACGCGCGCCTCCCTCGTTGCCGCGGACGCCGTGCTGATCGTTCTGGACGCGGTCGCGGGCGTGCAGGTGGTCTCGGAAAAAGTTTGGGACTATGCCACGGAGTACGACGTGCCGCGCGCCTTCGCCATCAACTGGATGGACCGCGAGCTTGCCAATTATGACCGCGCCATGGAGTCCATCGCGCGTGTTTTCGGCCGCAACGTGGTGCCGCTGCAATTGCCAATCGGCGCGGAGAAAACGTTTCGCGGCGTCATCGATTTGATCACGATGAAGGCGCATGTCTACACGCCCGACGGCGACGGCAAGCCGAAGATCGAAGAAATTCCCGCGGACCTGGCGGAAGCGGCGAAGACGGCGCACGAGACCCTGGTCGAAATGGTCGCGGAAGGCGACGACGCACTCATGGAGGAATTTTTCGAGAAGGGCACGCTGCCGATCGAGGACCTCAGAAAAGGCCTGCGCGAAGCTTTTCAAGCCAAGCGCATTTACCCGGTCGTGCTCGCCTCGGCGCTGCACAATATCGGCAGCGCCACGCTGCTCGATCTGCTGGCCGATATTTTTCCGGACCCGTCGCAGCGCGGCGCGGCGATCGGGCACAGTGAAACCGCAAGCAAAGGAAATGAAATTCAGCGAAAAGTCAGCGACTCCGAACCGCTGTCCATTTTTGTGTTCAAGACGCTGGCCGATCCGTTCTCCGGGCGGATCAGCTATTTCAAAGTGATGTCGGGCGTTTTGAAAAATGACGCGATGCCGCAGAATTTTACGCGCGCGACGAGCGAGCGCCTGCAGCACATCCAGGTATCGCAGGGCAAGACGCCCACGGCCGTGGGGGAAATCCACGCCGGAGACATCGGCAGCGTCCTGAAACTCAAGGATACGCTCACGGGCGAGACGCTTGGCGACAAGGCCGCGCCCATTCACTACCCGCTTCCGCACATTCCCGAACCCTCCATCACGTTCGCGGTCGAACCCAAGACGCGCGCCGATGAAGACCGCATTGGCCCGGCGATCCACAAGATTCTCGAAGAAGATCCGTCGCTGCGTTTTTCGCGCGATCCGCAAACCAAGGAATTTCTGCTCGCGGGTTCGGGGCAGCAGCATATCGAGGTGGTCGTCGCCAAGTTGCACAAGCGCTACCACGTGGACCTGATGCTGCACCCGCCCAAGGTGCCCTACCGCGAAACGATTCGAGGCAAGGCCGACGCCGAGGGAAAGCACAAGAAGCAGACGGGCGGCCACGGCCAGTTCGGCGTCTGCCGCGTACGGCTCGAGCCGGCGGCGCGCGGCACGGGAATCGAATTCATCGACGATATTTTTGGCGGCGCGATCCCCAAGAACTGGATTCCTTCAGTTGAAAAGGGAATCCGCGCGTCGGCCGAGCGAGGCTATCTCGCCGGATTTCCCGTCGTCGATTTCAAGGCCATCCTTTACGACGGCAAGTATCATGACGTAGACAGCTCCGACATGGCTTTCAAGATCGCGGGATCGCTCGCGTTCAAGGAAGGAATGAAGCAGGCGAGGCCGGCGCTCCTCGAACCCGTGATGCATGTCGAGGTCTACGCGCCGGACCTGTATTCGGGCGACATTATGGGCGATCTGAGTTCGCGGCGTGGGCGGATCAGCGGCAGCGAAGCGCGGGGTTCGAGCGTCATCGTCAAAGCGCAAGTTCCATTCGCGGAAATGCTGAACTACGCGACGACGCTCACCTCCATGACGCAGGGCCGCGCCACCTACACCATGGAGTACTCGCACTACGACTATGTCCCCACCGAAATCGCCGATAAAGTGATCGCCGCGGCGAGAGCGGCACGGGGAGTCGTGGTGGAAGAGGAAGAGCAGGTGTGAGTTCTTGAGGTTCTGGTGGCTGGAGCTTAGAGGCTGGAAAAACCGGGAGAAGACCACACTGCGTGAGCGTGAAACCGAAACCTGGGTCCTCCTTGATTTGTTTAACCTCGAACTTCCAACGTCCAACCTCCGGCCTCCGCACTACCAAATTGGAGGTTGCGCATTCCCCAGGCTATGAAACAATTTTGCCATCATGCGGAAAAAATCTTCCTCCCGGTGGTCCGACGCCACGGTCGGTGTCCACGGCGGTGAGCTGAAGCACGGGCTGAACGCCGCGGTCACCGCGCCCATTGTCCAATCCTCTAATTTCACCTTTGCCAGCACGGCGGAAATGAAACGCTGGGCCGAGGGCAAATCGAAAGCCTACATATATACGCGCTACGGCAATCCGACGCTGGCCGTGGCCGAAGCGAAAATAGCGGAACTTGAGCACGCCGACGCGGCCCTCGTGACGGCGTCGGGTTCTGCCGCCATCTCCACCGCGCTCCTGTCCATCCTCGAGGCCGGCGATGAATTGATCGCCACGCGCCAGCTGTACGGGGGCTCCTACCGCATGCTGCGCGACGTCCTGCCGCGCATGGGAATTGGCGTTCACCATACCGGCGCGGACCTGGAGGGCGCGGAAGCCCTCGTCAATTCAAAAACTCGCGCCGTCTACATCGAGACACCGACGAATCCGACGCTGGGTCTCGTCGACTTGAAAAAAGTTGTGGCCCTGGCCAGGAAGCACAACCTGGTTTCACTCATCGATAACACGTTCGCGACGCCCATCCTGCAGAAGCCGCTGGACATCGGTTTCGATCTCGTCGTGCACAGCGCGACCAAGTACCTGGCCGGGCACTCCGACCTCGTCGCGGGGGCTGTGGCCGGGAGCCGCGAGCGTGTCGCGAAGGTCCGCCAAATGATGATTTTCCTTGGCGGTTCGATGGACCCATCCGCGGCATACCTCTTAATCCGCGGATTGAAAACTCTCGAATTGCGCGTCCTGCGCCAGTCGCAAAGCGCCCTGACGGTGGCGCGATTCCTCGAGCGCCATCCGAAAATCGCGCGCGTTCACTATCCGGGCCTGGCCTCCCATCCCGACCATCGCCTGGCGAAACAGCAAATGAAAGGCTTCGGGGGAATGCTTGCTTTTGACATGAAAGGAGGACTTCCCGCCGCACGTCGCTTCTGCGACAGGAGCAGAATTTTCCTCCTGGCCGCCAGCCTGGGTGGAGTTGAATCTCTCATAGTGCTCCCAATCTACACATCTCACTACCGAATGAGCACAGTGGAGCTGCGGGCAGCAGGGGTCAGCCCCGGCACTGTTCGCATGTCGATTGGGCTCGAAGACCCAGAAGATCTGCTCGCGGATCTGCGGCAAGCTCTCTCCTAACTTATTGTTATTAATGGTGTTACAGGAATATTAACAGGCTGTTGCAATCTCTCTTGACCCTTCTGGCACCATCTGGGTTAGAATGAAAACTCAGAGTTCCTAGTGGCGGGAAACTGACCTTAAGTTTGGCAAGCTTTGTGCTCTCTTCCATAGCGAGGGCAAGAGCAGTTGTCGGCTCAAACTGGTTCAAAAATGAATCCCATGGAAACTCGTGTTCAAAAATTAGGGCTTTGTTTTTTCATTGCCACCGGTGTTCTGTTCTCCCTCGCCGGTTGTGAAGATTCCGCCAAGACGCCCGTGCAAGTCCGGCCCGCTCAGATCGCCCTGCCCACACAGGATCAGAATCTTCCCCCGCTGCCGATCAACTCCCAGAACAAAACTGTGACGCAGCTGTCCATTCAAAAGCCAAATGGCGCGGAGACTCTTGCGGGTGACGTGCAAGCCGCCTTCGATGCGGGCGAACAGGATTTCCAGGCCGGGCATCTGGTGAAGGCGCGCGAGGAGTTCGATAACGCGCTCGATGAATTGCTCGCCAGCGGATTCGATCTCGACGCCGACCCCCGCCTCAGCAACTTGTACCATCACATGATCGACACGGTAAGCCTCGATGAACTCGAAGCCTTCCGCGCGGGAGACGGCTTCAGCGAACAGAAATCCACTCCCGCCCCGATCGATGAGATCGCCGAAGAGCCCGTGCCGCAACCGGAAAATTTCGATGCCAATCTGAGAGGCCGCGCCGAGGGCGAAGTGAACGCCATCTCCCACGACGTTCCTCTGACGGTGAACGATCCGGTCCTCGCCTATTTGAATTATTTCAAAACGCCGCGCGGAAGCGCCATTGTGGAAACCGGGCTTCGCCGCGCGGGGCGCTACCGCGAAATGGTGCGGCGTGTTTTGAAGGAAGAGGGCATGCCGCAGGATTTGATTTACCTGGCCCAGGCGGAGAGCGCGTTCCTGCCACAGGCTGTGTCCAAGGCCGGCGCACGCGGAATGTGGCAATTCATGTCCTTCGCCGGGCACAAGTACGGGTTGCAGAAGTCCTGGTGGGTGGACGAGCGTCAGGATCCCGAAAAGGCCACACGGGCCGCGGCACGTGATCTGCGGGACCTCTACGATCAATTCGGGGACTGGTATCTGGCCATGGCCGCCTACAATTCGGGCGCCGGGGCGGTCCAGCACGCCATCGAACGGACCGGGTATGCGGATTTCTGGGAACTCTATCACCGAAACGTTTTACCGAAGGAAACTCAGAACTACGTGCCCATCATTCTCGCGCTGACGCTGATTTCGAAGGATCCCGCGCGGTACGGCATTGAATTCGATCCCGAGCCCGCGCTGAAGGCCGACACGGTGAAGCCGGGGCAGGCCATCGACCTGCGCCTCGTCGCCGAGACGATCGACACCGACCTCGAATCCCTGCGCAGCCTGAACCCGGAGCTTTTGCGTCTTGTGACCCCTCCCGATCCCGAGTTTGTTCTGCGCCTGCCCGAGGGAACGGCTGAGCGATTCTTTGCGGAAATTGCGGTGATTCCTCCCGAGAAATGGGTGAGCTGGCGCCGCCATAAGGTCGAACAGGGAGAGACGCTCTCCTCCATCGCCAAGCAGTACCGCGTGTCCCCGACCGAAGTGGCGGATGCCAATGAACTCGCCCCCGGAACGGCCCTCGAAGAAGGACAGAAACTGATCATTCCGGCGGCGTCCAGGCCCGAGGCGTCCACTGGGAAGATGATCCGCTACCGGGTGCGCCGCACCGATACGGTGGGGACGATCGCCGACGAATTCGACGTGACGTCCGCGGAACTGAGGAAGTGGAACCACCTGCGAGCCGACCACGTGGCGCGCGGCACGCTCCTTCGGATTTATCCGGGCGGCATGTCGACAGCGCCCCCCGTGCAGCAGGCCAAGGCCAAGGAGCCGGCGCCAACGGCGACGGTTGCCGAGCGGCACAGCGCCCCTGCTGCGCCGAAGGGCCCGGTCATGGAAGCGCGCGCGGCGAATCCCGTTGTGCATCATGTGAAGCCGGGCGAAACGCTCTGGTCGATCGCCCGGGCCTATCAGACAACCGTGGAAGCCATCCAGGCGGGGAACCGCTACTTGTTCAGCCGGCCGCTGCAGGTGGGCGATACTCTCACGATCCTGCCGACCCGCTAGTCCCATCTTGCTTTTTATTCCGTCTTGTCCCTATATTGAGTGCGGGTTTGCGTCGTTTTCCGCGGCGAATGGTGCGGCCTGTGGTTCGCGTTTCGCGGCGGGAAATGGCGTAAAAACAAACGGCACCTGCATGGATTGCGCTAACCCTTGACAAACATGCCGCGTTCCGTTTATAAGCCCGCGATGGCTTTCAGCGCCATCGAATTCCTCGAAATGGCGGCGAATCGAAGGGAGAACGCAGATGGCGTACGAAAAAGAAGACCAAGGCGATGAAAACGAGTTCGTGCATTTTGAGGAAGAAGAACTCGGCGGTGATCCGGAAGAAGTGATCGAAGAAGAAACGGAAGAGGAACTGGTGATCACCGAGCGGCCTGGCGGCGCGGCGGCTCCCGCTGCACCGGCGGCGGCAAAGAAGCCGGCGGCAAAGAAAAAGGCGGCGGCCAAGAAACCGGCGGCCAAGGCGAAAATAAAAGCCAAGGCCGCGCCCAAGAAAGCTGCCAAGAAGAAGCCCGCCAAGAAAGCCGCGAAGAAATCCGCCAAGCGCGGCAAGAAGCGTTGACCGTCTTTCCGCGTCTAGAATTTTCCGTCCGAAGCGAAGGCCTGGGGATTTTTCTCCGGGCCTTCCGTCCCTTCGAGCGGACTGGTTGAATTTTCTCATTCCGATTTTTCCAGCGTGAAATTTCCCGTCAGTTTCATTCCGGCGCAGATAAGGCGATTTTTCCCTTCAGGTAATCATCTCTTCCCGTAGCGGAACAATTTTCTTGCGGTTGGCACCGCGCGTGACTAGCATGGCGGCCATGAAGGTGGCCCTCGAGCAAGTGCGGCGGATGCGGGGCGGGGCGCAGGCCCAATTAATGCGCTGCGACGATGAGGCTTACTACATCGTCAAATTCCAGAACAACCCGCAGCATTTGAGGATTCTGGCGAATGAAATGCTTGCAACACGGCTGGCGGCGCGGCTGGGATTATCCGTGCCCCAAGTCGATGTGGTCGAGGTGCGCCCGGAGATCATCGCCCACACGCCGGACCTTGTGATCCAGCTGGGCCTCGGAAGCAAACCCTGCGCGCCGGGAAAACAGTTTGGGTCGCAATTCCCGGGGCATCCCGCGCGGATGTCCGTCCATGACTTTTTGCCGGACGAGCAGCTGGCGGCCGTCGAAAATCTTTCGGATTTTCTCGGAGTCCTGGTGCTCGACAAATGGATGTGCAACACGAACGGGCGCCAGGCGATTTTTTTTCGCGATCCCGGCTCGTCCAGCGAACGAATCGACTCGTCAGGCCCGGCCACTCCGGCGCCGGGGCCAGCGGATTCCGTTTCGAGAGCTGCCGCTTTTTCAACGGGCGGTTACACGGGGGGGGCTTCTACGACAGGCGCCTACACCACGGCCGCTTATGCGGCAGGCGGTTACACAACAATGATGATCGACTTCGGATTCTGCTTCAACGCCGGGGAATGGGATTTTCCGGACGCCCCTCTGCGCGGCCTGTACGCGCGCCAACGCGTCTATGAGCGCGTCGCCGGAATAGAATCCTTCGAGCCCTGGCTCGCGCGCCTGGAAGACCGGATCACCGAGCGTGTCCTTGGCGAAGAGGCCGCGCAGATTCCCCCCGAGTGGTACGGCGGCGACTGGGGCGCGCTCGAGCGGCTCCTCGAGCGCCTGTACCGGCGCCGGGAGCGCGTCCCGGAACTGATTCTCTCGGCCCGGAATTCCGGCCGCGAACCGTTTCCCAACTGGAAGGTGAGACATGCCTGAAGAATATCTGCAGCCCTGCGCCTACCACGTGGTGCGCTATCAGCCGAACCTTATTCGCGACGAGTGGGTCAACATCGGCATCCTGCTCTTCATTCCGGCAAACGGAGCCGGAGAGGGATTTTCGAGCGGTCGCGTCCGCCAGCGCTGGCTGGAGGAACCCGCCGACCTTGTGCGCCTGCGCCGCCTGCATCCGGCCGCCGACGAGGAATTCCTTCTCGGCCTGCCCGCCGAATTCGAGCGGCAATTCGCCGGGCGCGAAATGGATGCCGAGGCCATCCTTGAAAAATTCGACGAGACGCTCTCGAACTCCGTGCAGCTCGCCCGGCGCAAAGGTCTCCTCTCGCGCGATCCGGACGCCGAGCTCGACCGCCTCTTCCGGGATCAGGTCGAGCCGCTGCGCGAGGCGCGCCGGGGCATCGTGGAAATCCGCACGCGCAGCGACGTGCGCGCCCGGGCCGCCGATTTCTTCCGCACCGAAAAAATCCTGCGCCTGATGCAGCGCGGCGTGCGCGTCGAGGAGTTCACCGCTCCAGGCGATCCGATGCGCATCGATTTTGCGTACCGCCGCAACGGCACACGCGGCTTCGTGCACTCCGTCGCGCTCGGCCGCGATCCGGGCCAGGCGAAGCTTCTGGCGTACACGGCGGGCGCGATCCGCGAGCGCATCCCGCATTCGGAATTCCTCGCCGTCACCGAGCGCGAGCCCGCCAGGGGAAATGTCCGCGACCAGTTCGTTTCGGGAGTTTTCAACGAGAGCGGGATCCGCGTCGTGCCGCTCGCCGAGCTGCGCCGGTGGGCGCATGATGTGGCGCCGTTGCTGAGGGCGGAGAACGCGTGAATCGTGAAGTGTCGACAGTTGACAGTTGAGAGTCGCGAGTCTAAGCGGCCGGATTCTCGTCGCGCCGTCGGTTTTGCCTCTCAACTCTCAACTGTGAACTCTCAACTTCCTCCAGACTCAACGAGACGCGCGGCCGAACACGAATCACAAATCACGATTCACGACCCTAAAGCACTTCCTCCGTCCAGGCCTCAAGCAGAGACTTCACCTTGCCGACGAACTGATGAGCCACGGCGCCGTCCACCACGCGGTGATCGTAGGAGAGCGTGAGATAGACCATGGAGCGGACGGCGATCGCGTCGTCGATCACCACGGGGCGCTTCTGGATCGCGCCGATTCCGAGAATGGCCACGTTCGGCTGGTTGATGACCGGAAGGCCCATCAGGCCGCCGTAGACCCCGGGATTGGTGATCGAGAACGTGCCCTCCTGAACTTCCTCGGGCTTCAGTTTCTTGGCCCGGGCCCGCTCGGCCAGATCGTTGATGCCGCGAGCGATCCCGAGAAAGTTTTTCTCCTCGGCGTTCTTCAGCACGGGCACGATCAGGCCCCAGTCCAGCGCCACGGCGATGCCCACGTTGATTTCCCGGTGCAGGACGACCGTCGCGCCGTCGGCCGAAGCGTTGACCCTAGGGAAGGCCCTCAGCGCCTCGACGCAGGCGCTCACAAAGAAGGGCATGAACGTCAGCTTCGTCCCGTACTTGGCTTCGAACGCGGCCTTCGAACGGTCCCGGATTTTGGCGATTCTGGTCATGTCCGCTTCGTCGATCGAATAGACATGCGGGGAGACGCGCTTCGAGGCCACCATGTGCTCGGCGATGCGCTGGCGCATGTTGCTCATCGGCTGGGCTTCGTAGTTGCCGAAATAAATCCGCTCGCGCGGGACGGCGTTTTCAAGCGCGGGATGCGCGACGGCGCCTCCGCCCGGCGGCGGGGCCGACGGCGCAACAGGAGCCTGCGGCGGCGCGGCGGAAGGCGCAGCCGGGGCGGCCTGCGGAGCGGGAGCCGCGCTGCGGGATTCGAGTGCGGCGAAAATATCCTTCTTGCTGATGCGCCCGCCCGCCCCGCTTCCCTCGACCGCCCCGAGATCCACATTGTGTTCCTTGGCGAGTTTTCGAACGAGGGGCGAACTGCGAATCTTCTGGCCGTTGCCGGCCACTCTCGGCGGAGCAGCGGGAGCCGCAACGGGTTCGCTGGACGCTACGGCGGCCGCGGGGGGGGCCGGCGCAGGTACGGGAGCCGGTGATTGTGGAGCAGGCGGCGCGGAGGCCGCCTTGGCCGCAGCGGGCTTCTGCGGGGCTGGGGCCGCGGCAGGAGCGGCCGCCGGCGCCGCAGCAGCGGCTCCCGCCGCGTCGATCACGGCCACGACGGTCTGTATGGGCACCGTCTGCCCTTCCGTGACCTTGATTTCCTTGAGCACCCCGGCCGAAGGCGCGGGAATTTCCGCGTCAACCTTGTCGGTCGAGATTTCGAACAGCGGCTCATCGCGCTCGACGTGGTCTCCCGGCTTCTTCAGCCAGCGCGTAATCGTTCCCTCGAAAATGCTTTCCCCCATCTGGGGCATGATGACGTCGACGGACATGGGCTCTCCTCATTGCGTGAGTCGTGATTTGTGATTCGTCTCCTGCCGCGCGGTTCTTTGAGACCAGGCAAGGTTAACAGTTCACAGTTGAGGGTTGAGAGGCAAAACCAATTGCGCGACGCGAATCCGGCCGCTCAAACTCTCGACTTTAAACTGTCAACTGTCGACTCTTCAAAAATCACGATTCACGAATCACGCTCCTCAATAGTGTGCCAGTTCTCTTGCCGCGGCGGCAACTTTCGCCGCGCTGGGCATGAAATATTCCTCGAGGCCCGGCGCGTACGGCACTGGGGTGTCGAGCGAAGTGACGCGGCGAATCGGCCCGTCAAGATCCTCGAAGGCGCTTTCGGTGACAACGGCCGCGATTTCCCCGGCGATGCCGCCGGTGCGCGTGTCCTCGTGGACGACGAGCAGCTTGTTCGTCTTGCGCACGGACGCGAGAATCGTTTCCTTGTCGAGCGGCACGAGCGTGCGCAGGTCGATCACCTCGGCCTCGATGCCTTCCTTCGCGAGTTCCGCCGCGGCATCCAGCGAAACGTGCAGCATCGCCGCGTAGCTGACGATCGTGAGATCGCGCCCTTCGCGGCGCACCGCCGCTTTTCCGATCGGCACCGTGAAATCGCCGGCGGGGATATTTTCCTTGATGCGCCGGTAGAGATATTTGTGCTCGAAAAAAAGCACCGGGTTGTTATCGCGGATCGCCGATTTCAGGAGGCCCTTCGCGTCGCCGGCTGTCGCCGGGCACACCACCTTCAGGCCGGGCGTGTGCACGAAATACATTTCCGGATTGGCCGAATGGAACGGGCCGCCGTGCACGCCGCCGCCACTCGGGCCGCGAATGACCATCGGCACCGGCGCGCCCCAGCGGTAATGCGATTTCGCTGCGAAATTGGTGATCATTTCAAAGGCGCAGGCGATGAAGTCGATGAACTGCATTTCGGC
>Ga0210388_10004842_pt1 | contig 10518 bp, 10 predicted proteins | sample IncBWC19OmetaG_FD_155485 | JGI IMG/M metagenome (GOLD analysis project Ga0210388, IMG submission 155485) | Forest soil microbial communities from Barre Woods Harvard Forest LTER site, Petersham, Massachusetts, United States - Inc-BW-C-19-O ...
TCCGAAACGCTACATCGTTCAGGCGTCGGTGGCCGATTCTGCTCCCTCAAAACCTCAGGCTCTTGGACGCCGGTCGAGTCCGGTGATTTTGATCAGCCAGCAAGCGCAGGTTAGATCATTTTGAACAGAGACGCAGAGGAACTCTGAATTTGGGGTTCTGAAAATAGACTAAAGGAGAAAAGCAATGAGATCAAAAGCAGGTTGGACCAATACATGGCTGGTGCTCGCGGCGGGGGCTATCTCCATGGCCTTTACCCTGGGTATGGGCGCGCAAGTACAAACGAAAACGACGACTACGAGCCACGCGGCTTCGGTGCAGACCAAAGTCGAGAGCGGCGAAGTTGTGGCGGTTTCGGGCAACGACCTGGTGGTTAAGATGTCCGATGGCAGCCTCCGGCATTTTTCCAACATTTCGGAAAGTGCCAGAGTCACGGTAGATGGCCAGCAGCTGGGGATTCACGACCTCAAACCGGGCATGAAACTTCAACGCACCATTACCACCACCACTACACCCAAGACCATTACGACGGTACAGAGCGTAACGGGAACGGTGTGGTTCGTAAATCCGCCGAGTTCAGTAATCCTGACCCTGGCGGATGGGAAGAACCAGCAGTTCAAGATTCCCAAGAATCAGAAGTTCGATGTAAATGGACAGATGGTCGATGCCTGGGGTCTGAAGAAAGGGATGTCAATCTCCGCCACCAAGGTCGTCGAAGTTCCCGTCACCGTGGTTGCGCAGACCCGGAGCGTTACCGGCGAGATGCCGCCTCCGCCTCCGCCTCCGCCAGCTGATGTGCCGATTTTGGTGGTCGAGGAAGAAGTGGTTGTTCCAGTGCAGGTGGCTCAGGCGCCCGCGCCCGCAGAACTGCCGAAGACTGGAAGTCCACTGCCTTTGATCGGACTGCTGGGTCTTCTGTCTCTGGCCTCTTCGTTTGGGCTGCGAACGGCTCGGAAGAGCCGCTAGCTTCTCGGCGAGAGGCGTTTTGCGCTGACAAGACCGGGAAGAGTTGCCCGCCCGATGGCTGGCAACTCTTCCTGGAATCGCACCGGCTTCCTTTAGGACTGGAATGCTTGCCAGAAACTGCGGTGCATCCGGCGTCGAAATATGGAGTGTCCTTTGATGCATCGAAGGGAGCGGAATCCTGGGAGTGACGAATATGAGCGACCGTTTGTCGCCAGAGATGTTCCGTTTCCTGCAATGGGTCGCGGTTGTCGTCATCATCCTGTGGGCAATTAAGGTCGCATCTGGAGTGCTCGTGCCTTTGGTGATGGCGCTTGTGCTGGCCTACGCCTTTGTTCCGCTGCCGCAGTGGCTTATGCAGCGTTTTCGGCTGGGGAAAGGGGCAGCCCTGACCTTGACCGTGGCTTTTTTAGGTACGTCGAATGTGGTTACGGTTGTGCTGCTCTATGACAGTCTCGCGCGGATGAGCGAGAGGATGCCCATGTACCATGCGCGGTTCATGGTCCTTTTCGATCATGTAGTGGACTTTGCGAACGCGCACGGCATTCATTTGACGAACCTTTCCGCCGCCAAGCTGTCAACCTCCGATCGGGTCCTGGACTTCGCCCGAATGGCCGTCCGCCAGGCCGGTAGCTTTCTTGGCGATGGTCTTCTGGTCTCTCTACTGGCATGGATATTCCTCGTCGAGATGGTGGATAAGCCGGAGGCCAAGAAGAGTCCACTGGCTGAGAAACTGGATTACTACGGCGGTGGCGTGCAGCGCTATATCGCCGTTTCGGCTGAGACGGGCATCATTACGGCGTTGGCCAACCTGGTAGTGCTACTGGCTCTCGGCGTGGATTCCCCCGTCCTCTGGTGCGTCTTGTATTTCTTCCTCCACTTCATCCCCAATGTAGGCTTTATCTTTGCCCTCGTGCCGCCAGCTCTTCTGGCGCTGCTCATGCTGGGCTGGAAGAAAGCTCTCTTGGTGGCCGGCTGTCTTGTCATGACGCAAATGTTGACGGACTACGGGCTCACACCGTTTCTGATGAAGAAAGAAGCGAATATTTCCTTCCTCGAAATCATGGTGTCGCTGATGGTTTGGGGCTTTCTGCTCGGACCGGCGGGAGCCATTCTTGGTATTCCGCTGACCCTTACGTTGAGAAGATTCATCGAGCGATATTCAGGAGATGGGGAACGCGATAAGAACGACGTGGGAACGCCCTCAACGGCAAGGCCTACCGTGGAAAACAGCGCTCTGGCGGGAGCGTAACACGCTCGAAGCCATATCAGGAATACAGGACGGAATTCCAACGTGGCAAGGATTAGAAACGAACATGGAAAGGGGACCGAACTTGAATATCCTTTATCGAGGTAGCGGAGTGCGTAGTGTGATGCGAGTTGCCGCGTTGCTTACGACCATTGTGGGCGCGGCTGCTGTCGGCAGCGCTCAGACGGCTGCTGAACTGCAGAGTTACTTCAAGGAAGAGGGCGGGCTAAGTAAAGAGCAGATCGCTGCCATTCAGAGCGGGCAGCCGGTCGCCAAGACCTTGACTTCCCGGACTCCGGCCGAAATTTTTGTGCTCGGCGTTATTTACGTCAACGCGCCGCCGGAAAGCTACGTTAAGTTCGCCTATGATTTCGATCGTCTGCGGAAGATACCTGACTATCTGGCAGTCGAGCCATTCAACACTCCACCGCAGCTTTCTGACCTGAAGGGCGCCGCGCTTAGCAGCGATGACATAAAGGCGTTGAAGAACTGCAAGCCCGGCGATTGTCAGGTTCAGCTGCCAGGCCGCACCATGGAGGAATTAAAGAAATCTATTGATTGGTCGGCCCCCGATGTAGACGACCAGGTCAATCAGCTCTTGCAGAAGCTAGCATTGCAGCGGCTGCTTGAGTATCAGAAAGAGGGCGACCGGATACTAGGTGCGGTCTACAACGACAAGCATGAACCCACCAACGTGGCCGAGCAGTTCAAGTACATGCTCAGCCACAGCAGCGCCCTGGCCAAGGGATTGCCGGATTTCTACAACTACCTCCTCGCCTATCCTGATGCGAAGCCCCCGAATGTGGAAAATACATTCTATTGGGACAATGTTAAGTTCGGCCTGAAGCCGACACTACGAATTGTGCACGTCCTGACCCTGCATGGGACTACGGCCGAGCAACCGACGTACGTGGTTGCCGAAAAGCAGCTTTATTCGAGTCACTACTTTGAGACCGCGCTCGACCTTACGTTCTGTATTCGTGGCGGTGACGATTCGACAAAATCTGGTTTCTATTTGATCAAGGTGGAGGCATCCGAGCAGGCTGGTCTGACGGGAATGAAAGGATCAATCGTCCGAAAGGTGGCAGTAGGCAAGTCGGTGTCGGGTCTCCAGAGTTCGCTCATTGCGATCAAAAACGCGCTTGAGCAAAATCAATAGGTACATTTCGACCGACATAGGAAGAGCGGGATGAAAGTGCTGCGCCGAAGATCCGTCGGGGCCTGAACTTAGTCGCTGACCTTAGGCCGCCGTTTCAGATTCCTGACCCATGCCGAGTTCGGCGGTTTCCCGCGCTCCTATCCGCTCGAGCATTTCTCTGGCCCATTTTGCTCGTCCACTCTCCGAACAGGCCACATAGACGAGAACTCCGGCTTCGCACAACTGATCCTCCAACCGCCAGGCGTCCTTCTGGGAAAAGCCCAGATCCATAAGGGTTTCGAAATTGCCGCAAAGAGCAGGAGCTTCTCTGGTCGTTACCAGGGCGCGGAGAAAAATCTGCGAACGAATGAAGAAACCGAATGTGCGAATCACGACGGCTCCGAACTCGGAGAGCCACTCGATCAGTCCGGCGGCCACCGCCGAGGCTTCTCGATCTGCGCTGCGAATAGCGGCCTGACGCACGATAGTGGAAATGGGATGGGTGCGGGCGAGCATGAGGCAGATGTCTTCGTTGCCAAACCCCGCAACATTCAGTGCGTGCACTACATCGGCTACCTGCACGTCCTCCGTGTAGATTCCATAGGCTGCGTTCGTGCTATCCATCATCACAAACTCCTTGGTGACATTGCCGCGTGAAATGGGTAACAGAGCGATGCTAGGACAGCGGCACTTCACCCGCTACTGGCATTTATGCCAGTGGGCGGAAACTCTGCGCCGCCGAATTGGCCCGCACAAGCATCGATTCCCAGCGCTACTTCTTTTGCGGCTGGACTGCTAGTTTTGCTAGTGGCGAGCCCTCCGATTTTCGGTTATTCAAGTGTTGGAAATGAAGGGCCGGAAACCCCTGAATCTACGAACCGACCCTTCACGATCAGCGTTCCCAACAACAAGTGTAGAAACGCGCAGGTCACGTTTGCCTCCAGGCAGCCTTCGCACAAACTGATTCAAGATAGAGAGGATGGAAAATTACTTATATGAAGCAGATTTCGAAAAAGATGGTGGCGTATTCCGTGGTGCTGTGCTGTTTGACGATAGGATTAGCTTACGGCGCATCCAACGGCGAAAAGGTCAAAGTCACTGGACTGATCACGACACGAACCGGAGAGACGCTGACCATGAAGACCGCCGCAGCCGGTAACGTGGTTGTGGTTCTCACCGATGACACCAAGGTGCAACAGCCAAAGGGCATCGGTCTGCGCAAAAAGCAGATGTCAGTCACCGTTCTGATCCCCGGCCTCAAGATCTCAGTAGACGGCGTGGGCGATGCGCAGAGCCGGGTGACGGCTAAGACGATCACCTTCAATGCCGACGATCTGCAACTGGCCGAAACAATTCAAGCTGGCTTGACGCCGACCCGCCATGCGGTTCAGGCCAATCAACAGAATATTGCCACCAACAAACAGGATATCCAGAGCAACCAGCAGCAGATTACGGCGACTCAGGAAAAGACTCAGGCCAACAAAGAGGAGATTACCGCCAATCGGGAGGACATCGAGGCCAGCCAGCAAGAAATTGAGGCCGCCAACAAACGTTTCTCCGAGCTGAGTGAATATGAGACGAAAGCCAACATCAGCGTTAACTTCGCGGTTGGGAAGTCAATAATTTCGGCGAGCGACAAATCCGCCCTCTCGGCCCTGGCGCACGATGCCGTGAATCTCACGGGCTACATCATCCAGGTAAAGGGCTATGCCGATTCCTCAGGGAATGCTGCCATGAATCAAAAGTTGAGCATGGACCGCGCCCAGGCGGTGATTGCCTACCTGATTCAGGATTGCAACGTGCCGGTGCGTCACGTGATCGCACCGGGCGCGATGGGCACGGCAGATCCAGCTGCGGCCAACGAGACGGCGCAGGGCCGGGCGGAAAACCGCCGCGTCGAAGTGAAGGTCCTGGTGAACAAAGGCGTGGCGGGACAGTAACCGCCGCGTAGTGCCTGGAATCTGAGGCCTCACGTTCGAACCTCGGGGTTCGAACGTGGGGCATCTGGTCGCCGTCACTCCAGAAATTCTGATTCCGCGGGCCACTGAACAACGGAGATCATATTTGGAAGCGCTGCTCACGAAAGTCCAGAAGCTCACCGTCATCGTGCTCGCCGGTATGCTCGCTGTTGTCGTCGTGCTTTCCACATTGCATTTGGGTGTGTTAATCGCGGAAGAAGTCTGGGCTCCGCCTCGATTCCTCATTCGCGTGCAGGGTCTGCTCGAGATCTTTGGATACTTCCTGTTGGTGCTGATCGGAGTGGAGCTTCTCGAGACGCTGAAAGCGTACATGCGGAAAGACGTGATTCATGTGCGAGTTGTCCTCGAGGTCGCACTCATCGCCATGGCGCGTAAGGTCATCATTGAAGAGCCGAACACGGTTCCAAGCCTGACTTTGCTCGGGATCGCAGCCTTGATCCTTGCGTTGGCCATCGCGTTTTACTTCGAACGGCAGGCAAAAAGAGAGCCGGGCCACGCTGCGTCACCCGTGTGACCTCAGGCGGAATAGCCCGCGCGCAGCATAAAGCTCAACCAGTGGAAGCAACAAGTGCGTCGAACGCCGAGAGGGCGCGTCCGGTTTGCGCTTTAGCTCCGACGTGACATCTGCCGTGCTCGCGCGATTCCTGCTCGGAGACCTCGCGCCACAATTTCTGCATATCCAGCGTCATCGAGTGATGCCATAACCGTTGCCGCTATACCGCCAGGCGTGGCTGCCTCGCGTAACAATTGCTTCAGCGGCAGATTTCCGGCGCGCCAAGCTACAATTCCGTCGGCCAGGGCGTGTGCGGCAGCCAGGCGCGCGGTCTTCCGATCGAGGCCGATGGCCTCGGCTGCGTCTACCAGCGTCGCGAGCGCGTGCAAGCCGTGACTGCTGGAATACGTCACAGTGAAGGCGTCGAATTGGTTCTCAGGAATTTCCACCACCGGTCCGACCAGCGCAAATAGCTTCCGCAGGTTCGCGCGCACTGCGATGGAAAGGCCGGGGCCGAAGGTGAGCGCCGTCAACCCGCTGCCGCTGCGGCTCACGGGGCTCGGCATGGCCCGCGCCCACTGCACAGGTGGCCCTAGCCCGTCTCGCAGTTGTGCAAGTGGAACACCGGCTGTCAGACTCACCGCCGTGAGCCTCCGGCTGACCGGTCCGACTTGTTGGAGCAATTCACGTACCGAATCCGGGCGCACAGCAATGATCAAGACCCGAGCCATTTTCACGGCGCGGTGCAGATCCGGTTCAACCGTTACGCCATATTCCCGCTTGACCTGTCGCAGCTTCCGGGGATGCCGGTCATGGACGACGATGGGGCGGTCGTAGCGGGCAAGCTGCAAACCCGCCAGGAGCGCACTGGTGATGCGCCCGCCGCCCAGAAAGACCGTGGCTTTCACGATAGTCCTGAGCACGCCTGGTCGGCGGCCTCCACAAGCGTTTGTACGTCGGCATCGGTGTGCGCGGTCGAGATGATCCAGTGCAGGCCATTGGAAGGCGTCATGTAGATTCCGCGATCGAGCAGCCGGTGTACGAATTGCGAATAGAGCTTCGTGTCCACGCACTTGCAATAGTCGCGGTAATCGCGTATCGCGTCGCGTCCGGTGAAGTAAATCTGAAACATAGGGCCAAAGCCCTGCACGATGGCCTTCACCTGCCGCCGGCGGAATACTTCCTGCAGCCCGGCAATGGCGGCGTTGCCAACCGCGTGCAGCCTGCGATACGCCGGCTCGGCGGCAAGTAGATCCAGGTTGGCCGCAACCACTTTCATGGTGAGGCGGTGTCCGTTAAACGTGCCATAGTGCAGAACCATGTTTTCGCTCCAGCCCATGCGCCCCAGGATCGCACGCGGTCCGGCTACCGCTCCCACAGGAAAACCCGCGCCCAGAGCCTTGCCGAAGGTGCTGATGTCAGCCTCGACGCCGTAGTATTCCTGGCATCCGCCGGGGGCGTAGCGGAAGCCGGTAACCACTTCGTCCAGAATCAGCATCGCGCCGCAGTCGCGGGTGAGTTCGCGCAGGCGCTGCAGGTACCCATCGCGCGGAAGAATACAACCCATGTTGGCCATGATGGGCTCTGTGATCACTGCGGCCAACTCGCGTCCGTGCTGCTTGAGTATGTGTTCGAGTGCGGCCACGTCGTTCCACGGCGCCAGCACGACGTCGTCGAAGGTCGATTGCGGGATGCCTTCAGAGTCCGGAATGCGCGCCGGGCTCTCGACCGGACCCAACTGCTCCGGCGGGTGGCTGTGCGCGTTCAGGAGATAGGGATCATACCAACCGTGATAGTGCCCCTCGAATTTGAGGAATTTACACCTCCCCGTATGAGCACGCGCCAGGCGCAAAGCGAGCATGGTCGCTTCACTGCCCGTGTTAGTGAAGCGCACGACCTCAGCCGAGGGAACCATGCGGCGAAAACGTTCCGCCGCTTCCACTTCCGCCGAGGTCATGGCGGCGAAGTGGGAGCCCTCTGCCATCGCCTCAGAAACTGTCTTCACCAACGTTGGGTGAGCGTGGCCTTGAATGAGGGCTCCGAACGACATCATGAAGTCAATGTATCCATTCCCGTCGGCATCCCAAACGCGCGACGCCTGGCCGCGTTCCAGCGCGATCGGTCCCGAAGCATACACCGCAGCGCCGCGCGAGGGCGAGTTCACGCCTTCGACCAGTGACTGCTGCGCGCGTTCAAACCACTGCCGGGAGCGGGTACGGGTTCGAGTCTGGCTGCTTTGCGCCATAAGGCTTGAAATTTATGTTCGACTTCGATTCGATGACTGGAGCTTCAGTCCGCGATTCCGCCGCCGTCTACCACCATCGCAGCGCCCGTCATGAAAGAAGAATCATCCGACGCCAGAAACAATACGGCCCGGGCGATCTCGTCGGTTGTGCCGATCCGCCCCAGGGGCCGGTCGGAGCATCCGGCAAGATAATCCTCCCATTTCAATCCGCGCAGCCGCGCATCTTCCGGAAGCATGGGCGTGTCGACGTCGCCGGGGCAAATGCAGTTCACGCGGATGCCCTGGCGTCCGTGGTCGATGGCCATCGCCTTGGTTAGCAGCACCACGCCACCTTTAGACGCACAATAAGCAACCGCTGCGTCCCCACCCGCGATCCCCCATCCGGAACTATTATTGATAATCACTCCACGGCGCTGCTCGATCATGTGCGGCAAGGCTGCCTTTGACATCAGAAACGTGCCCTTCAAATTGACATCAATCTGCAGGTCCCACTCTTCCTCAGTGCAATCGACCGCAGTATGCGGGAAGAAAACACCAGCGTTATTGAATAATATGTCGAGGCCGCCGAAGGCTCGGAGCGTCTCATCTACAGCGTGGCGGCATTCTTCCGCTCGACACACGTCGCCGCGGATGAAAATCGCGTTGCCTCCGTCCTTCATGGTTCTCTCTGCAACGGCTTGGCCGCGCTTTTCGTCACGGCCCGTGATCGTGACTTTGGCGCCCTCGTTGGCGAACAGAAGTGCCGTAGCTTCGCCGATGCCGGACGTGCCGCCGGTGATCAGAGCGACTTTGTCTTTCAATCGCATCCTTTAATTATCCTGACGCTGCCAGACCTCCGCCATCGACCACCAGCGCCGTCCCAGTCACAAAAGATGACGCATCACTCGCGAGGTACAGTGCGGCCTGCGCGATTTCTTCCGGCTTACCCAGTCGTCCCAGCGGACGCCTGGCCGACTCAGCGAGAAAACGATCCTCTGCTTCGCCCAACTGCCGCGCCTCGCTGCGCAGCATCTCGGTATCCGTGTCGCCTGGGCAGATGCAGTTTACCCGAATATTCTGTTTTCCGTGGTCGATGGCCATGGCCTTGGTGAGCAGTACGACCGCGCCTTTCGAAGCACAGTAGGCTGCGGCCCGTGGGCCCCCTGCAATGCCCCATCCCGAGGAAGTATTGATGATCGAACCGCCGCCGGCACTTGCCATGATCGGAATCACTTCGCGGGACGCAAGAAAAACGGATTTTACATTGACGGCCATCACCGCATCCCAATCTTGCTCACTAATCTCAATCACCGAGGCGCGGCGAATGATGCCTGCATTGTTGAACAGCACATGGATGCCGCCGAATTCTCGGACGGTGCGTTCCACCGCACGACGGCAGTCGGCGGCGCGAGTGACATCGACGCGTTCAAAGATCGCGCGGCCGCCGGCGGCGGAGATTTCGCGTGCGATCTCCTCGCCCGCCGGCTGGTTCAGGTCAACGATGCTGACGGCCGCTCCCTCGCGGGCGAAAAGCAATGCCGTGGCGCGGCCAATGCCGCCCGCGCCTCCGGCGATGAGAGCCGTCTTGCCATCCAGTTGCTTCCCCGGCATGTTTCTCCTGGCTGAGTCGTCACCGCAACAGCCAACTAATCAGCTCCGATTTTGACGATTGCATATTGTATCCATAGAATTCGACAGGCGCCTGCCCAATCAAAAGGATGGGAGCGCCTTTTCGGGATATCGTTTTAGATAAAGGTCTCGGAGCGACGAAAAATGCCGAGTAAGGAATGCCAGCGAGTCCGGGTCATCGATTCCCATACCGGAGGCGAGCCCACGCGCCTGGTGGTGAGCGGTGGACCGGACCTTGGGATCGGCTCCCTTGCAGATCGGCTGGAATGTTTTCGCCGCGAGCACGACAGTTTTCGCTCCGCTGTCGTGAACGAGCCCCGCGGTTCTGACGTGATGGTCGGCGCATTGATCGCCGCTCCTGTCGATCCATCGTGCGCCGCCGGCGTCATCTTCTTCAACAACGTCGGCTATCTGGGCATGTGCGGTCACGGCACGATTGGCCTGGTTGCCACGTTGGCATACATGAAGCGCATCGGACCCGGGGAGCACAAGATCGAGACTCCGGTGGGAGCCGTGAGCGCAGTTCTGCACGATGGTGGCGAGGTTACGGTCAACAATGTCGCGAGTTATCGCAGCGCCGCAGATGTTGCAATTCACGTTCCGGGATACGGCAAGGTGCATGGCGATGTGGCCTGGGGCGGAAACTGGTTTTTCCTCGTGCACAATCACACGATGGAATTGACATTGCGCAAGGTCGACGAACTAACAGCCTTCACCTGGGCGATCCGCCAGGCCCTTCGTGACCAGGGAATCGTTGGCGCCGACGCCAAAGAGATTGACCACATCGAACTGTTTGCTCCATCTCAACTCACGGGGGTGGATAGCAAGAATTTCGTGCTCTGCCT
>Ga0210388_10004843_pt1 | contig 10517 bp, 7 predicted proteins | sample IncBWC19OmetaG_FD_155485 | JGI IMG/M metagenome (GOLD analysis project Ga0210388, IMG submission 155485) | Forest soil microbial communities from Barre Woods Harvard Forest LTER site, Petersham, Massachusetts, United States - Inc-BW-C-19-O ...
CAGCGTGATGAACTGCCGGGCGCTGGCGTGCAGGGCGTCAACGGCGGACGGGTCGTCGCCCGCCAGGGGCCACCGCGTGGGAAGCGCGTCCAGTTCGCCGTCGAAGGCGGTCACGGGTTCGGCGGCGGTCACCGGGCAGGTCCGCGGCGGCGGGGGTGCGGCGGGCGGGCCGGCCTGCCCCTGGCCGCGGGCGCGGCTGCGCGACTCGCTCCGGCGCGGAGGCCAGCGGGAATCCTGCAGGGTATGGCGCTGGTTCAGTGCCACGGAGACCTCGCCAGGCAGCGGAGCACTGCGCGCATTCTGATCCCGTGTGACATGGCGCCCTCCGGTGCTGGCTGGACCGGTTCCCTGGCCGGAACCGTGGCACCAGGGTGCGCCGCCAACCCGGACGCTTATATTGCAATCTCCTTGACGCGTGCCCTGCGGCCCAGGTCAACGGGGCAAAACGGCATTGTTCACGGCGCGGCTACCCACCCGCAGCGAGGGCTACGAGGTGCGGCGCCCAAACGCCGGGTCCGTGGCGTCCAGGCGCATCCGCGCGGACTCAGCTTCCGGCACGCCGAGCCGTTCGAAGATGTCAAGTGCCTGCCGGAAAACGATCCGGGCAGCGAGGGGTCCTTGCGTGCTGAGCGTCGTTTCCGCCATTCCCTCGAGGAGCTTGGCCTCTTCGTATGGGTCGCCGATCTCCCGTGCCAGCCGCAGAGCAGTCTGATAACACTCAAGCGCCTCGCCGTACTGGCCAGACCCGCGGTGCACGTCGGCTATCCCGCGCAGCGCCATCACCTGCTGGGACAGGTTCCCGATCTCCGCGGCGATCATCCCGGCCTTCTCGTGATGAATCAGCGCCTCGTAATAGCATCCTGCGCCTTGGTAAATGGCGCCGATGTCAATGAGCACGTCGGCTTCATCAGGGAGATCGCCGATACTGTGATATATGGCCAGTGCCCGTCGGCAGGCAGCGAGAGCCTCTTCGTAACTGCCTTTATAACGGTACACACTGCCTATGCTGTGATACAGGATCGCCTGGCTCTGAGCGCCGCCTATTTCGTTAAATATCTCCAGCGCCTTGTGGTAGTTATCGAGCGCGTCTCGATGCTGGCCGGCGTACACGTGCATCTTTCCCAGGTTGTTGAGGCTCTTCGCCTCGCCGCGCCGGTCGCCGACCTCACGGTACTTCCAAAGTGCGTCAAGCAGCTGCTCCATTGCGTCCGGGTAGCGCCCGAGGTGCCAGCAGGCGATTCCGGAATGGCTCAGCGTATCGGCCACGCCATGCCGGTCCCCGGCCTCGGCGTACAGAGTCTGCGCTTCCTGGAAATAGGCGAGGGCCTCGCGGGAACGGGCAGCGCGCTGGTTAGCCAGGCCAATCTGGTCCAGGGCTTCGGCCTGGCCGCACCCGTCGCCGAGCGACCGGTAGATCACCACGGCATCCCCGGCCAGTTCAAGGGCGGCGGCGTGCTGGCCGGTCTGCTGCTGCACGACGCTGAGCTCGAGCGACGCCCGCGCGATCCTGGCCGGGTCGGCGAGCTCACGGCAGGACTGCAGCGCCAGCGTGTGGGCCTCGATCGCCTCGTGCCAGTAGGCCCGGATCTCCACGAAGCCCGCCAGGACGTGAGTGAGATCGGCGCACTGCTGCTGGCATTCGTGCTCGCCCGCGTGCCGCGCAGCCTGCAGGATGTTACGCCACTCCGACTCGAGCCAGCGGGCCGCGGCCTCTGGCGTGCCGAGCGCCGGGCTGTCGACCGGGGGATGGGCGACCGACGCCGGCATCCGGTGCCGGAAGGGATGAAGGACCCGGTCAGCCTTGTCGGCCGAGTACAGGTAGTAGTCCAGGAGCCTGTCGACGGCCTCTCGCCGCTCGGGCGAAGGATCATCGTGCGCCGCGCGAGCGGCCGCGAAGCCGCGGATGAGGTCGTGGAAGCGGAACTGGCCGGCCCGGTCCTGCGCCAGCAGGTGGTGATCAAGCAGGGCGGTGCAGGCTTTCTCTGCTTCGGTGAGTGTGCAGCCGCCCAGGGCGGCCGCCGCGTGCAGGCTGACCAGAGGGCACGGGTTCAGGCCCAGCCGCCGGAAGAACTGCTGGTGGTCGGGGTGCAGCGCACGGTACGACAGGTCAAAGGCCGACGTCACCTCGGGGTTCGCGCCGCCGCCGTCCAGGCCCGGGTCAGGCTGGGCCAGTTCCCCGGCCAGGTCGGACAGCCGGAACGGAAAGCCCCGGGCCAGTCCGGCGGCGGTCAGCTGGATCGCGAGGGGGAGGCGCCCGAGGAGCTCGACGGCTGTGGCCGCCTCGTCCTGGTTTCGGACCATCCCCGGGCTTGCGACCTGGGCGAACAGTGTGACCGCGTCGTCCGTGGGCAGCGCGTCGAGGGTAACCACGTTTGCGCCCCCGAGGTCGGGCAGCGCGTACCGGGCGGTGATCAAGATCAGGCATCCCCCCGCCTCGGGCAGCAGCGGGCGGATCTGATCGCTGGTGGCGGCGTCGTCGAGAATGACCACGGCGCGCCTTCGGCTCAGCTCGGCGCGCCACAGTGCGGCGCGCTTGCGGATCGGGTCGGGAATCTGCGCGGCCGGCACATTCAGCATCTGGAGCAGGCGGTGCAGCGCCTCGGCCGAGTCGAGCGACGGGCATCCGGGGTCGTGCGTGTGGAAGTTGAGGTAGAACATCCCGTCCGGGTACTGCGGGGCGACGGCGCGGGCAGCGTGCACGGCGAGCGCGGTCTTGCCCACGCCGGGCATGCCCTCGATGACGCTGACCTGGGGGGCCCCGACGTGCTCGCCGGTCAGCAGCGCTAGTTCCTGGCCGCGTCCCACGAACTCCACCGTCTCGGGCGGAAGGGTGTCCGGCTGCGGTACCAATCCGGGGCGCCGGCTGGCGGGCCGGACCGAAAGCTCGGGGTCGCGGCGCAGGATCCGCTGGTGGAGTTCGGCCAGTGCCGGACCCGGCTCGGTTCCCTGCTCCTCGGCCAGGCGGCTCCGGGTTTCCCGGTAGAGGCTGAGCGCGTCCCCTTGCCTGCCGCTCCAGTAAAGGGCCGTCATCTGGTGGGCGATGAAGGTCTCATCCAGGGGGTACTGAGCCAGCAGGCCGCGAAGCTCACCGATCAGCTCGGCGTGGCGGCCAAGTTCAAGCTCGCACTCGACGCGTTCGAGGATGACCGCCCGGCGCTCTTCTTCCAGGCTGTCGCGCATCCGCGCCACCCAGTCGCCGCGGATCCCGGCCAGCGCCTGGCCACGCCAGAGCGCGTCCGCCTCACGCAGCAATCGCGCCGCATGATCGTAGTCTCCGCTCTCGGCCAGGGCGCTCGCCTGGCGGCGCAGCCGGCGGAATTGGTGCAGGTCAACCGCATCGGGATCGACGTCAAGCACGTAACCGCTGGCGCGCCCCGCCAGCCGGATGCTGTCCCCGGCGGCCTGCCGGAGCGACGCCCGGAGCCGGGCCACGTAGACAGAGAGGTTCTCCCGGGCCTTTGCCGGCGGCCGGGTGTCCCACAACCGGTCGATGAGCGCGCCGGCCGGGACTATCGTGCGCGGCGTCAGCAGAAGGATGGCCAGGACGCTGCGCGCCTTGGCCGACCCCAGGTCATATGGCTGCCCGGCCGACCAAAGCTCAGTCGGTCCCAGTACCCGGAATTCCATGATCGACCTGCATCGTTCACCGCCTGCGGCACGCTCGGCGCTCGTGCCCCGAAAGGGTTCTGGAGAACATTCTGCACTGCTGATACCCAGTTATAAAGCAGCTTCCACATTAAACCTTGCGGAAAATGCCGCGGGGTGAGCCTTTGGCAGAGCAATTAATGCGCCTTTTGATGCAACTTTCATTCGAGCTTTCACGGGCCCGCCGCCTCGCCTCGCCTTTGCTGCTCCCGCCTGCTGCTCCCGCCCTAACGCCAGAGTGGCTAACGTGGTAGCAGGTACTGATGGGATGTTTGTGGCACTAGAAGCGAGCGAGGTTCCCGGTACGAGAAACGGGCCGGGCGGGAACGCCGAGGGCGGCTGATTCGCCCGGCGTCTGCATCACTCTCTGTGCGGAATCCGGGCTCCCTGAAAGCACCGGCCCTCCGCTCGCCGATGTCAATTTGCAGAGCTACTCCTACACACGGTGGTCAATCATTACGGTCCGTGCGTGCGTCTGCGATGCGCACCCCAGTGGTCGCGAATTCGGGTAAATAATGGGCCTGATCGAGCCGAATGCCGCACTCCGCGGGGGATAGTGGTGTAGTTTATCGATCTGAGAGGACCTGGCATTTAAGACCTCAATGGAAGGACTTCTCGATGAGTAGTCACCCATCGTTACGGTATCGGACTGCGCGGACCGGGAAGCCGGTGGGACGGCATCGCCGCGAGCCCGCCTCCGGAACGGCTCGGCGCAAAATCGTTCCAGCGCTTGTAGTGGCCGGTGTGGGCGCTGCAACGGTGGCGGCTTCCGCTCACGGAATCCCCGCCCCCGCCGCCCATGTGGACGCTCTACACATCTCCAACATCCCGTGGATGTATTAGCTCAATAGCACGGTATTCTCGCCACCAGATCAGAGCGGGCCGGGTCCATGGTCATGGTGGTGACCTGCGGTTTCTCGCAGCGGCCCTGAGTGAGCGGCGCTTGCGAGGGAGGCTAGGCAGTGGGCGGTGGGCGGGCGTCGCATCGCCCACTGCCTGGCTAAAATCAAGGCTGCAGTTCGCGGCCGTATTTGGAAATGTGACGTACAGGCTATTGCTGCTTTTGAGTAGCCACGTTGGAATGGCTCTCAGCCGACTACGCAATGCCTGGGCTTGATGTAATGGCAGGCCAGAAAACCGTATAAGACTGATCACCAAACGCGCGGGCTGGCGCTTTCCGCCAGCCCGCCGTGTTCGCGTGCGCCGAAGCGCAGCGGGCTCGCAGAAGAGCCGGCCTGTGGCGGATATCACCGGGTCGGCCGCGCCATTTCGTGTCGGCGGGCCTGACTGGGTATCGTGCCCTCATGACGACGGACATTCAGCCAGTGCTTTACGTCGTGGCGTGCGGCGGGCCCCCGGCGGCGCAGCTTGACGCCTTCGTCGGCTTCGCTCAGCAGCAAGGCTGGGATGTCTGCGTGATCGCCACTCCGGACGGGGCCAAGTTCCTTGACGCGGCGCGCCTGGCCGAGCTGACCGGTCATCCGGTCCGGTCGCAGTACAAGCAGCCGGATGATCCGGACGTGCTGCCGCCGGCCGACGCGTTCGCCGTCGCTCCGGCCACGTTCAGCACGATCAACAGGCTGGCCCTGGGCATCAGCGACACGCTGGCGCTCGGGCTGCTGAACGAGGGTCTGGGCGCAGGCCTGCCCATCATCGCCGTGCCGTGGCCGAACGCGGCGCTGGCCCGGCATCCGGCCTTTCAGCGCAACGTCGGCCTGCTGCAGGAGTGGGGGGTGCGGATCATCTTTGATCCCGCCCGGGTTCCCGGCGCGACCGGCGATCCGGCCGTCTTCCCCTGGGACGAGCTGCGAGCCGCGCTGGTTACTCTCCGGTGAGGAGCGCCGCGGCCGCGTCGGCGCCCTCGCGGGTGCCGATGACGATCAGTGTGTCCCCGCCGGCCAGCCGGAAGGCCGGCGCGGGGGAGGGGATGGGGTTGGGCCCGCGCAGGATGGCGACGACCGACGCCCCGGTCCGGGTCCGCAGCCGCGTCGTGCCGAGCGGCCGGCCGTTCCAGCGTGACACGGCGGACAGCGCAATGCGGTCAGCGACGAGGCCAAGCTCGTCGGCACGCAGCAGCCGGGGGTCGTCGTGCCCGGCCAGCAGCGCGTCGGCGAGAACGGCCGCCTCCTCCGTCGTCAGGTGCAGCGAGAAGCCGGCATCGCCGGGGTCGTCACCGCGGTAAGCGTCCAGGCTCCGCGAGCCGTTCCGGTGCGCGATCACCGACAGGTGCTCGCCGTCCGCCGTGGTGAAGTCGTACTGGAGGCCGATCCCCGGCAGATGTTTGATGCGGGTCCGCGGAGACACTCACGTGCTCCCTTCCCGGCGTGGCGGCCGCCGCTCACGGCATGCGGGTGCATGCACGCAAGAGGCGACGGCCTGGTGCGTGCCGCGCTCGATAAAGACCGGGGCCGCCCCGAGGCGAATGCCGCCCACCCGGCACGGGACGCCGCACGTCGGCGGGTCCCGTCTTCTGGATAACAGCCGGGCGAGAAACCGGCGTGTGCCCGCGGTGCAGTCCAGATGGAGGAAGCCGGACAGTCAGTAGTAGTAAGGGAAACGGTCCCAGTCCGGGGCGCGCTTCTCCAGGAAGGCGTCCCGGCCCTCGGCTGCCTCGTCGGTCATGTAGGCGAGCCGGGTGGCCTCGGTCGAGAACACCTGCTGGCCGACGAGCCCATCGTCGATGAGGTTGAACGCGAACTTCAGCATCCGCTGCGACGTCGGGCTCTTGCCGTTGATCTTCTTCGCCCAGTCCAGCGCGGTGATTTCCAGCTCCGCATGGGGCACCACCGCGTTCACCATGCCCATCCGGTGCGCTGCCTCGGCATCGTAGGTCTCGCCGAGGAAAAAGATCTCCCGCGCGAACTTCTGGCCTACCTGCCGTGCCAGGTAGGCCGAGCCGAAGCCCCCGTCAAAGCTCCCGACGTCAGCATCCGTCTGCTTGAAGCGGGCGTGCTCGCGGCTGGCCAGGGTGAGGTCGCAGACCACGTGCAGGCTGTGCCCGCCGCCCGCGGCCCAGCCGGGCACCACGCAGATGACGACCTTCGGCATGAACCGGATCAGCCGGTGCACCTCCATCACGTGCAGCCGCCCGCTGCGCGCCGGGTCGATGCCCGCGGCCGTCTCTCCGTCGGCGTACCGGTACCCGTCGCGGCCGCGGATTCGCTGGTCGCCCCCGGAGCAGAAGGCCCAGACCCCGTCCTTGGGTGACGGCCCGTTGCCGGTCAGCAGCACGCAGCCGACGTCGCCCGACATCCGGGCGTGATCGAGGGCGCGGTACAGCTCATCGACGGTGTGCGGCCGGAACGCGTTGCGGACCTCGGGCCGGTTGAAGGCGACGCGGACCGTGCCCGAGTCGACGGCACGGTGGTAGGTGATGTCGGTGAAGGCGAATCCCTCGACGGCACGCCACCGGTCGGGTTCGAAGATCTCAGAAACCATAGACCGATTGTGGCGGACGGCCGCGGTCACCCGGCCGGCGGCACGGGCAGACCGGATGAGCATGGCCGCGTGTCTAGGACGGTGCGGCCAGGCCGGCGTCGTGCGCGAGCAGCCCGGCCTGGGTGCGGTTGGCGCAGCCGAGCTTGACCAGCATCCGGGAGACGTACCCCTTGACCGTGGCCTCGGACAGGTACATGCGGCTGGCGATCTGGGCGTTCGACAGGCCCTCGCCAAGGCAGCCGAGTACCTCGGTCTCGCGCTCGGTCAGCGTTGCTACCAGCCCGCGGGCGCGCTCGCGGGCTGGCTGCGCATCGGCTGAGGCGGCGATCAGGCGGCGGGCCGCAGCCGGGGACAGTACCGTGTGGCCCTCCGAGGCCACCCGCACCAGCCCGATGAGGTCCCGCGGCGGCGTGGACTTGACCAGGAATCCGGCCGCGCCTGCGCGCAGCGCCCGCAGCACGTACTGGTCGGCGTCGAAGGTAGTCAGCACCACCACCGCCGGCGGCTCGGCGAGCTTGCCGATCCGCTCGATCGCGGTCAGCCCGTCGACGCCAGGCATGCGAAGGTCCATGAGTACCACGTCAGGCCGGCCGCGCAGCACGGCCTCCACGCCGGCCGCACCGTCGTGCGCCTCGTCGACGACCTCGATGTCGGGTGCCGAGCCGAGGATCGTGCGCAAATGCGCGCACACCATTGGCTCGTCATCGACGACTATTACCCGGATCATGAACGCGACGCCGGCTCGCTGGTCGGCACGTACGCGGGAAGCGTGGCCTCGAGCCGGTACCCCCCGTCCGGGGTCGGCCCGGCCAGCAGCGTGCCGTGGACCAGCTCGATGCGCTGCCGCAGGTTGTCCAGGCCCAGACCGGACCCGGTGCCGGCCAGGCGGGAGCTCGTGGCGGCGAGCCGGCCCGTGGCCGGGGTGTTCGTGACAATCACTCTGACCTCCGCTTCGCCGTAGCCGATCTGGACCAGCACGTGGGAGCCGGGTGCGTGCTTGCGCGCATTGGTCAGCCCCTCGCGCACCATCCGGTAGGCGGTGCGCCCGACCACCGGGGAGGCGAGCGACCGGTCGCCGTCCTCGATCAGCTCGGCCGGCGTGCCGACGGCCGCCGACTCGGCGATCAGCGCGGGCAGCCCGGAAACCGACGGCGTCCGGTCGGCGTCGGCCTCAGGTTCCGTCCGCAGAATGCCGACCAGGTCCCGCAGCTCGTCAAGTGCCTGGCAGCCCGCGGCCCGGAGTTCCTCCGCGGCCTGCCTCGTGGCCTCGTCGGTCGCGGTGATGCCGAGGGCTCCGGCCTGCAGCACCATGAGGCTCACCCGGTGCGTCACGACGTCGTGCATTTCGCCGGCCAGCCGGGCCCGCTCGTCCGCCCTGGCCTGCTCGGCGAGCAGGTAACGTTCCCGTTCGGCCCGCTCCGCGCGCTCCCGCAGGCCCTGCAGCAGCTCGTGCCGGGCGCTGAAGTACAGCGCCAGCAGCGGCCCGAGCGCCGTACGCAGCACGCCGATCGTGATCACGGTGGCCGACGGGTCCCACACCCTGGCCACGATCGCGGTCAGCACGCCCACCGCGGCGAACGCCGTACGCCGGTCCCTGCGGTAGTAGAACGGCCCGTAGGCGGCCAGAACGGTGCCGTAGGGCGCCCACACGTTGCCGGCCGTGGCCGGGACCAGCAGGCCAGCCGGCGAGATCAGCAGCGAAACGGCCAGCGTGAACCCGCCCAGGATCGCGATGACCAGCAGCGGTGCGCGGCGGCGGAAGACCAAAGACGCGTCGGCCAGCCCCTGAACCACGAGCATGACCCAGGCCAGCGTGCCGGGATGGGCAGGCCACCAGGAGCTGCCGCCCAGCGTGGCCACGGTGTCGAGGCAGACGAAGAACGCTGCGAGGAGCGCATCGGTGGCCAGGCGGTGCTGCCTGAAGAACGCCGTGATGAACGCGTCTCCCGGCAGGCGGCGCCCCCGTGGCCACGTCCGAAGTCGCATGCGGCTCACGTTATGTCATGCCACCCTGGCTACCCCCTGATGGCAAACCTTCGGCGGGGGCAGAAACCTACGAAAGTTGCAGCCGCCTCGGGCAGGCCATCCATTGGTAGCGCCAGGACCCTACCCGCGGCCCTGCCGGGCGGCCGTGCCGGCGGGTTGGACTGGAGGGCATGAACACAACGCCTGATGCAGTCCGCGTATCCGGGCTGCGCAAAAGCTACGGCTCCGTCCATGCCGTCCGCGACATCAGCTTCTTCGTCCGGCCGGGCGAGATAGTCGCCCTGCTCGGCCCTAACGGAGCGGGCAAGACCACGACGCTGGAGATTCTGGAAGGATTCCGGGCCAGCGACGGGGGAGTGGCCCAGGTGCTCGGTCTAGACCCAGGCGACAGGTCCGGTGCCCGCCAGCTGCGGGAGTGCACCGGGCTGGTCCTGCAGGAGGTCGGGGTGGAGCCCTACCTGACCGTCGGGGAGACCATCGCCCGCTCGGCGGGCTACTACCAGGCACCGCGGGGCGTCACCGAGGTCATCGGCCTGGTCGGCCTGACCGGGCTGGAGCGCCGGAAGGCCCGGAAGCTGTCTGGCGGCCAGAAACGCCGCCTCGACCTGGCCCTCGGCCTGATCGGCAACCCGCAGCTGCTGTACCTCGACGAGCCCACCACCGGCTTTGACCCGGCCGCCCGCCGGGACGCCTGGGAGCTGGTACGCGAGCTTCGGCGTACCGGCACGACGATCTTGCTGACCACCCATGACATGGAAGAGGCGAACGCGCTCGCCGACCGGGTGATCGTGCTGTCCGGCGGCGTGATCGTTGCCGACGGCCCGCCGTCCACGCTCGGCGGGCGGGACGCCGGGCGGGAGCGCATCACCTTCCGGCTGCCGGAGAACGTCCCGGCCGAGGTCCTGCCGCTGCCGGCCACGGCAGCCGCGGGCGTCGTCACTGTCGAGACGGCGAACCCGACGCGGGCCCTGCTGCACCTCACCGACTGGGCGGTGCGCCACGGCGTCGAGCTGACCGGGCTCACCATCGAGCGGCCGACCCTGGAGGACATCTACCTACGGCTCACCAGCGATGGCACGCGTGCGAGCGTGCTGGAGAGGACGTCGAGATGACGACCATAGTGACCACCGCGCGACCCTCGCGCCGCAGGACGACTGTCGGCCTGCTCGCCCACCAGGTCAGGTACGAGCAGCTGTCGTTCTGGCGGAATCCGCAGAGCGCGGTCTTCACCTTCATCTTCCCGGTTGTGTTTGTGGCATTCATGGGTGTGCTGTTCGGCCGCGTCGGCAAGAGCTCCTACTATGGCGGGCTGTCGCCGGTGCAGTACTACGTGCCCACGATCGCCGCGCTGTCGGTGCTCGGATCGTGCTACGGCCAGCTCGCGGTCGCGCTCGCGGCCCGGCGGCAGAACGGAATCCTCAAGCGGGTCCGCGCTACGCCGCTGCCAG
>Ga0210388_10004844_pt1 | contig 10517 bp, 7 predicted proteins | sample IncBWC19OmetaG_FD_155485 | JGI IMG/M metagenome (GOLD analysis project Ga0210388, IMG submission 155485) | Forest soil microbial communities from Barre Woods Harvard Forest LTER site, Petersham, Massachusetts, United States - Inc-BW-C-19-O ...
TTGATCGAGATGAACGAACGCGGTCACTTCTTCTCCGAGGGCAACTACGACATCCTCGGCGCACCCCTCACCGACGCCGACGATCAATTCACCTGGATGGGCACGCAACCGTGGTCGAACGGGAAGGTCGGCCTCATCGGTTGCTCTTCAACCGCGGAGTGGCAGCTCGCGGCTGCCTCGCTCGGCAATAAGCACCTCACCGCGATCATCCCGCAGAGCTTCGGCGCTGGCGTCGGCAAAGTAGGCCCGTACAACGAGCAAGGAAACTGGTATCGCGGCGGCGCCGTGCAGATGTTGTTCATCGACTGGCTCTACGGCGAACAAAATCAGCTGCGTCCGATGTTTCCAAAGGATATGTCGCAGCAGGATCGCATTCAGGCCTCGAAGATGTTCGACCTCGCTCCGCAAATGCCTCCGGTGGATTGGGCCAAGGCCTTTGAGCACTTGCCCGAGAAGGACATCATCTCCGCTGTCGGTGGCCCCAAAGGCATCTTCTCCGACAAGATGCCGAACACCACCGGCGGCGCGATGATCGAGCGCACACCGAACGATCCCGCATGGCGCAAAGGCGGAATTTGGCAGTCGGACGCGATGCCGATCAACGTCCCGGGCTTCTGGTTCATGACCTGGTACGACGTCTCCACCGGCCCAAACCTCGCCGCTTACAACTTTGTTCGCTCGACCGCTAAGGGCGAGGCGGCAAACCAGCAGTACGCCATCATCGCTCCAACGCTACACTGCGGCTACACGCGCGCGAAGGAGCACACAATCGTTGGCGAGCGCGACATGGGCGATGCACGCCTCGACTACAACGCCCTGACTTATGGGTGGTTCGATCACTTCCTCAAGGGCGAGGACAACGGCTTCCTCCAGAAGCAGCCGAAGGTGACGTACTACACGATGGGCTCGAATAAGTGGCAGCACTCGGAGAGCTGGCCGCCAGAGGGAGCGAAGAACGTCACGCTGACGCTTTCGAGCGCAGGTCACGCCAACACTCTTAGCGGCGACGGAAACCTGACGCTTGCCGGCCCACCGACCCCTCTAGTGCAATTCACCGAGGCAAAGATTGCCTCCAACCTGAAGACCGATCTTCCGGACACCTTCACCTACGACCCCATGCACCCTACGCCAAGCTATGGCGGCAACGTCTGCTGCGCCGCCAACACGATCCCCGGAAACGGCGGCGCGCTGGATCAGCGCAAGATGGAGGAGCGCCCCGACATCCTCGTCTATACCTCCGAACCATTGAAGGAAGGCATCGAGGTTTCGGGACCCATGACAGCCACGCTCTATGTCTCCTCCGATGTGAAAGACACCGACGTTACCGTCAAAGTCATCGACGTCCTGCCCGACGGCACAGCATACAACCTCGATGAAACCATCCAGCGACTCCGCTACCGTGACGGCGACGACAAAACCGTCTGGATGGAAAAGGACAATGTCTACAAAGTGACCCTCACGCCCATGAACACCAGCAACTACTTCGACGCGGGCCACCGCATCCGCATCGAAATCGCCGGCTCGAACTTCCCGCGCTTCGACCGCAACCTGAACACCGGCGGTAACAACTACGACGAGACAACCGGGGTCGTCGCCCACACGGCAATCCATCACTCAACGCAATATCCCAGCACACTTACGATTTCAGTAGTCAAGCACTGATCCGCTAGGAGCATTCAGCACAACAGAACGAGGGAGCCATGAGCTCCCTTGTTCCCGTTCCTGCCCACAAGAATCAATACCCTTGGTCAGCCCGGAACGCAGTCACTTTGTTCTTCACAAACGTCACCGCCATCGGCTTGCCCAGATTCGCAAACACGACCATGCGGTTGCCATAGTCATTGCTGGTGCTCTTCGAAACCTGCCCGAGAGACATTTCCACCTGGCGTTCACTCATTCCGAGAATGACCTCGTGCGCATCGACTGCCTTCCATATCTCCGGACCCCAGTGCTTATAGAGCACGTGCGGATCGTCATAGAAAAAAATCTCGTCGGTATAAAAGGTGTATTGCCCGGCCTGCCGATAGCCCACTGGAACGGCGTATTCCTTCGTGTCATTCGGCTTCGTGAAAACCAGCAGAACCTGCTTGTCGCCGCCCGGAATCCGAAACGTGGCCGCCTTCGGGGCCACTTGCTCAACCGCATCCTTTACGACGATTGGCTCGGCGCCCAATAGCGTTCCCGCGCTCGTGCCGTACTGTGCCGCGTGTCCGACGAAAGGATAGTACTCAAGCTGTCCACCGGCTGACACCCACAGCGTCGAACCCATCAGGTCCTTGATGTCCTTCAACGTATCGGGGCGCTTTTTCTTGAGGAACACCAGCTCATCCTCGGCGATTATCTCTCGCTCGGGCGCTTTGACGACCATTGGCTTGTTGCGTTCATGATGCAGGTACAACACCTCGCCACCCACGGCCAGCAGCAGAACGAGGATCCCTCCAATCGCCGCCTTTACCCCATTTCCCATCGCAATCCTTTCGTATCAGGTCTCGAATCTTCGGATTCTGCCAATCTAATTCACCGGCTCCGCTATACTCAATTCTTTTTCGGCTCCCAATAGCGACTCCGCCGTAAGCCGGTCAGCCTTGCGCAGTTGTGGGAACAGTACCGCGGCCGAACACGTCACCACCATCGACGCCAGGCCGCCAATCACCACAGCCCGCACCGCGCCCCACCACTGTGCTGTCACGCCGCTTTCAAACTCGCCGAACTCATTCGAAGCCCCGATAAACAGCCAGTTCACCGCGCTAACTCTGCCGCGCATCTCCGGTGGAGTCGCCAGTTGCAACAGGCTCGACCGCACCACCACACTAACCATATCGCTCGCGCCAACAATCACCAACGTCACCGCACTTAGCCAGATACTCTTCGACAATCCGAAGACCACCGTCGCCGCGCCGAAGATTCCGACACACACCAGCATCGTCGCCCCGGCACGCCGCTTGATCGGCTTCACCAGCATCGTCAGCGACACCACCAGCGCACCCACCGAAGGCATAGCGCGAAGTAACCCCAGCCCGCGTGGTCCGGCGTGCAAAATATCCGTCGCAAAAATAGGCAGCAGTGCGGTCGCTCCGCCAAGCAGCACTGCGAACAGATCCAGCGAGATCGACCCCAGCAACAATTTGGCACGCCAGACATACTCAAGGCCAGCCAGCACCGTCTTCATGTTGAATGATTTCTTGTCCGTCGTGACCATCCTGGCTCGGATCATACTGACGAACGAGATGAATCCCAGAAGCATCAGAAGCGTGAAGACATAGACGATCGGCGCACCGTTCCACCCCGAAGCGAACCCAGCCAGGGGCAGCGTAAACAGAAGTCCTCCGACGGCCGGCCCCGACATGTTCGCAATTTGAAAGACTGTCGCGCCCCACGTGACTGCGTTGACAAAGTGTTCCTTCGGAACAAGGCTCGGAAGCATCGCACTCGCCGCCGGCCCGCTAAACGCTCTGCCCAACCCAATCCCAACCAGCACGGCGTAGATGGGCCACACACGCCCTCCGCGCAGCGCCGTCGCGCTTAACGAGAGCCACAGCAACACTCCAGTGCAAATCGCCTGCAGACCGTAACAGAGAAGAATGATCTTTCGACGATCGAAGCGGTCTGCAGCATGACCCGCCGCAAGCATGACGAACAACCCAGGCAGAAACAGCGCAAGGCCGGTGTATCCCAAATCCAGCGCCGAGTGAGTCAGTGCATAGACCTGCCACGCTACCGCGACCGACTGCGCCTCCGCTCCGAGAATCACCATCAACCGGGCGGCCTGGTACAAGCGGAAGTCCCGCGATTTGAACGCTGACCGGAAGTCCCCCTCCGGTTCCAATCGTTTCGAACCATCGGCCATGTCTTATGTTTTCATACTTCGGTTACGAACACGTCACCGATTCCCGGCAATTTCCCAGCAACAGGAAGCGGCGCCTTATCGGCCGAGATAAGCCTTGTACTGCGTCTCCACGACGCCCGTGTTTCGCGCCAGTGTCAGCTTCGACTGGTTGTATTGGTAGAGTGTATTCACTAACTGACTCTGCGCCTGCGCCAGCACTGCCTGTGCCTGCACAAGCGGAAGATTGTCATCCACCCCGGCCTTGAACCGGTCGCTCGCGTCCTGGACCTCTTCGGAGGCAAGATTGACGTTGCTGCGCGCCACCTCAACCAGTTCCTTCGACGATTCCACATCGAGCATCGCCGATCGAATCTGCCACTCGATCGAAACCTTGAGCGACTCAATCTGCTGATGCAGCGCCGTCACCTGTGCCGCCGCAACCTGATTCTCACCGCGCAACTGCCCTTCCTCGAATACCGGAACGCTAACCTTGCCGGTCGCCGAGAAGACGCCGTGATACAAACCATCGATCACACCAATCACGCCATAGTAACCATTGAACGACAGCGTCGGCAGCCTCTCCGTCCTGACTCCCTTGTACGCCTGGTTCGCAACCTGAAGCTGCGCCTCGAGACTCAGCAGGTCCTTCCGGCGCTGAAACGCAAGGTGCTTCGCATCGTCGAGCGACAACTCCGCAAATTCTGCATAAGGAGCCGTATCCGTCAGCGTAATCTCCTGGTCCGCCGGCAGCCCGATCAACCGGTTCAGCTGAATCTTGTCTTTGGCGAACGCGTTCTCATCGCTGATCACGGCCTGCTGCTGCGTCTGCAACTGCACTTGGGCGCGCAGCATATCGAGGTTAGTCCCTACGCCGGCATCATGCTGGGCCTTCGCCTGATCGAACGCAACCTTGTCCGCCTTCTCGAGAGCGCGAGCGTTTTCAATCTGCGCGGCATCAGCAAGCGCCAGCAGATATTGCGTCCCCACTGCGAGCGTCACACCGCCCTGCACGTTCAACGTGGTATAGTTCGCCGCCGACGCTGCCTTCTGCGCCGAGCGATAGAGGTAGTACGCCGGCAGATCGAACAGCTCCTGGTCCATGCTGATCTGCGCCGAAGCGGTATTGACCTTCACGATCGTGGGAAATGTTCCGGGAGCGATGCCGAACGACGCTAAAGAACCTTGCTTGAAACCCAGCGCCGCCAGATCGATCTGCTGCGCCTCAAGCGCGCCCTTGGCGGTCAGACTGGGAAGAAGGCTGTTCTCCGCCGTGAGCAACTCGCCGTGAACCATGCGCTCATTCTGAATAGTGAGGAGCATCTGCAGATTCTGCTTCTCACCGCGAGCGATCGCATCATCGAGACTCAACGGCAGAGCTCCCGGCGTCGCGCGCTCCACGGTGACGCCACCAGGAAGCTTCGGCACATTCGGCACAGGAGCCTGCGGCAGCTCCGCACCAGGCGTCTGCGCCACAATCGACCCACCGCACAGGATCAGCGCCAGCGGCAACACACCAGCATGCCGCCCTACCCGCATTTTTTTAAGAAATTCCCTCAGGACCTTCATTCGCTCCCATATTAGAGTGCCACACCAGCCCCCAAGATGCAGAAATGGTTCAAAATCCACGACCTGCCGCCGTCCTAAGCCCCCATATGGGCTGTCAGATAAAATACAAAAGATAACCTTATGCGTCTTAACTCAATGAACCGCATCGCCGTCGCAGCCATTGCCCTGCTTTTCAGCCTTCCCACCCGCCCCGCTCTCGCGCAATCCGGCGCATACCGCGACACCTCGATGCTTCGCGCGCCGGCCGGCGTGCCCGTCGCCATCTACGAGTTCGAAGACATGGAATGCCCCGCCTGCGCCCACGCCTTTCCCATCGTTCACGCCGCTGCGGAGAAGTACAAGATTCCCCTGATCCGCCGCGATTTCCCACTCGGCCCTGCCCATCCCTGGAGCTTTGACGCTGCCGTCATCGCCCGCTACATGCAGGACAAGATCTCTCCGCAGGCCGCAGACGATTATCGCCGCGCTGTCTTCGCGAACCAGGCCTCCATCGCCACCAAGGAAGACCTCAACGCCTTCTCACAAAAATATTTTCAGCAGCATGGCCGCGTCATGCCCTTCGTCATCGACCCCAACGGGCTCTTCGCCGCCGAGGTACGTGCCGACCACACCCTCGGCGAACGCATCAACCTCCACCAGACGCCAAGCATCTTCATCGTGACCCAAAAGGGCTACGCTGAAGTCACCGACGTCTCCCAGCTCTACTCCATGCTCGACACCGCAATCGCGGAAAACCCCGCACCAAAGGTCGCGGCGAAGCCAAAGACCACGGCCCACAACTAGTCCTTTTCGCAAAGCAAAGGCCCGGGCATCGGCTCGGGCCTTTCTCTTTCCCGGCAAATCAGAACTACTTCGTCCCCGTCTCAGTCCATAAGAAAGCCATCTCATCCGCGTAATCCTGGACAAGCTGCGTCTGCGAGACACCCGCGCTATGACCGCCTTTCACGCTATAGTGCAGCAGAATCGGCCGCCCGCTCGAACTCGCCGACTGCATCAGCGGAGTCATCTTCCTCGCATTCATCGGATCGACGCGCGTGTCGCCGTCTCCCGTGAAGAAGAAAATCGCAGGATACTTCGTTCCCGGCTTCACGTTCTGATACGGCGAGTACTTCAAAATGTACGGATAGTCCTTCGCATTTTCCGCCGAACCATACTCCGTCGTCCACGTCCGGCCCATCTCGAACATCTGGTAACGCAGCATGTCCAACAGCGGATAGCCGCACCAGATCGCGCCAAACAGGTCGGGCCGCTGCGTCATCGAAGCACCCATCAACAGGCCGCCATTCGATCTCCCGCGAATCGCAAACCGCTCCGGCGTCGTGTATTTGTTCGCGATCAGGTACTCAGCCGCAGCGAACCAGTCGTCGAAGACATTCTGTTTCTTCTCAAACATCGCCGCCTGGTGCCACGCCTCGCCATACTCATTTCCTCCGCGCAGGTTCGGCAGCGCAAACCATCCGCCCTGCTGCATCCACCATGCGTATTCGGGATTCCACACTGGCGTCTCGCTCAGCGCGAACCCGCCGTAGCCGGTCATCAACAGCCGCTCGCTGCCATCGCGCTTCAGACCCTTCTTCCCCGCGATGAACATCGGCACCTTCGTCCCGTCCTTCGATGTGTAGAAGACCTGTCTCACCTCATACTGCGACGAATCGAACGGCACCTTGTCGGTATTGAACACGTCGGATTTACCCGTCTTGGTGTCGTAGTGAAAAATCGTCGGCGGCGTAATAATCGACTGGAAGGTATAAAACCCATCCGTATCGTTTGAGCGGCCAAACAACGTCGAACCCGCCCCAATCCCGGGGAAAGCGATATGCCCCTCGGCCTTTCCCTCAAGCGAGTAGATCGTCACCTCCGACTTAACATCCTTCATCCGCAGCGCAAAAATCTTATTGCCGACGACGTTCACTGCCTCCAGTACATCCGCGCCCTCAGGAATAATCACTGGCCAATCATCCGGCCCCTTGCCCTGCACAACCTTCAGCACTCGCCCGTTCGGAGCCTTGTAGTCCGTCCGCATATAAAACGTGTCGCCCACGTTGAACTCACCAAATCGGCTGTCGATCCCATAAACCAGCGGCACAATCGGCGAATCCGCCACCCGCAGATCCTTGATCAAAATGTCCTCGCGAGTAGCCGGCACACCACGCCCAATCCGAAAGACAAGGTAGTGCCCATTCGCAGTGGCACGCACACCAACCCCATCAATCTCGCCGAGCTTCTCTCCGCGATACTCCTTGCCAAGCAACATCGTGTCACTCTCAAGCGGCGTCCCGAATTTGTGATAAAAAACGCGGTTGCCCTCATGCGGAAACAGCTTCGAGTAGTAAACCCCCGCCTTATCCGGACTGATATTCACGCCCGAGTATCGCGCCCGCGGCATCACATCCCCCACATCCTTCCGGGTAGCCACATCGAGAAAGTGCACCTCAACCTCATCCGCACCGCCCACACGCACCCCATACGCCATCATCGAGCCGTCTTCGGTGAGGTTCATCGTATTCACGGAAGTGTTCTGGTCCGCGCTCAGCTTCGGCCCGTCAATCAGCTTCTCGTCGGCCCCACGCAGCCCCACCCGCATATAGATCGACGCCTGATTTTCATCCGCCAGCCGCTTCGAAAAGAAATACCGGTCTCCTCGCTCGGTCGGCACGCCCACAAAATCCGTCTTCAGCAGCTTACCCATCTGGTCGACGACCTCGGGCAGCATCTTCACCTGAGAAAAGTACTGCGCGGTATAAGCATTCTGCGCCGCAATAAACGCCCGCGTCTCCGGGCTATGCGCGTCCTCGAGCCAGCGATACGGATCCGTGACCTTCGTCGGCGCATTCGGGTCGGTGCTCTTGTACTCATCGACCACCGGATCGGTCTTCACCGCCGGAGGCGCAGGCAGCGTGATTCCGTCCTTGCCATGAATCTCCGCGCCCCTTGCCGCCACACTCAACAAAGCCGCTACTGCAACAAATAAAACCCCGCTCCGCATCAGCCTCTTCTCCGGTAGATCGAATCTCGTGATATCCCAAGATTATCGAAGAATCGAATCGCTGCCGAAAAATTACCGAAAAACGCTTCCGCACTTACATGAACCAGCCAGCCGCAGTGCAGAATTTCTTTTTCCGCCTCCTCTTTCTGACTTATAGTAGTTCGCGACGGCCGTCTGCCCAACCTTGGAGACATTATGCACAACCATCTTCGCACTGTGCTCATTCCCACCCTACTGGCGGCTGCTCCTCTCGCCTCCGCAACAGGTGCTAAAGCCAGGTCTTTGGGAGATGACCACCACAATGACAGTGCAACAGGCACCGTCTTCCACGTCACCGGCGGGTGCTTCAACCGGTGCCAACTCGGCTCTCAAGGGTGCTCCGCGCACGATGCAGATCTGTCTGACACAGGAGGAGATCGACAAGTTTCATTCCCTCACTCCGCAGACACCCGGCTGCCAGCTAAAGAACGTCATCAAAAACGCCGCGAGCATGACTGCCGACATGGTCTGCACCGGAGTCACCATCGGGAGAGGCACAGTCGAGAACCTCTGGACCGATGATGCCCATGAAAAAAGCAGCGTACATTTTGTTGGCTACATGCAGACTGGCGGGGGCGCGAAGCCAATCGAGTGGTCCGCAGTTTCTAATTCAATCTTCAAAGGCCCCGACTGTGGCGATGTGAAGCCGTTCCATACGCCGCTCACCTCACCCGCCTTCACTTCGCCTGAAAGACCAGAAAATAGTCCTCCCCGTCGGCCTTAGTAAAGTCATAGCTCCCAACCAGCTTGAACCCGGCCTCACCCATCTCCTTCACCACCACATCGTGGTTCAATCCGTGATTCGCACCATTTCCATTCTTGTCGATAATCCCGACTTTGCCGTCTGGTCGCAGCGCCGACTTCAACGCCATTGCAAACGCCACCGGATGCGCAATCTCGTGATACACCTTCAGCATCAACACCGAATCCACGCTCCCCGCAGGCAGACGAGGATCGTCCGCTGACCCCAGCACCGTCCGCACGTTCGACAAATTCTCCTTCAATATCCGCTTCCCGATGTACTCAATCGCCAGCGGGTTGATATCCTCCGCCAGCACCGCGCCAGTCGGCCCCACCCGCCGTGCAGCTCTCACTGTGAACCACCCCGAACCGGCGCCAACATCCGCGACATTCTTACCCGCCGAGATCCCCAGCAGGTCCATCACTCGATCAATCTGCAATTTCTTGTCCCGGTCCGGATAATCAAAGATCGTGAGATCGCCGCTATACGGCGTACTCGTTGGTCTCTGTGTCACAGGAGCCGACTGCTGTGGAGCGGAGGCCGCGCTCTGGCTTCGCACCGCTATTCCTGCACTCTGCGCACTCACCACCGCAGACGTCGCCGCCAATAAAAACAGAACACATCCCCAAACGAAGCCCGAAATCTTCATCCTCACACCATTCAGCATCGGGCCAACCATTGGCAAGGGGCAAATCACACTTTGCGTCAAATTGCACAGCGAGCTGTCATGACATGAAAAAAGGAAGCCGGAAAATTGGCTCCCTTTTCTTCAACTCCCATTAGTCAAACCGCCCAATTTACCGCAATCCGCCACCAGCCCTGAGCAATTCTCCCGTCAACCACGCGGAGTCATCCGAGGCAAGGAACGTCGCTACCGTCGCAATATCCCCTGGCTGTCCGATACGCCCAAGCGGAGTCTGCGCTACCGCATTCTTCTCGAAATCGCTGCCAATAAAACCGGCCGCATGTACGCCCTCGGTCTCAACCATTCCAGGATTGATTGAGTTCACGCGAATCTTCTTTGGCCCAAGCTCCTTCGCGAGAACGCGCGTGATCGCATCCACCGCGCCCTTGGTCGCCGTGTACACGCTGGAATGAGGCGGCGTCAGAGAAGAGACAACCGACCCGATATTGATGATGCTGCCGCCCTCCGGCCCGAAGTACTTCAACGCCTCCTTGGACGACAGCAACAGCCCAAGCACATTCAGATTGAAGATCTTCTGATACTCCTCAGCCGTCACCTGCTCCAGCGGAGTAAACGCATAAATGCCAGCGTTGTTCACCAGCGTATCCAGACGTCCAAAGGACTTCTTCACCTCGGCGAACACCTTGCCGATATCTTCCTGTTTAGAGAAATC
>Ga0210388_10004845_pt1 | contig 10514 bp, 9 predicted proteins | sample IncBWC19OmetaG_FD_155485 | JGI IMG/M metagenome (GOLD analysis project Ga0210388, IMG submission 155485) | Forest soil microbial communities from Barre Woods Harvard Forest LTER site, Petersham, Massachusetts, United States - Inc-BW-C-19-O ...
CGACCGATCCTAAGGGCTGGGGCCGGGTCCTTGCCGAACAGAAATCCGAAATCGTCGAAATGCGCGCCCGGGTCCAGGACCGCGTGGATGCCATTGCGCGGCGGCTGGGCCAGCTGGACGCCCATATCATCCGCATCGACGCGCTGGGCAAGCGCCTCACGACCATGGCCAACGTGGATCGGCGCCAGTTCAATTTCGACGACGAGCCCACGGTCACGCCGGCCGCAGCCGGCAGTGGGCCGACCAGCACCGAGATCCCGGATCTCAGCTCGCAGTTATCGCAGCTGGAACAACGGGTTGACCTGCGCGATGTACAGTTGTCGGCGCTGGAGAATGTGATCGTGGGGCGCAAGATCAGCGACTCGGTCCGTCCGGCCGGCAAGCCAGTCGTGGAAGGCGCGATTTCCTCTTATTTCGGCGAGCGCAGCGATCCGTTCACCGGCGAGGAGGGCTTCCACAAGGGCCTGGATTTCGCCGGTACGCAGGGTGAGCCGGTGATGGCCGTCGCCGCCGGGATCGTCACCTGGTCGGGCGAGCGCAGCGGCTACGGCAACCTGGTGGAGATCAACCATGGCAATGGCTATATCACCCGCTATGCGCACAATGAGAGCACCCTGGTGGCCGTCGGGCAGAGCGTGAGCCGCGGCGAGCACATTGCCCTGATGGGCTCGACCGGCCATTCGACCGGCCCACATGTGCATTTCGAGGTGCTGCACAACGGCACCCAGATCGACCCGCTGATGTTCGTCAAACGCTAGAACGCCAAATAGGGCCTCGAAGCCCTTGCGCCCGGATCCGGGCGTCCCCATTTCGCGTACAATACGCCGCTCCGCTGCGCCCGAAGACATCATAAGTGTTTGGCGCAATTCAATTTTTTGACCAGGATGTCCTTGTGCTGAAATTGCTCACGCGTGTCTTTGGCAGCCGTAACGACCGCTTGCTGCGCACCTTCGCCGGACTGGTCAGCCAGACCAACGGCTTCGAGCGCGCGATCCAGGCCCTGAGCGATGCGCAGTTGGCGGCCAAAACACCTGAATTTCGCGAGCGCCTGAAGCAGGGCACGAGTCTCGATGACCTGCTGCCGGAGGCCTTCGCGGTGGTGCGCGAGGCGGCGCGCCGTACGCTGAAGATGCGCCACTTCGATGCGCAGCTGCTGGGCGGCATCACGCTGCATCAGGGCAAGATTTCCGAAATGCGCACCGGCGAGGGCAAAACCCTCATGGCGACGCTGCCGGCCTACCTGAACGCACTGCCCGGCGAGGGCCTGCACATCGTCACCGTCAACGAATACCTGGCCGCGCGCGATGCCGACTGGATGCGTCCGGTGTACGGCTTTCTCGGTCTCACCGTTGGCGTGATCCGCAATTCACAGGATTCTGAGGAGAAGCGCGCGGCCTACGCCTGCGATATCACCTACGGCACCAACAATGAATTCGGCTTCGACTATCTGCGCGACAATCTGGCCTTCCGGCTTGAAGATCGCGTGCAGCGTGGCCTCATCTACGCGGTCGTCGACGAAGTGGACTCGATTCTCATCGACGAAGCGCGCACGCCGCTGATCATTTCGGGACCGGCGGATGAGAGCACCGAGTTGTACCTTGCGATCAACCAGCTGGTGCCGAAACTGACCCGCCAGAAGGAAGAGGACGGCCCCGGTGACTTCTCGGTGGACGAAAAGCAGAAGCAGGTCCACATCAGCGAGGCCGGACATGTCCGCGTCGAGGAACTGATGGCGCAGGCCGGGCTGCTGCGCGAAGGCGAGAGCCTCTATGACCCGGCCAACATTCGCCTGATGCATCATCTCAATGCCGCCCTGCGCGCGCATGCCCTGTACAAGCGGGACGTGGAGTACATCGTTCGCGGCGGCGAGGTGATCATCGTCGATGAATTCACCGGGCGCACCATGCAGGGTCGCCGCTGGTCCGACGGACTGCACCAGGCGGTGGAGGCGAAGGAGGGCGTGCGCGTCCGCGAAGAGAACCAGACGGTTGCCTCGATCACCTTCCAGAACTACTTCCGCCTGTATCGCAAGCTGGCTGGCATGACCGGAACGGCCGATACGGAAGCGCCGGAGTTCCTGCAGATCTACAACCTGGAAGTGGTCGTCATCCCGACGCACAAGCCGATGATCCGCAAAGACATGCCGGACTTCGTGTACCTGACGCAGAAGGACAAGTTCGAAGCCATCATCGAGGACATCCAGGACTGCGTGAAGCGTGGCCAACCGGCATTGGTGGGCACGACATCGATCGAGACTTCCGAATTCCTGGCCGGGCTGCTGCAAAAATCCGCGATTCCACACCAGGTGCTGAACGCCAAGCAGCACGAGCGCGAGGCACTCATTGTCGAACAGGCCGGTGTCCCCGGGTCCGTGACCATTGCCACGAACATGGCGGGCCGCGGTACCGACATCGTGCTGGGTGGCAATCTGAACGCCGAGCTTGCGGCGCTGCCTCCCGAAACCGATGAGGCCACGCGCGACGGACTGCGCGCGGCCTGGCAATTGCGTCATGACGCGGCACTCGCGGCGGGTGGCCTGCACATCATCGGTACCGAGCGCCATGAGTCCCGACGCATTGACAATCAGCTGCGCGGCCGCTCCGGCCGACAGGGCGATCCGGGTTCGAGCCGCTTCTTCCTGTCGATGGAAGATAACCTGATGCGCATCTTCGGTGACCCGATGCGCACCAAGCGGCTGCTGCAGATGGCGGGCATGAAGGAAGGCGAGGTCATCGAAAGCGGCATGCTGACGCGCCAGATCGAGAAGGCGCAGCGCAAGGTCGAGTCACACAACTTCGATATCAGAAAGCAGCTGCTGCTGTTTGATGACGTCGCCAATGATCAGCGCAAGGTCGTCTACCAGCAGCGCACCGAAATCATGGGCACCGAGGATCTGTCGGCAGCCATCGCCGGCATCCGCGAGGAAGCCATCGGCACGCTGATGGACCAGTTCATGCCCAAGTCCGCGGCGCCCCAGGAATGGGATCTGCAGGGCCTGGCCGAGGCATTGGCCCGCGATTTCAGCGCGACCGTGGATCCGGCGGCCTGGCTGGCCGCAGAGCCGGAGCTCGAAGAGATGGCGCTGCGGCAACGCCTGGTGGAGGCGGTCGCCGCCTCCTATGAGGCCAAGGTCGCGCGCATCGGCGTTCCGATCATGCGTCACGTGGAAAAGGACGTGATGCTGAAGACGCTGGATCATCAGTGGCGTGACCATCTGGCCGCGATGGATTATCTGCGTCAGGGTATCCACCTGCGCGGTTATGCCCAGAAGGACTACCGCTTCGAGTACAAGCGCGAGGCCTTTGAACTGTTCGCAGCCATGCTTGACCGGGTGAAATTCGATACGGTGTCGGTGGTCTCGAAGCTCGAGATCCGTACCCAGGAAGAGGCGGATCGCGAAGAGGAAATGCGCCGCGAGCGGCTCATGCAGCAGCTGCAGACGCAGCATGCCGAAGCCCAATCCGCATTGTTTGCAGCTTCACCGGAGCCCGCCGCGCCCGCCGCGCCGTTCCCGGGCCTGCCGGGCGGGGCAATGCCCGCGGCCGCGGGGAGCGGCTTTGCTTCGGCCTTTGCGGACACCAGCGTGGATCCCAATGCGACCTTCATCCGTCAGGACCGCAAGGTGGGCCGCAACGAGCCTTGCCCGTGTGGCTCGGGCAAGAAGTTCAAGCACTGCCACGGCGCGCTGTCCGAGTAGCGTGAGCGCACCTGCCACGCTGCGGGTGGTGGCTGCCGCGCTGTGTGATGCACGCGGCCGCGTCCTGATCGCCCAGCGGCCCGCGGACAAGCACATGGGGGGTCACTGGGAGTTTCCGGGCGGCAAGGTGGGCGACCGGGAGAGCGAGCCGGAGGCGCTGATCCGCGAACTGCGCGAAGAGCTGGGGGTGGAGGCTCGTGGGCCGCAGTTCTGCCTGCGCCTGACCCATGCCTATCCGGATCGGACCGTGGAGCTGTCCTTCTGGATCGTACGGGATTTTGCCGGGGCGCCGCACGGCCTCGACGGTCAGCAGTTGCAATGGGTGCCGGCCGCCGATCTGGGCCGGCAGGATATTCTCGAAGCCGATCGTCCCTTTATCGAAGCCCTGCAGCGGCTGTTACAATGACTCAACACGTTCCGACACCGAGTAACCGCAATGGCCCAGCAACCTGAGCTCCCGGAAATCAAACTTGACGCCGCCAGCCTCTACCGCGAGGAGATCTTCACCGATCGGCGCGCGGGTACGCTGCGGCGCATGACGCCGGTGACCACGGATGGCTCCGTGGATACCACGCGTCCGGTACTGTTCTCCGGCCAGACCCAGTTGCTGACCCCCGGCGGTGTGCTGCCGCTGGGCTTTGATATCGAGGCGGCGACGCTGCAGGAGGCACTGGATCGCTTCCCCGATGCCGTCAAACTGGCCCTGGACGAAGCCATCGAGGAAGCCCGTGAAATGCGTCGCGAGCAGGCCTCGCGCATCGTCGTCCCGGATGCCGGCGGCATGGGTGCGGGCCCGGTGGGCGGCGGGAAAATCAAGTTCCCTTAGATCACTCCTCCGGGGTATCCGGCTCCAGCTGCGACTCAGAGCCCGGAATGGCGTGTTTTTCGCTCAGCCACGCCCCCAGATCAATGATCCGGCAGCGCTCGCTGCAAAACGGCCGAAACGGCGACTGATCAGACCATTCGATGCTGCGCCCGCAGGTCGGGCACTTCACTGTGGCTGGCATGGGGCGCCCTTAAGCGCAGATGGTCAAATTGAACGGCACATCCTCTTCGATCTGCGCGGCACGGGCATGCAGTCCGTTCCACTTCAGGAAGCGGACATTGCAACGATGCTGGCCGCCGCCGCTGATTTCCGGAAACAGACCGTCCTGCGCCGGCAGCGCGATGCGCAGCAGCTGCGCCGGCGCGTCACGGTCGAAACCGATCATGAACACACCGGCCTTGGCGATCTCGTCACGACTGCGGCCGGCCTGACGGGTCAGCCACAGCAACTCGGCGATCGCATCACACAGCGGGCGCAGCAGGCCCAGCCACTGACCAAAGGCGCGCATGCGCACCTCGGCGGGCTGACTGAGCCAGCAGAAGTATTCGGGCAGGTCGAACTCGCAGGTGCCACCGGGGATCGCGCTGCGCAGCTTGATGGAATTCAGGAACTCCGAGTCGCGGATGGGCTGCAGGAAGGCCGAGCCGGCGTCCATCAGCTCGGCGCGCAGGCGACCCAAGTTGGTGATAATCGTCTTCAGTCGCGCGGCGTCGACTCCCGGCCGCGACTGAAACTCGTTCAGGTGTGTGAGGTGGCGCTCGAGCTCCTTGAGCGCATCCGAGCGCATGTCACTGCGCGTCGTGATGGACAGGATGTCGAGCAGCCCGGACATGGCCGCGCGGGCGCTGGCTGCGGTCGCGATCTCGCTCTGGTACAGCGCCTGGTTGTACAGGAAGTCCAGGCGCATGAAGGTACGCATCCGTTCATTGAGCGGCTGCTCGAAAACGATCGTCCCCTCATTGGTCTCGAAGACCGGTGCTGCCAGCTGCTGTTGGGTCTCACTCATGCCGCTATTGTGCTTGACGCGGGGTCTCGCGCGCCAGAGTGCTGTAGCGGGTATGCAGGGTCTCGACCTGCTCGCGCACTCGCTCCAGGTCGCCCTCGTTCACAATCACATCATCGGCCGCCGCCAGCCGCGCCGCGCGGGAGGCCTGCGCGGCCAGCACCGCCCGCGCCTGGGCCAACGTCACGCCGTCGCGGACCTGTACCCGCCGCAGCTGCAGCTCCTCGGCGCAGTCCACCAGCAGCACCCGGTCAACGGTGGCGCCGAGGTCGTGCTCGACAAGCAGCGGAATGACCCATACCTGATAGGCACCGGCGGCGGCCTGCGCGCGGCGTTGCAGCTCCGCCATGATGGCCGGGTGCATCAAAGCCTCCAGAGCTGCGCGGTCTGCGGATTGTGCGAAGACCCGCTCGCGCAGGGCGCGCCGGTCAAGCTCTCCGGCGGACGTGAGCAGCTGCGCGCCAAAGTGGCCGATCACCCGTGCCAGCAAGGGTGTGCCCGGCAGGACGAGCTCGTGGGCGATCTGATCGGTATCGATGACCGGTACGCTCAAGGCCGCGAACAGCCCACTGACGGTGGACTTGCCGCTGGCGATACCACCGGTCAGACCGATATGCAGGGGGCGGCTCAAGAATGCAGACCGAACAGGCCGAGGTAGCCCTCGAGCAGGTCGGTGCCCCACATCAGCATGATCCAGCCCGAGGCCGCCAGGAACGGCCCGAAGGCGATCGGCACGCCGCGCCCCTTGCGCTTCAGAGTCAGGATCACGGTGCCCACCACGGCGCCCACGGCGGCTGCGCCCAATACTGTCGGCAGCAGCATGCGCCAGCCCAGGAACGCGCCGATGGCGCCGAGCAATTTGAAGTCGCCGTAGCCCATGCCCTCCTTGCCCGTGAGCAGCTTGAACAGGTGATAGATGCTCCACAGGCTCAGGTACCCGGCCATGGCGCCGACGATGCTGTCATGCAGGGTCACGGGCAGGGAACCGTGCGGATTGGTCTGCAGGAACGCGCTGCTGGCCACACCCAGCCACACCAGCGGCAGGGTCATCGAATCGGGGAGCAGCTGGGTGTCCACATCGATGAAGGTCAGCGCGATCAGGAACCAGGTCAGCACCAGCGCCGCCAGTGCCGCCGGCCCATAACCGAATTTCCAGGCGACCAGGGCGGACAGCACGCCGGTCAGGGCTTCGATCAGCGGATAGCGCACGCTGATGGGCGTGCGGCACTTGGCGCAGCGTCCGCGCAGGAACAGGTAGCTGATCACGGGGATGTTCTGCACCGCGCTGATCGGCGCCTGGCACTTCGGGCAGGCCGAGCGTGGCACCACCAGGTTGAAGCGCGGGCCGGGCGGCACCGCCGCAGCATCGGGGTTCGCGAGTTGCGCGCACTGCAGCCGCCACTCGCGCTCCAGCATCACCGGAACCCGGTAGATGACGACGTTCAGGAAGCTGCCCACCAGCAGCCCGAGCACCAGCACCGCGCTGATGAAGAAGGTCGGCGAGCCGGACAGCGCATCAAGCAGCACCATGTGCGATCAGGCTCCGCCGCGGGCGATCACACCACCGAACCGAGCTTGAAGATTGGCAGGTACATCGCGATCACGAGGCCGCCGACCAGCACGCCAAGCACCGCCATGATCAGCGGCTCGAGCAGGCTCGACATTGCATCCACGGCATTGTCGACCTCGGCTTCATAGAAGCTGGCCACCTTGCCGGCCATGGTGTCGAGCGAGCCGGATTCTTCACCGACCGCGATCATCTGCACCACCATGTTGGGGAAGATCCCGGTATTTTCCATGGCGCGCTGCAGGCGCTGCCCGGTGGAGACCTCATCGCGCATGCGCAGCACCGCGTTTTCGAACACGATATTGCCGCAGGCGCCGGCCACGGACTGCAGCGCTTCAACCAGCGGCACACCCGCTGAGAACATGGTGGCCAGGGTGCGCGCGTAGCGCGCGATCGCCGATTTGTTGAGGATGGGTCCGATGATCGGGAACTTCAGCAGGCCGCGGTCCAGTAATTCCTGCATCCGGCGCGAGCGCTTCTTGAAGTAGATGAATCCGTAGACGACGCCGAAGATCACCACGGCCAGGAAGATGCCCTTGGCCTGCACGAACCGCGACAGGTTGATGACCATCTGCGTGAAGGCCGGCAGGTCGGCACCGAAGCCCTTGAACAGACTTTCGAACTGCGGGATGACGAAGATCAGCAGGATGACCGTGACGATGACGGCCACGACCAGCACGGCGGTCGGATAGAACAGGGCCTTCTTGACCTTGCTCTTCAGCGCCTCGGTCTTTTCCTTGTACGTGGCGATTTTGTCCAGCAGGCTTTCCAGCGCACCGGCGTGTTCACCGGCCTCCACCAGGTTGGTCGTCAGCTTGTCGAAGTACAGCGGATATCGGGCCAGCGCCTCGTGCAGCGTGGAGCCTGCTTCGATGTCGCTCTTGATGCCCAGAATGAGCTTCTGCGCGGCCGGCTTTTCGTGACCGGCGCCGACGATCTCCAGTCCCTGCACCAGCGGAATGCCCGCCGCCAGCATGGTGGCGAGCTGACGCATGAAGACGGAGATATCCTGGGGCTTGACCTTGCCGCCGGAGCGCAGGGCGCTGGATTGCTTGCGGATGCGCGACGCGGCAATGCCCTGGCGACGCAGGTCGGCGCGCAGCGCGGCCTCATCGGGCGCAATGCTCTTGCCTTTGACCTTGTTGCCCTTCTTGTCGCGGCCTTCCCAGGTGAACGGAAAGTCGCGCCGGATGCCTTTGACGGTCTGGGTGGTTGCTGCCGTGGCCATGCGTTAGTACCTGCAAGTCATTCGATGGTGACGCTGTTGATCTCTTCGAGACTGGTCAGTCCGCTCTTGACCTTCTCGAGGCCCGAACGGCGCAGATCCCAAAAACCTTCCTTGTTGGACTGGTCGGATATATCGACGGCGCTGCCGCCGGCCAGAATGAGGCGGGCGATGGTGTCGGTCACCGGCATGACCTGGTAGATGCCCACCCGGCCCTTGTAGCCGTCCGTGCAGTTGCCGCAGCCCTTGGGAGCGAAGATGCGTATTCCGTTCTCGATGTCCGCGGCCTGGAAGCCTTCCTTCACCAGCGCCTCGCGCGGCACATCCATGGGTGCCTTGCAGTGCGAACACAGGCGGCGGGCGAGCCGCTGGGCAATGATCAGGCTCACGGAGGTCGCGATGGCGTAGGGCTTCACACCCATGTCGATGAGACGCGTCAGAGTCTGCGGCGCATCGTTGGTATGCAGCGTGGACAGCACCAGATGTCCGGTCTGCGCGGCCTTGATGGCGATTTCCGCCGTCTCCAGGTCGCGGATTTCGCCGACCATGATGACATCGGGGTCCTGGCGCAGGAACGCGCGCATCGCGGCGGCAAAGGTCAGTCCCACCTTGGGATTGACGTTGACCTGGTTGACGCCCGGGAGATTGATTTCCGAAGGATCTTCGGCCGTGGAGATATTGGTGTCTTCGCGGTTGAGAATATGCAGGCCCGTGTACAGCGAGACGGTCTTGCCGCTGCCGGTGGGTCCGGTCACGAGAATCATGCCCTGGGGTTTCGCCAGGTACTTCAGGTACAGATCCTTCTGCCGCGGCTCGTATCCGAGCGCGTCGATACCGAGCTGCGCCTGGGAAGGATCCAGGATACGCATCACGATCTTCTCCCCGTACAGAGTCGGGCAGGAGCTGACGCGGAAGTCGATGGCGCGGTTCTTCGAGAGACGCATCTTGATGCGACCGTCCTGGGGGACGCGCCGTTCGGCGATGTCGAGGCGTGACATGACCTTCAGGCGTGCCGCGAGCTTGCCGGCGAGCTGCACCGGCGGCTGCGCGATTTCCTTTAAAATGCCGTCCATGCGGAAACGGACGCGGTAGGTCTTCTCGTAGGGTTCGAAATGGATGTCGGATGCCCCGCGGCGAATGGCATCCAGCATGAGTTTGTTGACGAAGCGCACGATCGGCGCGTCTTCGACGTCATCGCGGGTGACCTTGTCATCCGGTCCCTCATCACCGCCGGTGACTTCCAGCGAGTCGAGGTCCATGCCCTCTTCGTCACTGAAGGCGGGCATCTGGTTGTCGGCCTGCTCGACGGCCTTGTCGACCGCCTTCTGCAGCTTGTCGTCCTCGACGACGACCGCCTCCACACCCATGCCGGTCTGAAACTTGATCTCATCAATGGCATGCAGGTTGGTGGGATCTGCCACGGCCAGGAACAGTCGCTTGCCGCGCCTGAACACCGGCAGCACCCGGTGCTTGATCAGCAGCTTTTCGCTGACCAGGCGCACGGTCTCCGGATCGAGGTTGCTGGCATCCAGGTCGAACAGCGGTACGCCGAATTCGCTGGAGGCGGCGATGGCGATGTCGCGGGCATTGGCGGCACCGATTCGCACCAGGTGCGTGACGATGCTGCTGCCGTCCTTGGTGGCGGCCACAGCCTCCATCATGGCTGCCTCTTCGACAACACCATCCTGGACCAGGCGTTGCGGCAGACCGCCGAGCGCTGATCGGGGCGTGGATGCTAGGGAGGCGTTCTCATTCATGGACTTACGCTAATCAACCTTGGGCGCCTTGGAGAAGCGGAACCTAGTGTATCGGACGCGTTACGTCAGGCAATTGTCAAATCTACCGGCGATAGTCGCACAACTGAGCGGGGGGGCTGCGTGATTGGTCTCGCAAAAGAAGAAGCCCCTCGCCAGGAGGGGCTTCTTGGGACCCGGCGGCTCGACGAAATCGAGTCCGGTAGGTCGTTTGCCTGCTACTTACTGCGTACGGCAGGTCTGCGGCAGGTACTTGTCAAGCACGCTGGTCGCAGTAGCGGTGTTGGCGGGGCCAGCTGCCCCTGAAGCGGGATCGCTCAGCGTACCCATGCCGGTACCCGAGTTGTTGCCGCACAGCCAGATCACGTCGTTGTTGGGGCTGAGCCGCGGCTGCAGGCTAAGGGTCTTGTTGTTAACGTTTGAATTCACCTGGTTGCCGTAC
>Ga0210388_10004846_pt1 | contig 10514 bp, 14 predicted proteins | sample IncBWC19OmetaG_FD_155485 | JGI IMG/M metagenome (GOLD analysis project Ga0210388, IMG submission 155485) | Forest soil microbial communities from Barre Woods Harvard Forest LTER site, Petersham, Massachusetts, United States - Inc-BW-C-19-O ...
TGAGAGTGCGGATGGAAGCATGGCGACAGCGGCGATTCGGCCGGAGAAACAACGCTTGTCCAACGTAAACACAAAAGAATCCACTTGACTCCGACCGGCCTTCTCATGGAAGGCGATTTCACTCATTGAGAATTTGCCGACCAGGGGTCAATGAGTGAAATGGCGATGTTACGCCAATAACAGACGATTGGCAGTGTGCGCTTTCGCATCTCACTAAATTTACCAGGAAACCTCTAGGCTGATAATTTGTTATGTTCGCGATCGCTATTGAGCGTAATGCATTTCTTCAGGCGAGGGGGGATACGGGGACTCCATTGGCCAATGCATTGGCCAATGTCTCGGAAAGCGGTCGACCAAATAAATATCCCTGCGCTTGGTCGCAACCGGCGTTACGAAGAGCCTGCGCCTGGTCCCGTGTTTCCACTCCTTCCGCCGTAATGGTGAGGTGAAGGCTTTTGCCCATCGCGACGATCGAATTCACGATGGCCATGGCTTTTGGATCCCGCTCCATCTCGGTCACAAAGGAGCGGTCAATTTTGACTCTGTCAAAGGGGAACTTCCAGAGATAGGACAGGCTCGAATAACCTGTGCCAAAATCATCCAGAGCGATCGATATTCCCAGCTTCCGGAGTCGTGCAAGTTGCGCAAGCACAGCATCGGTGTTTTTAAGCCACAGACTCTCGGTTACTTCCAGTTCCAGCCGCTCAGGATTAAGCCCGGATGCATTCAAAGCTGCTTCGACGACAGCGACGATGTCGCCTTGACGGAATTGAACCGGGGATAGATTAACTGCGACCTTCAGAGTATCCGGCCAGGCGGCCGCCGTCCTGCATGCCGTTTCGAGGACCCAGGTTCCGATGGGAACGATCAGACCGGTCTCCTCGGCAACGGGAATGAACGCCGCGGGTGACTCCGGCTCCCAATCTTCGGGCCAGCGCAATAGGGCCTCAAATCCAAGAAGGCTCTCATCGTGAAAACTGAAGAGAGGTTGGTACGCCAATTGAAATACGTTTGTTTCCAGGGCACGCCGCAGATCCGCTTCCAGCCGTCGACGTCTGCGGATGGTCGCATCCATACCAGCTTCGAAAAAGCATGCCCTGTTGCGGCCCTCGGCTTTCGCCTTGTACAGCGCGGTATCCGCGCAGGAAAGCAGCGGATCCCACTCTTGAGCATCTGTCGGTGCAACGGCGATGCCAATGCTTACGCCACACACCACTTGCGAATCGCCAATCTGGTACGGTTCCGAGAGGATCTTCATTAAGCGGTCGGCGAGAGAGCCAGCTCCGATGGGCTGAGTCATGCCCACCTGCAGAATCACGAACTCGTCTCCGCCAAGCCGTGCTGCCATATCCTCGTCTCGGATGGCCGAACTGAGGCGGATCGCAAGCATCCGCAGAACTTCATCGCCGGCGGCGTGTCCAAAGGTGTCGTTAATTTCTTTGAATCGATCCAGATCGATCAACATGGCCGTGACATAACTCCGGTTGCGGCGCGTCCATGCCAAGGCCGCTTTTGCTGCCTCTCCCAACCGCTTCCGGTTCGGCATGCCCGTCAGGCTGTCGTGCTCGGCCAGGAACAAGGCTTCTGCCTCAGCGGCGCGGTGGGCCATCATTTTTCGATAGACCATGAACCCCGGAAGCCCACCCGCGAGCAAGACCGCAATGGCAATGATGCTTTCGGTAAGCAGAAAGGATCGTTCATAGAGAGCCTTGTCGTCAGTCTGATCCATATATACCTCAAGAACGCCGATGACCGACCCATTCTTCTTGATCGGGATATACGATTCGGCGAAATACGCCGGGCTCCCCGGTAGCTTGCCGACATGGCCTTCTGTAAATGCCGTTCCCGAAAGAATGACTTGCCCGATTCTCTTTTGGTGCTCGTCCGCACCTTTTGCGGGGTCGATGGGAAACCTTATTCGCTCGGAGAGAAAGACCGAGCGTCCTGCATCGTTCCAGACGTTGTATCGATAGATGGCGCCAGCCTGACTGGCATTCTCGAGCAAGTGTTTCGTCTTATCGGACGGGGGCGCGCCGTCGAGCATGGCCGGAATCTCGTCGGCGCTGGCCACCAGAGTGTCGGCCCAGGCGCTGGAGGTAGATTGCGCGTCGGACCGCAACATATTCGCTGCGACGACGCGGCTTAGCTTTATACCTCCAAGCGCAAGGATAAGAATCATGGCCGCGAGCAACGCCACTATTGCGCTGTCAGTGGAAAAGAACCGAGCGTGATGTTTCAACGGGTGCTCCAAACTACATCCATCGGAGCGACCGCAGGGACTGGATACAGCGTTTCGGCCTGCGGAAGACGGTTAGATATATGGTGACGGTAGCCTGACGAATCTGCCATGTCAAGATTACCGATAATTGTTGAAAACAGGCGATTTCACTCAGAACCAGGTCAATGAGTGTAATGGCGATTTTTCAACAGTCAGCGAATCGGACAACTTGCGGCCAGTTGTGGAAGATCACGGAAGCAGAAGTCCTGATCGGTGAAAAATTCTGCTTAGGTTTGCGCGGCACTGCGTGCGGCCCCCTGGTCGGGCTGGATTGGCTACCTTCGCCGAGCTGCCCACCCCAGCAATAACAGTCCGGTAGCGACAATCCAACTTCCAGCGACTCGTACCACGATTTTGGTCCACGGGGGTTGGATAGCAATGACCAAAGCTGACACCAGCGCTACCAGGACAAAAATTCCGCCCACCAAGCCCATGTACACCAGCACAAGCGAGGCCGTCCATATCACTCCAGCGCCGTTCATCCAACCATGCACCACTCCGAGGAGAACCGCGAGCAGCGTCGTCACGCGCAGCGACAAGTGAGCGTTTGCTGCCACTAGTCCTCCGAACACAAGAAACGAAATCGCTGCCACCGGCCAAGCTGGCGCGTGTGTTGCCTGGGTGCCGAGCAAACAGCCCGCGAACCAGCTCACGGGAAGGATGAACAGCGTTCGTCTTCCATACTCCGGCCCACGCAATCCAGCGAACAGTGCCAAGGCGACGACTGGAACAATATCTTCAGGACTAAGGAAAAAGTGGAGCAGACCGTCATACACGGGCCCCATTCCGGTGGAATTCAGGTGTGCCTCGGCGCGCGAAGTTCAGTGCGACGCCCACGCCCGTCGAGAACAGAATAAGACCGTAAAACCACCGGGCCTGGTTCAGTTTCTTGTTCAGGCCTTGCGCCATCCCAGCGTTTCCGCGAAGGCATAGGCCGCCGATCCAGCCAGCGTCGGGATGGCGAGAAATCCGACGCCGACAATGCCGATGGTAAACAGGGTCGCGGCAAACTTGCCCGCGAATGGCCGAAGCGCTTCAGCGGCCTGGCGAGTCGTCTCGATGTGGTTGATGCCGTGACGGTTGAGGGTAATCGCGGTCGTCAGGATGATAAAGAACATGACCACGTTCGAGAAAAAAGCACCCACGCCCACATCGATGTTCCTCAACTCCAGCTCTTTGAGAGTTGCCCCTCTCCGTTTAGCCAGCGTATTCTGACCCGCTGATTTTTCTTCTTCAACCTCTTCGCTCGTCTGCCAAAAGAACAAATACGGACTGATCGTAGTGCCGAGAATGGCCACGAGCATCGACCATTCATCTCTGGTGTGCGGCAGCGAAGGTATGAGGGTTGCGCGCGCCACTTGGCCCCAGTCGGCTCCCACCACGAACGCGGTGATCGGGTAGGCGAAGAGCACCAGCACCAACCATTTGAGCACGTTTGCAATCTGGTGATACTGGAGCCGGACCGTTGCCCACGAAATCAGGAGCGCGAAAACCACTACGCAGAAGTGCGAATTGATCCCCGACAGCATTTCGGCAGCATCGGCCATGCCGGCAAGGTCCGCCGCGATGTTAATGGTGTTGGCCACGAGCAGGGCAACAATGAAGACGCGCAGCAACCAACCTGGAAATCGCCGGCTAAAATTGCCAGCCAGCCCTTGTCCCGTCACCTTACCGATTCGGGCACACATCATCTGCACCGCCGCCATCAGGGGCCCGGCACCCAAAACCCAAAGCCCTCTCACATCTGAGGTTCCGAGCAGGCTCCCCAAGCTTCTAAGCCGCCTTCTTCTTCGCCGCTCGGAACGCCGCCCACCGTGCCCGTTGTGCCGCCGCGATCTTCCGTCGCGCTGATGCCGACATGTTGCGCTTTGCAGGAGCCGAGCCCGTTGACTTCGTCACCACTGGCTGCGATCCTTTCCGAATACTCGCCCATCGCGCTTTTTGCGCCAGCGCCATTTTGCGCCGTGAAGCTGCCGATACGATTCGTTTCGGTTGGGCTGTCCTGCTGGATGCTGGGGACGACCCGTTCAAGGACTCTATTCCAGAGATTATTTGGTCCAACTTCTCTAGCCGTAACTGTGTAGCACTACGATCCTTGCGAAGTTCCTGAAGCGCGTTCCCTAGACTCGGCATGATAACCCCCTCGGGTATTTTGATGCGGCCTAATTGTATAGCAATGGACTGGCTTGCGGCAGTGGGTGCGGGGTTTGGAGGGTTGGTGGCCTTGCCGCGTGGCGGTCAGTCATGTCGGAGTTGAGATAATCGTCGTCTAGCAGTTTGAGCAGAATCCAGCGTCTCCTGGGATCGGGATCGAACTTCAGGAGGTTTCGCCCGTCTTCTTTCACTATTTCAATTTCGAGTTTGATGCTCACGAATGGTGCGCCTGAGGTCATTCATCGTTATTCGGCGAAGTAAGGTCTGGTAAGAAGCGGCATTTCGAGGGCTTCAGTGTGCCGGCTCGTCAAAGAGGCACGGAATAATTCCGCTGTCGCAGTGTTGGCATTCGATGGGAACTTCGCGGCACAAGTTCAATCCGCAGGAGGCTCCGCAAATTGAGAATCAGTACAAGGTGAAAGGTGCCTTATAGTATTGCCACACGCTTGTCATAGCCACCTTTCAGAGCCACGACTCTAGGGCCTTGGCCATAGGCCTGCCTACAGGCTCTCTTGCGTGGTCGTTGCGGGTGTGGTTCAGCATCGCTTGCGCCGCCTGCGTCCGACGACTCCCCTTCCTGTCATCAAACTCATTGACGCGCTCAGTGTGAGGGCACACCTTGCATTTCAGGATGACGCCACCAGTTTTGCCGCGTGAGATGTTGTACATAATTCGAGATTCCTTTTCCCGAGCATCAGCCCGCTTATCTAACTACAGACGACGTGAGCGCACATCATCTTCGTTATGATGCGCGCGATTGCGAGCATGTTGTCGTTGCATTCCATCCGGATAGCCCGCAGATCGCCGAGCAGTTTCATGTATGCCGGATCGGAGAAATCATGAAACGGATTCAGTGATTTGCTGGCGGCAGCGTGCTCTTTGGCGCTCGAAGCCTCATAAGCGCCAAAAAGCCGACGACGTTCTTCATGATCTGGCGAGTGTTTTGTGAGTTGTGTCATTGAGTACTATGGTATGCCTAACAACAGATGTTAGTTACGCACTATAGTCATGACCCGAATCGTCTTACAGCAAGGTTGGCGCATATTGGCTGAAACCCAAATGGTTCAAACTGCGCCGTAGTGAGCCGGATTGAACATTCGGCGTACCAGAAAGCGTATAAGCTCGAACTGTCTTACACAAAACTTGCCGTGCTGGCCGAGCGGCCTCTTGTGCGGGGTTGATCCCGATGACCGACCATATTTGGGGGGCTAGAAGAGCTTCTTAGGGGATACTCCATGGCAAGTTTTGACCAGTTTCCCGCACTTGTTTGCAAGAATTGCTTTCGGCCCATTCCACTCCCGCCAGCCACACGTCCCGACACACTTGAAGGGCAAGGATTGTGGCCCAAGGGTGGATCGACGCGAAATTTCTTATGTCCCGCGTGTAGGCACGTGCAGGGCTATTCGGCTCCAGATGTCCAGCTAATGCTTCCTTGTACGGACCCGCGCAGAGCAGGCTTGTCCTACAACGTAGTTTACATGCGACTGCAATGCGGGGTGCAAGGCTGCTCATCAATCCTACGCATCCGTACACTAATGGCATTCGATAGATGCCCGCATGAAGAGGCTTTGGCAATGCTCGTAGGAAGCCGCGCTCAAGCGATTGCCTGTAACAACGGGCACATCCTAAGCGGCCCCATTGTCCCTTATGGTCTCGCTTTCGATGCCCGCTTTGACGAGGATTGGGAGATCGGAGAGGGGTGGAATAGGCGGACTCCTTCCCGATTGTGCGCTTAGGAGACTGTTCCTCAACCATGTCCAATTGTGACCATTATTACAGTTCTACCCGGCATAGCATCACGATTGGATAGTGCTTACAAGGTCTCGGAGGCGGAGGGGCTGCCCTCGCTTGGAAGCACACAAATCACAGAAGTTCAAATAAAGGAGCGAGTATGAATAGCGAAACTGAGAAACTTCGCAGCAAACAGCAGCAGGGCGCGCAAAAGCCAACCGGGTCAGTGGATACCTCGGATACGAGAGGTAATTCTTTGCCGACAAAGGAGAGCCAAAACAACCCCCCACAGGACATTTCCAAGAAAAACCCACCGCAGGGCACCGACTCTCAGCATCAAGCTCAACAGAAAACCGAAGACGAGAAGCGGCGTGCTTCCTGAGCAATTCTTTTGGGAACAAGCCTCGTAAGGAAGAACCGCCCCGGCTTGAATGCCGGGGCGTCCTTTCCGTTTTGCATTCCCCTCAGTCTGCCGAAGTGTCAGTACCTCTGCCGATATAGAGTGCCGTGACCATGACGCCATTCACCGTCGATGCCCGTCTTCAGCCGCCATTCAAACTTGGGATCGATATCCGGATTCATTCGCCAACGTGTGGTGTGCTGATGGGACGGACCCTGAACATCAGCGAATCCGGAATCGCAGCCATACTGAGAATCGAAGTGTTCTTGGACGAGGTGGTGAAGTTGGACTTTACGCTTCCATTGGGCCATGTCACTGTTTATGCCGTAGGTCGGCAAAGGAACGCCTTTCGCTACGGCTTCGAGTTCGTTGAATCAAACTCCGAACACGAAATCATACGCCACACCTGTCGTGATTTAGCCGTTGACGAGGCCCTGATTTGGAAAGACGGATAGTCGTTGACCCGAGTACTCGTTGACTAGGAATTCCAAGAGCCCACATTCTTCTTCGTCTCGCGGGAGTGTTGTATTTAGTGTCACAGTTAGGTAGAAGCTTGCCACTTTTGCGCCTAACCGCACCCTGGTCATGAGGGTGATCACTCTCCATCGCCATCGGGTGAGGTGATCCGGAGAAACTTTAGTTCCGAGTCATGCCGAGACGGAGCGCCTACAATTGAAGCTGTGAGACATTACACCATCAAAATTATGAGCGGCTTCGCCAAGTACAAGTGCTCACTCTGTAACCACTCCGTCACCACAATGGACTTCAACGGCGAGCACTGTCGGTGCCGCACGCAAGCGGCTAGGGCAATGAACGAGCACGCCACGGGGGCACAGGGCTGCCCCCCGCCCGTGTCATCGCATAATGCGCAAATGTGGTCTGTCCGCTAATCCCTCGTTCCACCCAGCAGTAATGAATTTGACAGGATTGGATCAGCGGGGACTCGCTCCCGGGACAGCACAGAGAAACCAGAGGAAAGACTGCACATGCATAAATTTAGAGGAACAATGTCATGAGCTATAGCGAAGCAAGAAATCACTTTGAGAAAGCCAGAATCAATACCGCCGATGCAGTAACCATCGAGATGTTGGACGGCCTCAAGCATTTGTCGCACGCCATTGAGGAAGACTACAGGACGTTGGAACAACACATTCGCGACATCCAAGAACAGCGGATGAGTACTGAACGCGTAGTTCTAAATAAGCTCAATCGCAACCCATAGCACACGCAAAGGCACTCTTGGAATATTGAGACTCTGCCTTGGTTTTTCAGGATGGGGGAGTCTTGGGTTAGTTTCCCCAAAGAGTCAATCAGTTTACCTTCGATCTGAGTCGCCCTCGTTTAAAAATCGAACGCAGTGGCAGGGGCGGAAGCTTCGCTTGAACACCTGATGTATTCTCGAAATGTGTTGGTGATCGAAGAATACAAGCAGCGTCTCAAAGATCGGGAATCTCGTGTCGCTGATCGCGAACGAGTTCATGTTCGCCTCGGATACGTTCGATTGTCGCTGGCTCTGGTCGCAGCAGTTATAGGCTGGGAATCGCTCTGGAAGCACGCTGCCTCGCCGTGGTGGATCGCTGCACTACTGCTCTTGTTCGTGTTCGTCGCAGCAATTCATTCGCGCATCTTGCGATCCCGAGAATTAGCCCAACGAGGGTTTTCGTTCTATCAGAAGGGATTAGCTCGAATCGAAGACCGTTGGGCGGGCACAGGGCAAACGGGTGAACGCTTCAACGATCCCCATCATGTGTATGCGGGCGATCTGGATTTGTTTGGCCATGGTGCTTTGTTCGAACTTCTGTCAACCGCACGGACACGCATGGGTGAGGAAACCCTTGCGGGTTGGCTGCTCTCGCCTGCGGAGGTTGACCAGATTGGCGAGCGGCATGCTGCGATTGCCGAACTGCGGGATCAACTCGATTTCCGAGAGGACCTGGCGATACTCGGCGAAGATGCCAGTGTTGGACTATTTCCAGAAGCATTAGTGCGGTGGGCTGAAGCACCCAAACAGATGAAGCCCGAGTGGATTCGATGGCTGGCAGCGATCCTCAGCGTTTCGGCGGTTGGAGGCGCGGCGGTGTGGTGGCTTCTCGGTACCGCTACGCCATTGATCACGATTGTCCTGATTGAGGGACTTCTAGCCTATCGACTCCGCAGGCCATTGGAAGAACTCCTGCATGGCTCCGAACTAGCATTCGGTGACTTGAATTTGCTTTCAGGTGTACTGGCGCGAGTTGAACAGCACACCTTTCGTGCGCCATGTCTTCAATCTCTGGAAACCGAGCTTTCGTCGCACCAAATCAAAGGTTCCTACGCAATCGCCCGTCTGAGAACCATAGTTGATTTCATCGACTCACGCGACAACATGATCGTGCGGATTTTGAATATTCCTTTCATGTACTCCGTACAGGTGGCGTTTGCAGCAGAAAACTGGAGGCAAGCTCACGGCCACGCGGTACGGTCGTGGTTGAAGATAATTGGCGAGATCGAAGCACTCTTATGCCTGAGCGCCTACAGCCACGAGCACCCAGACGATCCGTTTCCCGAGTTTGTCCAAGGCGCTGTGTGCTTCAATGCGACGGACCTCGGACATCCATTAGTCCCGGCAGCAAAATGCGTTCGTAACGATGTCCGTCTATCGGATGGGAAACGTGTGTTCTTGGTAAGCGGATCGAATATGTCCGGCAAGAGTACCCTGTTGCGAACAGTCGGCATCAATACTGTGCTCGCAATGGCAGGCGCTCCCGTTCGGGCACAGAGCCTCCGACTCACTCCGCTGCACGCGGGTGCTAGCATCCGCGTCAACGATTCTTTGCAGGAGGGAAGCTCACGCTTTTATGCGGAGATTACGCGACTCCGTGCGCTCTTTGACCTTGCGGGCGATGGTGTCCCGTCGCTGCTGTTCCTGCTGGACGAATTGTTGCAGGGCACAAACTCAAATGATCGCCGCGTTGGAGCAGAGGGCATCGTTCATGCTCTTCTGAATCGCGGGGCTGTCGGACTCGTGAGCACGCATGATCTGGCGCTGGCTGAGATTGGTGACTCGCTGAATGGTCAACTGCACAATGTCCATTTTCAGGAAGATTTTGAAAACGGAAGGATGCATTTCGACTACAAGCTGCGCGAAGGCGTGGTCACCAAGAGCAACGGGCTGGCGTTGATGCGGTCGATTGGGCTGGATGTGTGAGCCATTGTTCCTCGGGCTGTTTTGTGAGGTTGCGTCCGGCCGACACTTCTTGCGAGTCCGCCGGCATAGGTCGGCTTCTTTGCCCTGAATCGGCGATCAAACCAGTGGTCGCTGAAAGACTCCATCACGTCATCTACTCGCATGAAGTACAACACTTTGCCGTTCCCGTTGTATGGACAGGTTTGAAAAAGGTCTGAATTTGGCTAGTCCTGCCACCGTCTCCGTCGATGATATTCGCCGCCACTAAGGCCGCCGAGGTCAATCACAATGGCGACAATCAGAATCAGCAAATTAATGCCAGCTATAGGCTGTCGTGTATTCGCCATCCACGCATACACTAACGTGGTTAGGGGTAAGAACAGAAATCCGAGCAAGGGGAATATCAGACTGTGGTAGGCTCGTTCCAAATAATTCGAGAACAGGAACAACAATGCGAGCGCGATTCGAGGAAAGGCCAGAAAGACAACTAGTAGGAGGCAACCCACGAGATTCTCCTGGCGCATCCTACGCTTGTTCTGCACGCGACGTAACGAAGTTGCGGGCGGCTCATAAGTTATCGAATCCGGCGAGCTAAACAATGGCGAAGAAACAAACTTCTAGTCTCCTGCCGAAACTCACAGAGATTGAACAAGACCTACTTTCGCACATTCAAGACGGATACCAGCTTGAGACCGATTCGCTCGGCGGCAACCCAATTCTGCGGCGTTTGAAAGACAACGAAGAAATACGCGCGCTCTCGGCCAATCGCAATACCATCAAGGCGA
>Ga0210388_10004847_pt1 | contig 10514 bp, 4 predicted proteins | sample IncBWC19OmetaG_FD_155485 | JGI IMG/M metagenome (GOLD analysis project Ga0210388, IMG submission 155485) | Forest soil microbial communities from Barre Woods Harvard Forest LTER site, Petersham, Massachusetts, United States - Inc-BW-C-19-O ...
CCCATATCCACCCCGACCAGATCGCCGCCCGCCGGTCGAAGCACCGCGCCGCAATCTCATAGACGTAAAGCGCCGTCGCCGCCGAGAAGACGCTGTTCAGAGCCAGCAGCACCCATCCCGACTTCAGGCTGTAAATCCCGAAGACCTTGAACACCGCCGCAATCAGCAGCGGATACAGCGGAGGAACCCACGCCGTAGGACCCGTATGTCCGCTGAACGGATCGCTGTACCCAAAGCCCGTTACCAGTGCCCGGGCAACCCGCGCCATCTCGTAGCCGAATGTGAAGTGGTCTTCGAACGCGCTGAAGCGATACGTGCGCGCCACAGTTACATATCCAATCCGCAGCAGCAGCCCCGCCCAGAACAGAATCCACGGCGCGCGAAACGAATCATCGCTTTTCGAATTTGGCTTGAAGAAAGAAGTCAAGGTGGGATTAGCTTTCGCCTTCCCCCTTGTCCATGCTCGCGGTGACCGGATTGCGCTCCTCGATATACTCCTCGATCACCTTGTCCAGCAGCCCCTGCGCCTCCAGGATGAACTCCACCGCATCCCGTCCCGCCCCGTGTCCGCCTATATTCGGAGTAATGTAGTGTGCTGCCGTCTTCACCTGGGGACGCGCATTGGCTACAGCAATCGCCAGCCCGCATACCCGCATCACCGGCAGGTCGATGATATCGTCGCCCACATAGGCAATCTCTTCGAGCGCGAGGCCTTCCTTCGCCATGATCTCGCGCACCGCCTCCAACTTGAAGGCCTGGCCCATGTAGACATACTCCAGGCGCAGGTCGCGGGCACGCAGCGCGACAGTCTCAGACACGCGCTTGGTGATGATGCCGCACTTCATCCCGCCCAGCCGCGCCAGCGAGATCCCCGAGCCATCGTGCGCATTGAAGCCCTTGGCCTCAATCATGCTCGCCGACGAAATCGCGTACCCACCCTTCGCCTCGACAGCCTTCGCGTGATCGGCCGTGCTGTGGCTCGCCGCCGGCGCTGGAAAGATCCAGATGCCTCCGTCGGTCAGAACCCCATCAACGTCGAAAAGAATAAGTTTGATGCGGCGCGCGCGGTCTGCGGCGCTGAGTGGTGCGGAAGTCATATATCCGCATTTTACGTGTTCGCACGTGAAGACCGCGCGGGCGCGATCGGTCTAGCTGCCGTAATTCCGTGCTTCCTGCATCTGCTCCCAGGGGTAGGTCTGCAGCGGGGTGAAGGTGCGCTGAAAGAAAGCGTCATCGACGACGTAGCACTCGCCGTCTTCCCCCTTCACAATCCAGTCTCCACGCCTCACATGGCGGAAACCAAGATCGGTAGTAATGGTCTGTTCCTCTTTGCATTGCGTAGCATCGACTAACAACGGCCGGCATGTTCGAAACGAGCTCATGAATCCTCCGCCGGGATAACCCGGCGCTATTCATTCCACGCCCAGCTTCATAAAGATCGGAGAAGCAGCGCATAAAGGATTCGTCAGGGCCGAGGCTAGTCCATAAGAACTACGCCATAAACTCAACCCTCCATCCCAGGTCCTTAAGTCATTGAAGGCGAAGAAGAATCGAAAATCGGTCTAAAATACTGCAATGCAGTCTCCCGTCCTTCAATCTCCTGCCACTATTCCGGAAAGCCTTCACTGGGCGCATCCCGTCGTGCAGGAGTGGTTCGTACGTCGCTTCCAGACGCCCACCGAACCGCAGGAGCAGGGCTGGCCGCACATCCTCGCCGGCAAGCCTACGCTCATCTCCGCGCCCACCGGCTCCGGCAAAACCCTAGCCGCATTTCTCATCGCCATCGACACGCTTCTCCGCCGCGCCATCGAAGGCCGCATAGACGCTGCCACGCAGGTGGTCTACGTCTCGCCGCTCAAAGCTCTCTCGAACGACGTCCAGAAGAATCTCGAAGCGCCTCTGCGCGAGATTCAACAGCTCGCGTTGGAACGCGGATACCTCTGCCCATCCATCCGCACCGCCGTGCGCACCGGAGACTCCTTGCCCGCCGAGCGGCGAGCCATGCTAAAAACTCCGCCGCACATTCTCGTCACCACGCCCGAGTCGCTCTACATCCTGCTCACGTCCGAGAAGAGCCGCCAGAATCTGCGCCGCGTTCACACCGTCATCGTCGATGAAATTCACGCCGTAGCAGACGACAAGCGCGGCTCGCACCTCGCTCTCACCCTCGAACGCCTCGACGCGTTGGTCTGCGGAGAAAACAATCTCAACGCAGGAGATTTCATCACCGGCCACGCCGCCCCGCAGCGCATCGGCCTCTCTGCAACGCAAAATCCAATCGAGCTCGTAGCGCAGTTCCTCGCCGGCCGGCGCGCCTCCGACGTAGAGATAGTTCAGGCAGGCCAGCGCCGCGAACTCGATCTCGCCATCGAGATCCCCGCCGACGAGCTCGGCGCCGTCGCCTCCAGCGCGATCTGGGACAGCATCCACGCGCGCCTCGTCGAGCTGGCCAACGAACACCGCTCCACGCTCGTCTTTGTAAACACGCGCAGGATGACCGAGCGTCTGGCCTTCGCGCTCAGCGAACGCATCGGCGCGGAAAACGTCGCAGCACACCACGGCAGCCTCTCCCGAAAACTGCGCCTCGAAGCCGAGCGCCGCTTGAAAGACGGTGAGATCCGCATCCTCGTCGCAACCGCGTCGCTCGAACTCGGCATCGACATAGGCTCCGTCGATCTCGTCTGCCAGATCAGCTCGCCGCGCGCCATCGCCGTGGCCATGCAGCGCGTCGGCCGCGCAGGCCACTGGCGCGGAGCCATCCCCAAAGGCCGTCTCTTCGTCACCACCCGCGACGATCTCATGGAATCCGCCGCGCTCATTCGCGGCATGCGCAGCGGAACGCTCGACCGCCTCGAAATCCCATCTAAACCCATCGACGTGCTCATGCAGCAGATCGTCGCCGCCTGCGCCGCCGAGCCATGGGACGAGCGCCAGCTCTTCGAGCTCTTCCGGCGCGCCCATCCCTATCAGGGCCTCACCTGGGAGGAGTTCGAAGAAGCGCTCTGTCTCCTCGCCGAAGGCATCGAATCAAGCCGCGGTCGCTACGGCGCCTACATCCTCCGCGACCGCGTGCACGGCCATATCCAGGCGCGCCGCGGAGCAAGGCTCGTAGCTGTCACCAACGGCGGAACCATCCCCGACACGCCGCTTTTCCCCGTCATCATGCAGCCCGAGGGAATTCAGATCGCCACGCTCGATGAACACTTCGCCGTCGACTCCTCACCCGGCGACGTCATCTTGCTCGGCAACACCAGCTGGCGCATCCAGACGGTTGAATCCAGCGGCCGCGTTCTTGTAGAAGACGCACACGGGCAGCCGCCAAATCTTCCTTTCTGGACCGGCGAAGCTCCGCAGCGAACCATGGAGCTCTCCACCTTCGTCTCCGATCTGCGCCTCGAAATCGACCGCCGCAGCAAAGACGTCATGCCGGGATACATCAGCCAGACCGATCCATCCATAGCGGAAACGGTGACATGGTTGAGGCACGAGTGCGCCGTCAACGACTCCGCCGCTGAGCAGATGATCGGCTACATCGTCGCCGGCCGCGCCATTCTCGGCACCGTCCCATCTGTAACTACGATAGTTGCAGAACGCTTCTTCGACGAAGGCGGAGGCATGCAGCTCATCCTGCACGCACCCTTCGGCGGACGCATCAACAAAGCCTGGGGACTCGCCCTGCGCAAGCGCTTCTGCCGTGGATTCAACTTCGAGCTGCAGGCCGCTGCCACCGACAACGGACTGAACATCTCGCTCGCCGAACAGCACAGCTTTCCGCTCAGCGACGTCTTCCATTTCCTCACCACGCACACGGTGACTGAATTACTCGAACAGGCCTCGCTCACCTCGCCCATCTTCAAAGCCCGCTGGCGCTGGGACGCCAGCCGCAGTCTGCAACTGTTACGGTTCCAAAAGGGCAAGAAGGTCGCGCCGCAGATCCAGCGCACCCGCTCCGACGATCTGCTCGCCAGCGTCTTCCCCCAGGTCGCCGCCTGCCAGGAAAACGTCGAAGGCGACATCCAGATTCCCAACCATCCGCTCGTCCGCGAGGTGATGCGCGACGTTCTGCAGGAGGCGATGGACCTCGATGGACTGACGAAGATTTTGGCAGCCATGGACTCGGGCGCAATCCGATGCGTGGCCGTCGACACCACCACACCGTCGGTCTTCGCCCACGAACTGCTGAACGCGAACCCCTACGCCTTCCTCGACGACGCGGGCCTAGAGGAGCGCCGCGCCCGCGCCGTGGCCATGCGCGGCATGCTCCCCGAAAAGGCCCTCGGCGAGGCCGGCCGTCTGTCTCCGCAGGCCATCGCCGAAGTCCGCGAGCAGATATGGCCCGACCCGCGCGACGAACACGAGCTGCACGATCTCTTATGCTCGCTCGTCCTCCTGCCCGTCGCCATCGCGGAAGACCCGCGCACCAGTCACTGGGCTGAGCTCTTCGGCCGCCTCGAGCAAAACGGCCGCGCAGCGATAGCCGCAGCCAACGGGCACAAATATTTCGCAGCAACCGAGTGCGCCGAAGAGATTCGCATCCTCTGGCCAAGAGCCACTTTCGTTCCGCCACCGGTAAAGATATCAACGACAGTTACGAATGCTGAAGATGTTCTCCGCAAGGCCATCCAAGGGTGGATGCTCCTGCTCGGACCCGTAACCTCGCGCAGTCTGGGCGAGCAGCTAGGCATCCCGTCTAGCGAAATCTGGAAGCAGATGCTGCGCCTCGAAATGTCCGGCGCCATCCTGCGCGGCACCTTCGAGACCGGGCCGACCGCCGAATCAATTCCCGACGAAGACGTCGAATGGTGCGAGCGCCGTCTGCTCCAGCGCATCCACAGGCGCACCCTGCACGCGCTCCGCAAACAGGTCGAGCCCGTAACGCCCGCGGCCTACATGCGCTTCGTTCTCGACTGGCAGCACCTCGGCGAACACCGCCAGCTCACCGGCGAACAGGGATTGCTCGAAGCCATCCGCGGTCTCGAAGGTTTCGAAGCGCCCGCCGTCGAGTGGGAGCGCTCCATCTTCCCGCAGCGCGTCGCGAACTACGATCCCCGCTGGCTCGATGCGCTCACCCTCACCGGCGTTGTCGGCTGGGGACGCATCTCGCCACACCCCGCCTTTGCCTCCATCGAGAACGGAGGACCCAAGCGAATCATCCCCACCGGCATGGCGCCCATCACATTCTTCCTGCGTGAAGAGGCGCTCTGGATGGATTTGTGCCTGTCACAGCGACAAATTCCGGAGACCAACCTCACCGCCTGTCTCAGCGATCTCGCCAATCGCCTCCGCTCGTTTCTCGGCGACCGGGGAGCCATGTTCCCCGCAGAGCTGGCAAGAATCATCGGAGCCTCAGGAGAAGATACCAGCCGCGCGCTGTGGGAGCTGGTAGCGGCAGGCCTCGTAACGGCGGACGGATTTGACAGCCTGCGCATGCTCGTGGACCCGCGCCGCAAGCAGGCCTTCGCATCACCCGCCCGCATCAAGCCCGCAGCGCAGCCACGCAACGCAGCCGGACGATGGAGCATGCTCTGCGTCCCCACTCAGCAACAGGAGAGCGCAGGCGAAGCCGCCGCAAGACACGAGGCTCAGGTGGAATCCGCCTGCATTGTTCTGCTCCACCGCTACGGAGTCGTCTTCCGCGACCTGATGGCGCGCGAGACCTCCATGCCGCGTTGGCGCGATCTGCTCACCATGTACCGCCGCCTCGAAGCGCGCGGCACCGTGCGTGGCGGCCGCTTCGTCTCCGGCTTCGGAGGCGAACAGTTCGCGTTGCCCGAAGCGCTCGAATCCCTGCGCGACCAGCGCCACAGAAATCTGTCGGCGCCCACGCCGCTAACATACGCAGCAGCCGATCCCATGAATCTCATCGGCGTTGTCATCCCCGGCGAGCGCCCGCCCTGCATCCCCGGCAAGACCGTAACCTACCCCTTCACAGAGCCGGTACAACCCGAGCCCGCAGAGGCGACCACGCCTATCCCGTTGACCCTCTTCGCAACTCAGCCCTCAGAAGCGCAAGGCGAAGCGCGTGCCTGAAGAACCACAAAGTCTCGCCGAAGGCGAAGACTACTACATGGACGGCCCTTACCTCGTCTTCACCGAGGCCTACCATCTCAAGCGCGGATACTGCTGCAACTCCGGCTGTAGGCACTGCCCCTGGCGTCAACCCGCCAGCGAAGACGCGTATGAGAGCGACTGACTCCAGACGCGATCACCGTCCAGGAGAAGGCTCGGTGCCCGAAGACGAGGGAGAAGCGGGAGCAGAAGGAGATCCCGGAGAAGCAGGTGCAGGAGCAGCAGGCGCAGCAACCGCCTCGCGAATCAACACAGCGGTTCGAGGAAAGCTGAAGCTTCCCCCCGCGTCATCGATCACATTCACCTGACACGTATAAAGACCAGGCTTCAATCCATTGAGCGGCACATCGAACTGAAACGCAACCGCATCGCGGCCTGGAATATTGAGAGCATTGGCCTCGACCAGCGGCGTCTCAAAGCTCTTCGTCCCGCCGTTCAAAAACTCGATGCTGGTAAGCACGCGCACAGGAGCATTCGAACTCTTCGCCTGTTTCGCATCCTTTCCCGCATCCGTGTGCGAAGGCGCATAGACCTCGTAAAGGAAGTAAAGATGTTGATCCTGCCGGAAGACATGCGGCAGATTCGGAACCATCTGCTGTCCATCGTAGTCCAGCGGATTGTCCGTCTTCTTCGGCGAAGGGATGCGCTGGCTCGCCAGCACCACAGAGCTCATCTTGAGCGGATTTTTCCGCTGATCTGGAACAGCAATATCAGTTTCGAACGAGCCCATGCGCCCGGTCTCATTCTCGCGAACTACAAATTTCAGATGATATTTTCCAATGGGCAGATTGAACCCGGTCGAATACTGAACATTCTTCTGCCGCACCTGCTGTGCCTGGTCGATCGACAGCTTCACCGTCTGCCGCGCCTGTCCAATCGAATGCCCCGCCGGATCCTTCACCTCGCCGATAATGTCCAGCGTGGCTTTGTCGCGATCCCCGCCCTTCACAAATGGAATCTGCGATCCCGGCACCACAATCGACACCGGCACGAAGTAATGCGTCTCGTCGGTGCGGAAATACAACGCCTCCAGATACACCGCCACATCCGTAGCCGGCAGATCACTGGCCAGCTGATCTTCGAGCTGACGCTCCCGGTCCTCGCGATTCGAATGCTGGTAATCCGCCGGAGCGTAATAGCCCGGCCGGTACTCCATCTTCACATCCGCGCGGTTGATCTTGATCGTCAGCCGCCGATACCGTCCATCCTTGCGCGTGTCGTTCGAGCGAAAACCAATCACGTAATAAGCCGAAGTATCGCGTTGCACGCGCTCAAACGCCGGCGAAAAATCATTCGAATCGAAGAACGACTTGCCGCCCGTATCCGACGAGAGCGTCGCCATCACTTCCTGCGTGTTGAAATTCGAATCCATATTGTTCTGCAGCGCCGCGCCGTTGTAGCTGTTCGCACCGCGCAGGCTTCCCGTCGAAGCATCGCCCAGCGGCGAAATCGCCTGCAGTCCGCGCGTATCCACACTGTAGATCGATAGATTCGCACGCACTGCCGAGTTGATCGCCGACCGCAAGGAAGCCTGGTTCTCAATGCCGTCGCGCTGGATCCCGCCGGAAAAGTACAGCATCGATTTCTTCTCGGTGATGTATGCCAGCGATTTCGATATCGACGAGATGGCAAACAGCTCGCGATCCGTATTCAGGTCGTTGTACTCGCTCTCGTCCGCCGTGAACGAGCTTGCATCTTCCACCTGGTTCGTCGTGCTCGTGGCACCCGATTGAAAACCCTGCCCCGCATCTGCAGAGTAGCTGTTCACCGCATTCAGCAGCAGCTGTTTGTTCTGCGTGAAATCCTGGTCCAGCGACAGCGTATTGTCCAGCGACACCACGGACACAATATCCGCCGGCTGCATCTTTTTATTGATGTAATCGCGCGCCGCGTCGACGGAGCGCTCAATATCTTCCGGCTGCATCGACGTCAGGTCGAAGAACATAACGATCAGCCGGTGATTGCGCAGCTCCTCCGGTTTTGCAGCGCCATTCTTCGCATTGAAAATACTCGGTCCGGCCTTGCCGCTCTGCCCGCTGATCGTCGCCTCATTCAGCGGAGCAGCCTGGTCGACGCTCTCGAAATCGAAGCTCGAAATTTGCTGCGGCTTTCCATTCTCCAGAACAGTGAAGTCCTTCTGCGTAAGCCCGCGCACCACCTCGCCGGTCTTCTTGTCGCGCACCACCAAATTGGTCAGCACCAGGTCGCTGTTCACCTTAAGCGTGAACGAAGACCGGTCCGGCGTCTGATTGGTCTGCGTTTGGTTTGTTGTTTGATTCGGAGACTGTTGCGCCTGCGCGGCCAGCAGAGATGAGCAGCCGCCCACCACAGCAGCGAGAGCAAAACAACGGAGACGGTCAGGCATCTTCATGGCAGGCCTCTAGAACCGGTACCGCGAGAGGAAAGTGAACTGACGCATGGCCGAGGCGGAAATCACCTCGCCATACGTGCCGGAGCCAAGCGTAGTGTCGACGCCCGCATACTGCACTGTGTTGAAGACGTTGTTCACTGTCGCCCGCACCTCCAGCGTCTTCATCTCGCCAAAGCGATGCGTCTTCGAGAAAGACATATCCGTAGAGATCGTCCCCGGTCCCGGAATCGAGAAGCGCGAAGCCGATCCATACACAGCCGTAGGAGTCGCGAACGCACTCTTGTTGAACCAGTTGTCCAGCGTGCCCCCGCCTGATGTGAGCGAAACACCCGGCAAACGATCCGGCCTTAGCGATCCCGTGCTGCCGCGTGCCACATCGGCAACCGCGGCCTCATAGTGCGGAGTCAGCGGATTGCCCGTCGCAAAGTCGAAAGTCCCTGAAACCGAAAGCCCGTTCAGCGCATGCGACAGAAAGTTGCCGCTCGTCAGAAAATGAGCATCCGGCCCGAAGGGCAATTCATAAACGAAGTCGCCCTTCACCTGGTGCCGCACATCGAAGCTCGAATTCGACTCCTCCGCCAGCAGGTTCTGCCAGTTCTGCGCAATGCCCGCGGAGGTCCCTCCATTGCCGCCGATCGAAGAAGCATTGTCGATCGAGTGCGAATAGGTGTAAGTCGCGCCCAGCGCAATGCCTTGCTGCATCCGCTTGCGCAGCCGCACCGCCAGCGCATTGAAATTCGAGAAGGCCACCGAGTCCTCGTAATCGTAGAGCACGCCGCTTAACGACTCTGTCGCCGTCCTGCCCGGAGCGTCCACAATATCCAGCCGCGTTCCCTTCGATCCGTTGTAGCCCACGTTGAGCACAATGTTCATCGGCAGCGTGCGCTGAATGTCGATATTCCAAACCTGCACATAGGGCAGCCGATAGTTTTTGTTCACCGAATAGTTGCCCTCTTCCTGTCCTTTTTCGGTAAAGCCCTGGGCCAGCGTGTAGATCGGCGTGCCGGTCAGAGGATTGCTGTTCGTCTGCACATCCGCGAACGGCGGCTGGAAAGCAAAGTTCTGCACGAACTTCACATACTGTCCGTTTGCATAGTTGATTCCATAACCGGTGCGGATGACCGTATCCTTGATCGGCCTCCACGCCAGCCCGATGCGTGGCGAGAAGTTTGTCCTCTCCGGATACACCAGCGTCCGCGGAAACTTTCCAGAGAACGGCCCAATACTGTTCGGAGTCACCGTTGCCACTGACGCGAAGTTGTTGCCCGTATCGAGTGTCGCTAGGTGATCGTACTTTTCCGAGTACGGAGAAAAATATTCGTAGCGAAGCCCTGCGTTCAAAGAAAAATTTGAGAGCACGCGCCAGTCATCCTGAACATACGCATCGATCGCATTCTCGCGCAGGTACGACTTCTGAATCGGAGCCTGCAGACTCGTCTGCTGCGGCAGCCCCAGCAGCATATCCGCCAGTGACGATCCCGTATTCACCGTCCCCGACGGCGCATTCGGATCGGTCCCCGGCGCCTCGGTATACAGGCCGGTAAAAATGTAGGTGCCCGTCGAATTCGTCTGCCCCAGCAAATCGAGATGCACGCGCCGAATGTCCCCGCCGAAGCGCACATTGTGTTTCTTGTGAATCCACGAGGTCGTATTCGTCAGCGAAATCGTCTGGTTGGTCTGGAAAGTGGGCTGCTGCTCGCTCAGGCTCGTGAACTGGTTCAGCGTCACATCCGGCAATCCATAAAGCAGGGGATTGGTTGGCAATCCACCCAGCCCGATCTGTCCCGCCGCATCCGTCGTATTCGTAAAGTAGTTGCTCGCCTGCGAATTCGTTCGGTTCCAGCTGCCATTGAGAATATCTGTCAGATGGCCCTTGCTGACCGTGTATCCCGTCTGCAGCGAATACTGGTGCGTCTGCGATTTTCCGCCCAGCCCCGGAAAAATATTCAGGCTGTCGGCCGCCGAGTGGCTGTAGTTGAAGTTCGCATTCAAGCTCTGGCTCAGCTTCGTGCTGCCCTGGCCCAGCCGCTGCCGGATAAAGTTCGTCAGAGCCGACTTGTTTCCGCCGCTGCCG
>Ga0210388_10004849_pt1 | contig 10507 bp, 7 predicted proteins | sample IncBWC19OmetaG_FD_155485 | JGI IMG/M metagenome (GOLD analysis project Ga0210388, IMG submission 155485) | Forest soil microbial communities from Barre Woods Harvard Forest LTER site, Petersham, Massachusetts, United States - Inc-BW-C-19-O ...
TCCCGCGGCATGCCAAAGACGATGCAACTCGATTCGTCTTGCGCAATCGTTGTGGCGCCAGCCTCCTTCATTTCGCAGAGGCCCTGCGCTCCGTCGTCGCCCATGCCAGTCATAATCACACCCACCGCCTTCGAGCCTACGGAAATCGCCACCGAGCGAAAGAGCACATCCACACTGGGACGATGACGCGAGACCAGCGGCCCATCCGTGATCTGCACCACAAGCTCTTCGCCACTTCGATTGACCAGCATGTGCCGGTTGCCTGGAGCAATCAGCGCCCAACCGATTCGCAGCCGGTCGCCATCCTGCGCCTCCCGCACTTCGATCCCGCATTCGTCGTTCAAGCGATCAGCGAAGGCGCGGGTAAAGACTTCGGGCATGTGCTGCACGATTACAACTGGCGGACAGTCCTCGGGCAGAGCGGCCAGAAAAACACGCAGAGCTTCCGTTCCGCCGGTGGAAGCGCCCACCGCAATTACGGTCGTCGGCGCCGCTTCCGAGCAATAACTTCTTCGCGGCAGGACGGCATCCGCTGTGATTCGAGTGAAAGGTGCCGCACTCGGGCCTGGCCGGCGCTTAATCTGCGCTTGCGCTGCGCTCCACACCGCGTCGAGTAGGGTGACTGCCGATTCGTGGAGAAAATCGCGCACGCCCACCTTTGGCTTGGTGATCACTTCTATGGCGCCCTCTTCGAGCGCGCGCAATGCGAGTTCAGTGCCACGCGCGGCCAGGCCGGAGCAGACCACAACTGGCGTTGGCATTTCCGCCATGATTTTTCGAATGAAAGTCAGGCCGTCCATACGCGGCATCTCCAGGTCGGTAATCACTACGTCGGGAGATTCCTTTTGCATCTTTCCCCAGGCGATCAGTGGGTCCGCCGCCGCCCGGACAATGATCCTGCGGTCGGTGCCCAGGATGGCCTGCATCACCTGGCGAACCATCGCGGAGTCGTCCACGACGAGAACCCGCAGGTCGTTTCCATTCATGTGCGACAAACTCTTTGGACCTCCTGATCGGGGTAAAACGCGCTTTCAATCCCCGCCTTACAAATTGCTTTCGTTCCCCGTCTTTGTGTAGATGGTTGGCTCCAGGCTGCGCAACTGCGAGGACACGCTGTTCAAATTCTCGGCGTGGCCGACGAACAACACACCGTGGGGCGCGAGATGACGGACGAGTCTTTCGACCACTCTGCGTTTTGAATCCAGGTCAAAATAAATCAGAACATTGCGGCAGAAAATCGCGTCGAACGGGCCTTCGCCGAGATCGCACTCCTGGTTCAGGTTCACCCTCCGGAACTCGACCATCTGCTGGATTTCGATTTTCACCTTCATTTCGCCCTGCCGGTCGGCTACTCCCCGCAGCATAAAGCCATAGAGCAAATCCTTGGGCAACTCGGTCGACTTCGCGATTGGATAAATTCCCGCTCGCGCCTTCGCCAGCACGCGGTTTGAAATATCGGTAGCCAGAATTCGCACGTCCCAGCCTTCCGCCGTGGGAAGGTGCGTCGCCAGCAACATAGCCAGCGTGTAAGGTTCTTCTCCTGAAGCGCATCCGGCGCTCCAGATCCGCACTCGTTTGGACCGCAACCGCCGCTCGGCATCCTCCCGCCAGCGCGGAAACACTTCCTGCGTTATGAATTCGAACTGCCGGGGCTCGCGGAAAAAGCGGGTCTCATTGGTGGTAATCGCGTCGATCATGCGGGCGAGTTCCTCGTGCTGGTCAGTCCCGGCAACGCGTTCATAGTAAGTTTCCAGAGAACTGATCCCCAGCTCCCGCAATCGACGGAACAACCGTCCGCAAAGCAAGGCAGTTTTTGCGCTTCCCAGCCAAATGCCGGTTTCGGAGTAGATTAGCTTTTGGAAGTTTTGAAAAAGTGCAGGACTTACCGAGAGTTGCGGAGGCAACTCGGACATCGCGTCCACCGGGCTGGACGCAGCTAACTTCTTTCCCGCACCTGCGCCGGCGGACACGGCTACGCTCCCGCTTCGAAGTGCGAGTCCTTCGCCGGTGTATTTGTCGTCGCATCGTCGGAGGACTCTTCGTTGGCGACGGACTCTGTAACTGCAAGCAGTTCGTCCGCCGAAAGCACTTTGTCAATGTTAAGAATCAGACAGAACTTCTTGCCCAGAGCTCCCATGCCCAGAAGGTATTCGGTCTTGACGCGGGTGCCGAAAGGCGGCGGCATTTCGATTTCTTTAGTGGAAAGTTCGATCACCTGACTCACCGAGTCCGCCAACACACCCATGGTCAAGTTCTCACCGTGGAACATGACTTCCGTGATGATGATGCAGGAAAACTTGGAAATGCTGCTGGCGGGCAATCCGAACTTCACGGCCAGATCGACGACAGGCACCACCTTACCGCGCAGGTTAGTGACTCCGCGGATCCACGCTGGAGTGTTCGGCACGGTCGTGACTGTGTCGTACTCCACGATCTCGCAAACTTTCACAATACTGATCGCGTATTCCTCGCCTGCCGTTAAGAAAGTAAGGTACTGCACCGCGCTGGCCGGGAATTGATTCTCTCCCTGTTGTGGCGCTCCCATCGTTTCGCTCCTAGTATTTCTGCTGTTAGCCATCGTCGAAATGCTCCGCGGATTTCACTGGGGGCCAAGCCGTTCTCACGTTCGCGCACTAGAACGGAGCGAAGTTCGTTTCCTCCGCTGTCTTGCCGCTCGACGGCTGACTCTGGCTCCGTTGCGCGGCCACGCTTCGAAACGCCGGGTGTATCGGCATCATCACGCGCTCCTGACCGTTGTCGTTGCCACGAGTGGCTCGCTCTCCCGCGACCCGGAAGAAAGTCATCAACTGCTGCAGCTGTTCGGACTGCGCTGCTAGTTCTTCCGCGGTACTCGAAAGCTCCTCGGCCGACGATGCGTTTCGCTGCGTGACGGTGTCTACTTGCGCCATGGCCTGGTTGATCTGCGTCACTCCGCTGGATTGTTCAGTCGAGGCGGCAGCCACATCCTGCACCAGTTCCGCAGTTTTCTTTATCGACGGAACCAGATCAGACAGCAGCTGACCGGAACGTTCGGCCACGCTGACGCTCTTGCCGGCTAGGCCGCCAATCTCTTGCGCAGCCAGTTGACTCCGCTCGGCTAGCTTTCGAACCTCGACCGCGACCACGGCAAAGCCCCGGCCTTGGTCGCCTGCGCGCGCGGCTTCGATCGCGGCGTTCAGCGCCAGCAGATTGGTTTGGTAGGCAATGTCCTCGATCACCGAAGTCTTGGCCGCAATCTGCTTCATGGCCTCGACCGTTTCTTTCACCGCATTGCCACTCTCTTCCGCCGAGAGTGCCCCCTTGGCCGCTGCCTGCTCGACTTGCCGGCTGTTGTCGGCATTGCCGGTGATCGATGCATTCATTTCTTCCAGGCTCGAACTCATTTCCTCCACCGAGGCCGCTTGCTCGCTGGTCCCCTGAGAAAGATTCTGGGCGGAAGCCGATACTTGCTGCGCCGCCGAAGCAACCGCGGCCGAACCTTCGCGAACGTCCCGGATGATGCCTGACAATCGACTGCTCATTTCCTGCATGGCGCGTTGCAATTGACCAGTCTCGGAAAGATTGGTGGCGAATATTTCTTTGGTCAAATCTCCGGCGGCAATCCGCTCCGCGTGCTTGACCGCCTGCTGAATCGGAATCGTAATACTCTTCGTTACGCTGATGGCCGTGAAAGTGGCCAGCACCAGAATGACGATCAGCAGCACGAATGCAACCCTGCGTCCTACGGCGTAAGCTTCCTGGCTTTCCTTCATGCTTTGCTCCATGGAGGCAGTCTGCAGGTCAATGAACTTCTGCCAGCTGGCGCGATACTTGTCGAGCGCAGGGATGACGTCTTCGCTCAACGCGGCCAGTGCTTGGTCCCGCTTCTTATCCAGCAACAACTTCTTGGCTTTTTGCCGGCCTATCTTGTAAGCGTCGCGATCCTGGTTGACGATTTCAAACAGGTCCCGTTCCTGGGAGGAGCTGAGGCTCTTTTCGATTTCCGCCACCTGCCCGCTGATCTCCTGGCTGATCGCGTCGTTCTGCTGGTTCAGCTTCTTTTCCTGGTCGGAATCCGTGGTCTCGAACAATTGAAAAGTGATCCGCGCATTGGTGATTGAGTTCTCAATGGTCTGGCGTGTCAGCTCCACGGTGTCGTAGCGCTTCTGCATGGTCGCCGACATATTGGAATTCAAGCGGCCGAGCCAGCTCAGTCCAAATCCGCACACCGCAATCACGCACAACAGGATGGCGCCGAACACCACACCCAGACGCGTGCCTATTTTCCGATCTTGCCAAGTCTTCATTGTTCTTCCGCCCTCATTGAAAGATTTCCTGTACAAGCGAATAGAATGATTCGCCTGAGCAACTTAAGATTGCGACTGTGAATTCGACTGCATAACTCCACGCATAAGACTAGGAACGTCGATGATTAACCCGACCCGACCGTCCCCCAGAACCGTCGACCCGGCGATTCCTGAAACTCCACGAAACGCCCTGCCCAGCGGTTTCACCACGGCCTGCATGCTGCCCAGCAATTCGTCTACTGCGATTCCGGCGTGAAACTCGTTGATCTTTACGACGACAATGTTCTCTCGCTTCGGAGCCGCGCCCGACACACTGAACACACGCCGCAAGCGGACGTAAGGAATCGCGGCTCCGCGCAGACTGAGGATCCCGCTAGCTTGCGGATTGCGCTGTTCCGCAGGCAATTCAGTGCACTCGGTCACATGCTCCAGAGGAACCACGAACGTCTCCTCACCAACCTTCACCGAAAAGCCGTCAATAATGGCGAGGGTCAACGGCAAGCGGATGCTGATTGTGCTCCCCTTTCCCGCCGTGCTCGCAATCTCCACTGTCCCACGCAACATGTCGATGTTGCGGCGAACCACGTCGAGCCCGACACCGCGGCCGGAAAGATCGGTGACCGATTCGGTCGTAGAAAATCCCGCCTGAAAAACCAAACCGTAAATCTCCTGATCGCGAATCTCGTCCTGCCCAGTGAACATCCCAAGGCGCTTGGCTTTGTCGAGAATCCGCGCGCGGTCAAAGCCCGCTCCATCGTCCTGCAGGGTCACAACAATGTTTCCGCCGCTATGAGCTGCCGTCAGCCGGACTACTCCACAAGCGTTCTTGCCCTGCTTTTCGCGTACGGCTGGATTCTCCAGCCCGTGATCCACCGCATTCCGCAACAAGTGCAGCAATGGATCTTTCAATTGTTCGAGAACCGTCGTGTCCACTTCAACGTCGCCTCCAATCACCTCGAGGCGAGCCATTTTTCCGTGGCTCTTCGCCAGGTCCCGCACCGCGCGTACAAACTGCCGAAACAGCGGGCCCACCGGGACCATGCGGATGCTCATCACCTCACTCTGCAGGTCCATGTACAAGCGCTCGGCTTCGCGATGCATTTCGAGGAGGGCGCGCCCCTGCGCGGTGCCAAGTTTCTCGATCATCTGGCGCAGCCGGCCCTCGGCAATCACAATTTCTCCGGTCAGATTCAACATGTGGTCCAGTTTGTCGACATCTGCCCGCAGCGTGCGGGGGCCCGTACTCGGCAGCGCATCCTGCTTCGCGGACGCGCTGGATTCTCCCGCGGCACCCTTGGGCCTCATGACTTTTGTTGACCGCGCTTCTACTTCTCGCGCGATTTCTTTTTTGAGGGCCTGTTGGGATCGAGTCAGTTCCTTGGAGCCAGTCGGGGTGGTCGAAACCGAAACCATGGCCCGCAGTTCATCCACAGCCTTCAGCACCAATGAAATCAAATCCGCGCTTGGCTGTAACCGTTGCTCGCGAAACACATCCAATAAGTCCTCGACGACGTGCGCGAACCCAGCCAGCTCCCCGAGTTGCAACGACGCTGCATTTCCCTTGAGGCTATGGGCCACGCGAAAAATGGTGTTCAGCAATTCCGGGTCGGACGGACTCGATTCCATCTGCACCAACGCCTGCTCCATTCCGTCCAGTCCTTCTTCCGACTCGACGAGGAACGACGCCAGAACTGCCTCGCGATCAAAGTCCGCTAAGTCCACCGTTCCTCCTCTCATCGGTCGGTGCATCCCATCAGAGACCGGCTTCTCACTTTTCGCGTGCCACTACACTTGGTCGAAATTCTTGATCGTGGTCACGCCATCCGCAATCTGAAAAATCAGACGGCGGCCGCGCTTCCCCGAAACATCCTTTTCCACGACAAGAATCCCCGCTGAGCGCAGAAACTCTTCGGCGAGTAAAACATTTCTTGTGCCCAGCGAGGTTGATGGGTTGGCGCCGAAGGCGCAGGATCCGCCAAAAATCTTGGCCTGCAAATTTCGAATTTCGCATCCCAAGGCAAGAATCTGCTTCAGCAGTTCCGGATTCGCGGAATTGCCGTACCGCAGACGATTCTCCCCTTCGCTCACTCCGTCCGGCAGGAGATAGTGGTTCATGCCTCCGGCTTTCTTGTTCCGGTCCCAGAGACAAACCGCCGCGCATGATCCGAGGATGGTGGAAATGACGATCGGCTCGCGGGTCGCGAACACCTGCCCCGGATAGAGAAAATGCCGCGGCTCCTTGGATTTTGCCGCGGACTCAAATCCGTTCATGAACTCCGCGGGCAATACCGCTGGATTGAACTTGGGGGAGTTCTCGCTCATGCGTTCATTCCTGGTTCCCCCGTCGCCGGCTTCAAATCAGCAGCCCGTCCGGACACGTTCGGTTCAGACACGCTCTCTGCAAACATGCTCGCTCCAAACAAGGGTGCGGCGGCCTCATCCGAAAGAAGCTGGAACAGCTCCAGATCGTGGCCGTCGAACGCGAGTTTCTGGGGAAGCAGTCTCAGGATTGCGAGTATGGCGACTGTTTGATTCGCGAAGCGGATCGGAATGAACGCCTGCGACTTCGGCAATGCCCCGGAATGTTCGCGAGCCGAGACCTCAACATGGTGTTCACCACGCATCACGCGCTGCGAGCCTGCATCTCCCAGGGCCGCGGCCAGGTCATAGCCTCTGAGGTCAATTCCGAAGGACCAAAAGACTTGAAAGTTTGAGGTGTTGCGATCCACTCGAAACAGGCCCAGTTCTTCAGAACCGAGAAACGTCGCGACGATCTCGCGCAGGCCGTCAAGGGCATCCTCCTGCCCGTTGCTCTCCACCAGCCTTTTGCGGGCCGCGCCCAGCCGCAGTTCGCTTGTCGAGCTGGCGGAAAGGCCAGATGCCTTATTTTTTTCTCGATTCATGAATCTCTTGTGCCTTCGCTTCACACAACGCGCAAAACTGTGTACGTTGGGTCGTCTACTCGCCCAGGTAGCTCTGCAACAAGGCGATCAGTTCGGCACTATCAATTGGCTTGGTGATGTAGTCATTACATCCACTTTGAAAGCCAGCTTCCATGTATGATTCTTCGCCGCGCGTGGTGACCAGCACGATCGGAATCTCGCGCGTGCTGGGCTGCTGCCGCATCATCTTGCAGGCCTCGAAGCCGTTCATATTGGGCATCACCACATCCATCAACACCAGGTCAGGACGCTCTTGTTGCGCTTTCGCAACCGCTTCCCGCCCGTCGCTGGCGGTTATGCATTGGTACGGCGTGCGACGTTCCAGAATTTCGCGCTCCATCATCAAGGCGGTCTTGGAATCGTCCACCACAAGGATCTTCTTTGACATGGTTCTCCTGGTCGATCCAATAGTTGTTAGGAAAGCGCGGGGCGGAAAGCCGCGATCTCGCAGTGGTGCCCTAAGCTAAATCTGGCTGCTGCTCCATTCGCGGCATCGAATGTAATTCGGTATGGTCCGCACTTGTCGAGACGAACGCTTTTCTGGCCGAGCCATCGGCCTTGAGCCAAGTCCTGGAAGAATTCTCGTTGGATGCTTGGGTCGCAGTGAGCGCCGTCGTCCAACAACTATTAACAATTCTTAACACAGCCGACTTGGCGCTCTGTAATTACGTCGGTAATTGGTGGGGAGAGGATAATGCCCGCAAGGGATGAGACCTTTGCTACACTGGCGCGCCGGCTAACACCTCGGTTCGCCTCCAGGAGACTGTCCAAATATCGGCCTATTCGGATCTCAAGGCTTGCACGGGATCGAGGCGTGACGCCCGCCAGGCAGGAACGATACATGCGACCGCTGCCACCGCGAGCAGCATTCCGGCAACTGCGGCATAAACTGACGGATCGATCGGCTTGATCTCATAGAGTAAGTCGCGCATTAGCTGGCCGGCTTCCAGGCTGGCTGCAAGTCCTGCGACAAGGCCGAATATCGCGGGCCGCATTCCATCCAGCAACATCTTCCCCATGACTTGTTCGCGCTGTGCGCCCAGCGCGACGCGGATGCCGATTTCGGTAGTCCGCTGCGCTGCGATGTACGACATCACGCCGAAAAGGCCCACGGCGGCAAGAACCAGCGACAGGACGGCAAAACCCACGAGCAGCGCGGCGTTGAAGCTCTGATCTACGGTCGATTTGCCAAGCAACTGGTTCATGGTGAGCACATCGGAGACGGGCAGATCGTGGTCCATCTCCGAGACAATGCGCTGTACCGGAAGAGCGAACTGCTCCAGATTATGGCCGGGGTTGTGGCCGGAGCGGATCACAAGCGTGCCGACGTTCTCGACGCCGGCATCCAGCGGATAATATTGCACCGGCCGCGGCGCTTCGCCGATGGCGTAGCGGGCGTCGCCCACAATCCCCACAACGGCGAAATCTTTCCCGCGAACGTGAATGTGCCGGTCCAGCGGGTCTTCGCCCGGGAAAAACTGTTCGGCGAAGGATTGGCTGATCATGACTTCGTTGGCTGCATCCAAACGCTTCGCGGCATCAAATGTGCGTCCGCGCAAAATGGGAATGCCCATCGCGTTAAAGTATTTAGGATCAGCCCAGCGACTTAAAGCAAACTGACCGCTGCCCTGCGGCAACGGCGGATGCTCCACGATGGTGAAGCTCCAGTCCATCTGATAGCCTTGCCCAGGGACAGTCGTCGCAAAGCCCGCCGCGTCCACTCCGGGCAGAGCGCGCACACGATCGAGCAGCGCGTCGTAGAAGTTGGCTCGCTGCGCTGGTGTCGCATAGCGGGCATCGGGGATGCCCAGATGCATCGTGATCACATCTTGCGTGAGGCAACCCATGTCGGCAGAGCGCAGCCGTTCATAGCTCTTGAGCAAGAGTCCGGCGCCAATGAGCAGGATCACAGTCAGCCCCACTTCGAGCGTAAGCAGCACCTTGCGCAGCCTGGCCCTCACGTTGCCCCCGCTTACCGAACGCGATGTCTCATGCAGCGCGCCGAGAATGCGCTTGTCGCTGCTGCTGAAGGCAGCGACGAGTCCTGAAAACAGTGCGCATAGCAAGACAACGCCCACCGTGAACGCCGCCACCACTCCGTCAATGTGGATGGATTCGACGCGGCTCATGTCGTCGCGAGTTTGCGTCAGCCAATGAAGAGCGACGAAGGCCAGCAAAAGTCCCAGCGCGCCGCCCGAGGCCGAGAGCATCAGGCATTCCATCAGCCGCTCGCCGATCAGACGCAGCCAGCCCCCGCCCAGCGCGGTGCGGATGGCCAGCTCTTTGCGCCGTGCCGCCGCGCGCGCCACCAGCAGATTGGCCACGTTCAGGCACGCGATCAGCAGCAGGCAGCAAGTCGCCTCCAGCAGCAAGTAGAGCGGCTTCTTGATTTCGCCAACTATATGCTCCAGCAGAGGACGGCTGCTGGCGCTCCGAAATACGAATGGATCATTGAGGTGCTCATTGTGAATGCGCTGGGAGATGACGCTGAGATCGGCCACGCCCTGTGACTCGCTGACTCCCGGTTTCAGCCGCCCTACAACGCGAAACATGTGATTGCTGAACGAGGTCATCTCGTCTTCGGGCTTGTCGTGATAAACCGGGGTCCATAGCTGGGTGGAGGAGTCGGGAAAATCGAACCAGGCGGGCATAACGCCGATAACAGTGTACGGTTGCGCGTCGAGAAAGATCGTCTGGTTCAGCATGCCGGGGTCGCCGCCGAAGCGCCGCTTCCACAGACCCCAACTCAGCAATACCGTGCCGTTGGCTCCCGGACTGTCATCGGCCTGCGCAAAATCGCGGCCCAGCGCCGGCTGTACGCCCAGCGTGCGCAGCATGTTCCAGGAAAACAACGCACTGTTCAATTTCTCCGGCAATTGCCCGCCCGAACCAGAAAGCCCGACCCGAATCCCCTTCGCGAGCGCGAGACTGCTGTAGCTGCGATTCTGGTTCCTCCACTCCGCGTACATGCCGCCCGAGACGACGTTGAAAGCGGTCGTCTCGCCTCCAAGAAGACCCGCCTCATAGAGCATCGCGAGGCGATCCGGATCTTGGAATGGCAAAGGCTTCAGCAAAACGCCACGCACCACAGTGAACAAGGCGACATTGGCACCGATGCCCAGCGCCATTACCAAAATAGCGATCACAGTGAAGCCAGGCGTGCGACGAAGCGTGCGCAGACTAAACCGAAAGTCGCGGACCAGAGATTCAAGCCAGTTCCACCACCAGACGGAGAGAGTCTGTTCACGAATCAGAGCCGGATTGCCAAAGGCTCGCAAA